>Ga0210051_1004643_pt1 | contig 13375 bp, 10 predicted proteins | sample CryGey092014_all_FD_185464 | JGI IMG/M metagenome (GOLD analysis project Ga0210051, IMG submission 185464) | Groundwater microbial communities from aquifer - Crystal Geyser CG23_combo_of_CG06-09_8/20/14_all (SPAdes) (version 2) | ecosystem: Environmental > Aquatic > Deep subsurface > Groundwater...
GCGCTGAACCTGAACTCGGCGATGAAACACCTGGTGTTGGAGAAAGCCTTGGGGAAAGAGTGGGGCACGCGGCGCTTGAAGGCGCTTCGCTTTCACCTGATCCATTTGCCGGGGAGATTAGTGCATCGCTCCCGCCAGTGGTTTCTTCGTCTGACGCGCGGTCACCCTTCCCCGGGAGCACTCCTCAAGATCCGGAGACAGATTCTTCAACTGGCGACGGTCCCCTCTGGCTGACGTTAAGAACGAGGTCTTAACGGTCAAAGACACCCGCCAACCCCACACCGACACGGCTGTAACCTGGGGAGAGCGGCAGCACGGCTTCTGAAGAATCGAGAGGCACTGTACGCGGGGAATCACCGGCAAGACCGGCTCCCGCGATGCTCCTCCAACCCTTGACTCGTAAACCCAGGGGTCCGGACGGCTGGATCGACACTGCCCGACAGGTAGGCGGTGGATTTAGGCCCAGCGTCTCGGTTGTCAAAATCAAGTTCTTGTGGTAGACTATCGACACTTGAGGAGCTTGCTGCGAGAGAGTGGGAGCGATTCCCGCTCTTTCTCATTCTTGTCGAAGCCACCCGTCCGATGGAGAGACGGGACGCGCCGACAAAAGTTCGGGAGACAGTGGGGACACGCTTGTCAGGCTCCCAGACCAGGCGAGGCCAAGTGCCTGTCGGCTTGCTGAAGGCTCGCCGCCGCTGATTTGGCCGTGTCGAAGGCTAAAGCAGAACCGAAAGGAGGCGCTGCGATGTGTAGCGCCTTTGCCGCGTTTGGGGGCAATCAGCGATGGACGAACTATAGATAGTTATCCGCTCCGAAAGCAGGAGCGGCAGAACGGAACAATGCCCTGCGGGGTGGAGGGAGTAAACGTGAGTCTCGACCTCATCGATGCCCTAAAGCAGTTGGAGCGTGAAAAGGATATCTCAATGAGCGTACTCATTGAGGCAATGGAAGCGGCTCTGGTCTCGGCGTACAAGAAGAACTTCGGGTCAGCGGGCAACATACGCGTGGTGGTCGACCCTGAACGTGGAGGTTTTCGAGTCTTCGCTGAAAAATGTGTCGCCGAGGACGTCGCCAACAGTCACACGGAGATCAGTCTGGCCGTAGCACGCAGTGTTCGAGCATCTGTGATGCCCGGAGATCTGGTGGAGGTGGAGGTGACCCCCGGCGATTTCGGCCGTATTGCCGCCCAGACGGCAAAGCAAGTTCTGATGCAGCGACTACGGGAGGCGGAGCGAGAATCCATCTTCACAGAGTTTACTGGACGCGACGGTGAACTGGTCACTGGCGAGGTCCAGCGTATGGAGCGTCGCAACGCTTTTGTGAACCTTGGCCGGACAGAGGCTTTGTTGCCTTCGGCTGAGCAGGTGAATAATGAGTCATATCGTTTCGGTGACCGGGTCAAGGTTCTCATTCTGGAAGTCCGTCGAACGACGAAGACTCCCCAGGTGGTTGTGTCCCGTTCTCATCCCGACCTTATCCGTCGCTTGTTTGAGTTGGAGGTGCCTGAGATTCAGGAGGGCACCGTAGAGATCAAGGGAATCGCGCGGGAAGCCGGAGCAAGGACCAAGATTGCCGTATCGACATCTGATGGGAACGTCGATCCCGTCGGCGCCTGTGTTGGGCACCGCGGTACGCGGGTTCAGGCTGTCGTCAACGAACTGAGCGATGAGAAGATTGACATCGTGCGCTGGAGCGCCGACATGAAGGAGTACCTGCAAAACGCTCTGAGTCCGGCCAAGGTGTCTCAGGTAATACTCAACGAGGAAACTCACAGCGCTGCCGTGATCGTTCCGGAAGACCAGCAGTCTCTTGCCATCGGCCGGTTTGGTCAGAATGTTCGGCTGGCGGCTCGACTGACAGGCTGGAGGATTGACATCCGCACGTTTGACCAGTACCAGACTGACCTCGGACTGGGAAACCCGGTCGAAGGTGAGGCAACAGAGGGAATTGAGGAAGGCGCACAACCCGCCGCAGAAGTCGTTCTCGAAGCGACCTCCTCTGATGGTGAGACCGCTGTCGAAGAGAGCGAACAGGAGTCCCCAACTGTCGAATCCGAATCGGCGAATGAGGAAGTTGTAGCGACCGATCCTGCTCACGAAGAGGCAGCATCCGGGCCGGACGGGGACGCGACTCCCGATGTGACTGCCGAAGGCGTCGAAGAGGCAACAGACTCCTCCGAACAGGAGAGCAGCGCCATCGACTTGGCAGCTTCTGACCAACCAGTGGATGATGCTGATCGCGTCCTCGCAGGAACAGCGGTGGATGACGAACTGGAAAGCCCTGCGGACGATTGAGCAAATCTGCAGTGTGCGAGGGCGACATGCAGGAGAGAAACTCAGACCGGGCGACCGCGCATCGTCCCAAGAGATCGTGTGTCGCGTGTCGACAGCGTCGTGACAAGGGCGACCTGTTGCGGATTGCGCGAACCGGGGAGTCGGGTTTTGTTGTTGATTCTTCGGGGAAAATGCCGGGGCGCGGGAGCTATGTCTGCCTGAACGAGAAGTGTATCCGAGGCTCCCTGGGCAGGAACCTGATACAGCGTTCGCTGAAAGTTCGTCTGAGCGCTGAATCGTGCGCCCGATTGAGAGAAGAGTGCCTCCGTGAACTGGGGGCTGTTCCCCGGGCGCGCTGAGATTGCGGGGTCACGGTGGGGAACGCCCGGAGGCGTTCGGCAGGCGGCCTGCGATGGGCACAGGCAAGTCGCTGCGGGTCGATCACGGTTTTGGAGGGGTAGTAACATGGCGCGAGTCCGAATCTACCAACTGGCAAAAGAGATCGACATCTCCAGCAAGGAGATGATGGATGTACTCGTCGACATTGGCATGGACGTGAAGAGTCCGTCCAGTACCATTGAGGAGTCCGTGGCCGACATCGTTAAGCAGATGATTGCCGAGCGTCAAAAGGCCGCAGAGCCACAACCCGAACCGGTGGCGGTCGAGGAGACGGCGGCAGAAACGGTAGTGGTTGACACCTCGGTTCCCTCCGGTCCCCCGGAAACCGTGGTCGAGAAGCCAAAGCCCGCAACCTCCCAGGGTGCGGCAACTGAACCGCAAGCTGAGCCAACGACGACCACGACGAGTGAAACGACGGGGTCTCACAAGGATGCCCACCGGAGACTCACGCGCAAGGAAAGGCTGAGAGAAGAGAAGCGGCTCAGCATGGAAAAGAGGCTTCCGGACCCCAAACCCCTGCCCTCGGAAGCCGTTGTCCAGCAGCAAGAGAGCGAGACTGCGGGAGAGCGCAAAACCGTCAAGATCCCGACCTCCATCACAATCAAGGACCTCGCGGAGAGGAGTGGGGTCTCGACGAGTGCACTGATCGCCAAGTTACTGGAATCCAACGTTCTCCGCAGTGTCAATCAGAGCATCTCCTCGGACGTGGCCTCGCAGATTCTGGAAGGCTTCAACATCTCGGTCGTGGTGGATCGTCGCCGCGTGCGCATCGAGGAACTTTCTGAAGAAGAGCGGGAGAATCTCGTTCCAGTTGCGCCGGTCGTGACCATCATGGGGCATGTCGATCACGGGAAGACAACTCTGCTCGACAACATACGGAACGCGCACGTTGCAGAGACGGAAGCCGGTCAAATCACTCAACGCATCGGAGCTTACGAGGTGACCGCGCGCGGGAAGAAGATCGTCTTTCTCGACACCCCAGGCCACGAAGCGTTCACAACGATGCGCGCTCGGGGAGCGCACGTGACGGATATTGCCATCCTGGTCGTCGCCGCCGATGACGGGGTAATGCCGCAGACGCTGGAAGCCATCGACCACGCCAGGGCAGCGAATGTGCCGATTATTGTGGCGGTGAACAAGATTGACAAACCGGACGCCAATGTTGACCGCGTGAAGCACCAGTTGAGCGACGTCGGCCTGGTTCCCGAGGATTGGGGAGGCGATACCGTCTTCCAAGAAGTTTCGGCGAGAGAGGGAACCGGCCTCGATGCAATACTGGAGATGATTCTGCTGGTGGCTGAGATGGAGGAGATCCGGGGCAACCCGCGCGGAAGAGGCAAGGGGGTCGTCATCGAGTCTCACTTGGATCCACAGCGAGGTCCCACCGCGACGGTTCTCGTCCAGAAAGGCACACTGAAGCTGAGCGATGCGTTCGTTGCGGGATCCGTGAGCGGACGAGTGCGCGCGATGTTCAACTATAAGGGCGATCCATTGGAGAAGGTGGGTCCTGCGTCGGCAGTCAGCGTGATCGGCTTCGATGGTCCGCCGCAGGCAAGCGACGTTCTGCAGGTTGTCGCTGATGGCAAAATCGCCCGATTGCGAGCCAGTGCATTTCAGGATGAATCCCGGGAAGGCGGTCTCCAGGGGATTCACAGGGTCACACTATCAGACCTCTTCGCACAGATTCAGAAGGGTGAAGTCAAGGACCTGAACATCGTTGTGAAAGCCGACAGCCATGGATCGGTGGAGGCCCTGTGCCAATCCCTGCTCCGGCTGGAACATGACGAAGTTCAGGTGAAGATCATCCACCGCGCTGCAGGGAACGTCAATGAATCCGACATCATGCTGGCCTCCGCGTCGAACGCCATTGTGATTGCTTTTGCGGTGAGTGTGGACGCCCAGGCTCAGACCGTTGCTGAACGAGAGAAGATCGACGTGCGCTCCTACGACGTAATCTATCACGTCATCAACGATATTCGGTCTGCGATGGTGGGTCTGTTGGAACCCGTGTATGAAGAGCGACTCCTCGGTGAAGCCGAGGTAAGAGCGCTCTTCAAATCATCTCGGACGGGAGCGATCGCCGGGTGCATGGTTACCTCTGGAACTCTCCGCAGGAACACGATTGTGAGAGTGCGCCGCAACAATGAAGTCGTTCACGAAGGCAAGCTCGATTCACTGCGTCGCGTGCGAGACGATGCATCAGAGGTAACTATCGGAATGGAGTGTGGCATTTCGTTAAGTTCCTTCAATGAGTTCCAGGAAGGGGACGTGATCCAGTCATTTGTCCTCGAGGAGGTCCCTCGCACATTTGCGGAGAAACTCTCCCAAACTCAGACACGCCCCCGTGCTGCGGACGCGCGGAAGGTGGCGCCCGTAACAGCATAGAAGCGCTCAAACACGCCATGGTCATCGGTGTCTGCACCATCGAGCTCGTGATCAACGACAGCAACTCCCTGAAAGACAAGCGCCAGGTGATGAAAAGCCTGATCGCTCGTATCGGTAACCGATTCAACGTTTCGGTATCCGAGATTGAGTGTCAAGATATCTGGCGCAGGGGGACAATCGGCGTGGCCTGCATCTGTACCGATCAGCAGATTGCCGGCAAAATGCTGAACAAGGTAATCGAACTGGTGGATTCCGAACCGCGTGTTGTGGTTGCAGACTGCCGGGTAGAGATGCTGTAAAATTCTGACTGTGCGTCTCTGACGCACGGAATCCGTACGCATGCAGTGGCAGGTGCTCAACATGTCCAGTCAGCGAAACGAGCGCGTTCAAGAGCTCATCAAGGAAGAAGTCAGCCGGATCATCCAGTTTAGGCTGCAGGACCCGCGTGTTGGCATGGTGACGGTTACCGACGCGAAGGTGTCTGTTGATCTGCGCTACGCAAAAATCTACTTCACGGTTCTCGGCGACGAGGCCGATCAAGTAAGCTGCCTCGATGGTCTCAACCATGCCCGGAAGTATATTCGCGGCGAACTGGCCGGGAATGTTCAGTTGAGGTATGTGCCCGAAATAACCTTTGAGTTCGACAATTCCCTTAATCAAGCGATGCGAATTGAGGAGCTTCTCGCGGGCGTCCAGCCAGAGCCTCGCGCTCCGGCGGATGACGTGGACGACGAAAGCCCTCCGGACAGCGAGGAACGCGGCGATGGCTGAATTAGTACCTCCTCCCTCCATTGTCGCATGCTTGGAGTCGCAGACACGATTCCTCCTGACCACACACCGGCGACCTGATGCGGATGCCATTGGGTCGTGCCTGGCCCTCTGTCTTGCGCTGCAGCGCATGGGCAAGCAGGCGGAAGTGATCTTGCAGGAACCGGTGCCGGAATCGTGCCGATTTCTCCCCGCGAGCGACGGCGTCCGGCCGACCTCGGGATTTCTTCCATCCGATCAAGTCGTGGGAGTTGTTCTGGACTGCGGGGGACCTCCGCGCACTGCAATCCGGGAAGAGGATTACGCTCGCACGAACCCACGAATCGTGATCGACCATCACGCGACGAATGAAGCGGCCTCCTCGCTTCACTGGGTGGTGCCCGAGGCCGCAGCGACCGGTGCCCTGATCTACAGCCTTCTCAAACGTCTGAACACGGAGATTGACACGGCCATTGCAACCAATCTCTACGCAGCCATCGCCACTGATACGGGCTGGTTTCGTTTTGCCAACACGACACCGGAATCGCTGGACGTGTGCGCGACTCTCGTGCGGTGCGGCGCAGATTTTCGGTCTGTCTCCAAGCGTCTGTTTGAGGAGAGGTCATTTGCGGCGACCAAACTGATGGGTCGCGCACTGGGATCCCTTCGGCTGGACTGTAAGGGACGCCTTGTCTGGGCCATACTGACACGGCAGGATTTTGCTGATTGCTCCGCTGACGATGAAGAGACGGAGGGGATTGTCAACCACGTCAAAGGCGTGCATGGCACGGAGGTCGCGGTTCTTTTCAGAGAAGCCTCCGACGGGACGACACGGGTCAGCCTGAGGTCTGAAGGGAACGTGGATGTCGGCAAGGTCGCTCAGCATTTTGGCGGAGGAGGCCATGCTCCTGCATCGGGATGCACACTCTCGCAGCCATTGAGACCCAGCACTGGGCAGGTCATTGCCGTATTGAGAGACGAACTGGATCGTGTGTTTCCTAGCGGGAGACCCTCTGCGTGATGCAGCCTGATGAAGGGCAGCGCCCACCCAGCCCCCACTGAGTAGGTACCCATGTCCAAACGCAACGAAAAGAACATCCACGGAATACTGAACATATTGAAGCCCCCCGGCATGACATCGCACGATGTTGTCGATTGTGTCCGGAAGAGCCTGGGGGTTCGCCGCGTCGGGCACACCGGGGTCCTCGACCCGGCCGCATCCGGGGTTCTGGTGCTCTGCGTGGGCAACGCAACACGCTTGGCAGACGTGGTCAGCGAGCAGGAGAAATCCTATGTAGCGGAGGTCACTTTTGGCATCGTGACCGACAGCTATGATGGCGATGGCAAAGTCGTAGCGCGAGCGGAGCCGCAGAACCTGACGGCAGACAGGATCGAGCAAGCTCTGCCGGGCTTTCTTGGAGAGATTCAGCAGTGTCCGCCGCCCCAGTCGTCGGTGCATTACCAAGGGAAGAAGCTCTACGAGTGGAACCGGGAAACCGTCATGGTTATTCCGGAACCGCGCCCGGTGCACGTACACGCAATTGCTTTACGACGCTTTATCCCCGGGCGCCTTCCCCGGGCGCTGCTCGAGATCTCCTGCGGGAAGGGCACATACGTGCGGACGCTGGCTCACGACTTGGGTCAGACTGTGGGCTCTGGCGCGTATCTCTCCTTTTTGGTAAGGCAGGGGATCAGCTCCTTTTGCCTGCGCGATGCCATTCTCCTGGAAGCGCTCCTCTCCGCTCCATGCCCGGAGTCGCTCCTTCAGCCGCTGTTGTCCGCCGTTCCCCATCTTCCCGCCTGCTCCCTGAGAGACCGCGGAGTGTCGCGCATTCGACATGGAATGCCAGTGACTCCGGAGGACGTGTTCGTCCGTCCCGACAGCTCCCTACCGCACCTGCAGGAATTGGCGCTGGTCAATACCAACGGCGACCTGGTGGCTCTCGGAGAATACCATCAGGTGGGGCGCACTTACTTCCAGATTCAGCCTCGGAAGGTGTTTTCGCAGTAGGGACGGAAGTGGCGACGTTTTATGAGGGTAGTCGGCGATCTCAAACATGGCAACCTCACCACTGCGCAGCACCCCGGTCCGCTCGGGAGGGACCGCGCCGTCGTCGCCATCGGCTTCTTTGACGGGGTGCACCGGGGCCATCAACTCATCATCGAAACCGCGCGCGCGCAGGCACGGGAGATGGGCGCCGTCGTGCGCATCGTGACTTTTGTTGAGCACCCCTTTCGTTTCTTCCGACCTGAAACGGAGTTTCGGTATCTCACAACCATCGACGAGAAATTGGCGATTCTCGAGCAGCACGGTGTGGACATCGTGCATCTGGTTCCCTTTGACGTCAAAATTGCCAACACGGAAGCGGAGGACTTCTGCAGGGACATACTCGCCAGGCAAATGAAGGCTCACGTCCTGGTGGTTGGGCACGACTTCGCGCTGGGTAAGGGACGCAACGGAACAATTCCGGTATTGGCAAGTTACGGACGGGAACTGGGCTTCGAGGTCGTTGAGGTGGGACCTGTCATGTCCGAGGAGGGACTCCCCATTTCCAGCACGCATATTCGCGGCCTCATCGCCGAAGGCGACGTAACGACCGCGGGCAAGAGAATGGGACATCCGTATACCCTCTCCGGCGACGTGGTGGCAGGCGATGGACGAGGCAGGTCGCTCGGTTTTCCCACGGTGAACCTCCGCTGGCCGGAGATGAAGCTGCTACCAGCGACCGGGGTGTACATCACACGGGCTTTCATCGGTGGTGCGACTCGTGCGAGCGGAGAGCCGCATCCCGCCGTCACCAACGTCGGTTACCGACCAACGTTTGATGGCAAGACTCTCTCCGCCGAGACGCATATACTGGGAGAAGTGCCGCCACATTGTGAGCAGGCGCGGACGATGTCGTTGGACTTCGTCCAACGTCTCCGCGCGGAACAGCGGTTCGATTCTGTAGACAGCATCTGTCGTCAGATCCGCAAAGACGTTGAACTGGCCGATGAGTATTTTGTCCAGACAGGAGGATGGAAGCAATGAAGACCATGAACCGAGGCGTTGCATACTGGCTGTTGCTCGGGGTCGTGCTGATCGTGGGCATCGATATTGGGTGTCGCCTTCAGCTCAACCGAGGTGGGGGGCGAGGACTCACTTCGGTGGAGGCGAAGCCCATCCAGACCCCGGAAGACCTCGCAAGACTGGGAAAAGCCTTTGTCGCGATCGCGGACGCGGTGACCCCCGCGGTGGTCAACATCAACACCACCACTGTGATGCCTGGTCGTTCGCCGTTTGACGATCCCTTCTTCAGGGACTTCTTCGGGGGCTCCAGTCCCTTTAGCGATTTCTTCGCTGAACCGGAACGGCGCGCCACCAGCGTGGGTTCGGGTGTCATTGTCAGTCCGGAGGGTCACGTCATCACCAATAACCATGTTATTCAAGGTGTAACCAAGATCAAGGTATCCCTGTCAGACAAACGTGAGTTCGATGGCACGCTGGTTGGCACCGATCCTACGAGCGACCTCGGCATTGTCAAGATACAGGGGAACAATCTGCCGGTGGCACAGTGGGGAGATTCCGACGCCCTGTCCGTTGGCGAATGGGTGGTTGCTATCGGCAGTCCTTTCGGACTGAGTCAAACAGTGACGGCCGGAATCGTCAGCGCAAAGGGACGCCATGATGTCGGCATTTCCGGCTACGAGGACTTCATCCAGACGGACGCGGCGATTAACCCGGGAAACAGCGGCGGAGCGCTGGTGGACGTTAACGGAACACTCGTGGGAGTCAACACTGCCATCTTCTCGAAGAGCGGCGGGTATCAGGGCATCGGTTTCGCCATCCCCAGTAAGATTGCCAGAGAAGTCATGCAGGAGTTGATCGATCGTGGCGAGGTGCGACGCGGCTGGATCGGGGTGATCGTTGAACCGGTAACGGAAGTCACCGCGCAACGTCTGGGAATGAAGAAGGCTCAGGGAGCGTGGGTGCGGACTCTCTACCGCGACAGCCCCTCTCACATCGCCGGACTGCGCCCCTACGATGTCATCCTGAAAATTAACGGACAAATCATCAACAATCTCGGCGACTTCCGGAACAGGGTGGTAGCGACACGCGGAGGCGAAGTGCTCAAGCTGGGCATTTACCGACAAGGTAAAGAGCTGGACGTCTCTGTCAAGACCATCGTCAAACCCAAGGACCCCCGCTCCGGTCAACCGGTACCGGGAGTATAGGAGCTCTCGAACTCGTAGAGTTCGCAGAGATCCTCGTCCCCGTCCCGTCGTCTGGTTGACGCATCACCGTACGCCGCAGGCTCACCTTGCGGACTGTGAGAGTGCCCGTTGCTTCCTCGGCTGTCTTCTCCGCGGTGTTCTCAGCGCAATCCGGAATACTATTCTTCCCCCGAAAACTTGCTTTTTGGCAGCCGACCACGCAAAATGTCAGGCGAGGCCGCTTGCCAAATGGAGCAGCATCCATGAAGCCCAACACAGACGATCAGCAAAAAACCTTCTTCCTCATCCCCCACACCCACTGGGAGGGGGCGGTGTTCAAGACGCGGGAGCAGTTTCTCGAAATGGGCCTGCCCATCATCCTGCGCGCGTTGAGGCTGCTCAAGGAACACCCCAACTACCGCTTCACGTTGGACCAGGTTTGTTTCGTGAAGCCCTTCTTTGAGCGGTACCCGGAGGAGGAAGCGGCTTTCCGTCAGTTGGTTGAGGACGGGCGGCTGGCAATTGTCGGCGGGACGGATGTGATGCTCGATGTGAACATGCCCGCTGGCGAGTCGTTCGTGCGGCAAGTGTTGTACGGCAAGGGCTACTTTCGCAAGACGTTGGGCGTTGACGTAACCGTAAGCTGGCAGCTCGACACGTTCGGTCACCATGCGCAGATGCCGCAGTTGCTGAAGCTGGCGGGATACAAGTCGTTCTGGTTCTTTCGCGGAGTGTCGGACTGGGACGTTCCCTCCGAGTTTCTGTGGGAGGGGATTGACGGATCGCGGATTCCCGCTTTCTGGTTGCCGCACGGTTACGCCGTCACTTACGGCTCCCCGAAGTCACTCCCAGAATTTGTCGAGTTCTTCCAGCAGCGATTCGATCTGTTGGCTCCCTTCTCGCGCGGGGCGGAATGCGTCGGGCCGGCCGGGGCCGATGTTTGCCTGCCTGAGGAACATGTCTCTCCGTTAGTTGAGGAGTTCAACCGTCAGCCCGACGCTCCGTTTCATCTTCGCCTCGCTGTTCCCACCGACTTTGAGGCGACTGTTGCGCAACGTCCGAACCTACCCATCATCACCGGGGAACTTAACCCAATCTTCCAGGGCGCGTACAGCAGTCGCATCGAGCTTAAGCAGCGCACACGCGAACTGGAACGCACGCTCACAACCGCCGAAAAGCTGGGCGTGCTGCTCAATTATCTCGGAGAGACAACGGACAATGAGATTCTATGGCGCGCTTGGGAACCGATGCTGTTTAATCAGGCGCATGATCTGATGTCGGGCGTGATGACGGACCATGTGTACGAGGACACGATTCGCGGCTATGACTACTCGCAGCGCGTTGCCGATGAAGAAGTCGAGGCGCGCCTGCGCAGTTATACGTCGCGTGTGCGTACCAGTGGTGACGGAATCCCGCTCGTGGTCTTCAACCCGTTAGGTTGGAGACGAACAGATGTTGCCATCGCCCGGGTATCCTTTACTGACGATGGCATTACGGACGCGAAACTGGTTGATCCCGATGGACAAGCTGTGCCCATGCAGCTCCTGCGGACGGACCGCTACGATAATGGAGCGCTCATGCAGGCAGAGATCGCCTTCGTTGCGCGTGACGTTCCAGCCTTGGGACATTGCGTGTACCGTCTCTATCCGTTGAGCGTAGCCGAACCCTCCCAGGTTATCGAGTGGAAAGAAGGCTGCTGCATTGAGAACGAGCATTGCCGCGTTCAGTTCGACGACGCCGGAGCCATGCTGTCCCTTGTGGACAAATCCAGTGGCTGGGATGTCCTCAGCGGGCCTGGCAATGTGGTTGCCCGCGAGGAAGATCACGGCGATCTGTGGGAACCGTACCGTCCTCTGGACGGCGGCAGCCGCATTGCCATGAAGGAACCACACCCCGCCCCCCAGCCGGGTCAGGGCGTTCTCAGCAGCGATCAGACGGACGCGCCGGGCAAGGTGAGAGTTGGGCCCGTCGTGTCTGAGTTCGTCGTTGAGCATCCCTTCGGGGAGAAGGGACGATTCAGCACGCACGTGAGGCTTTACAGCGGGATGCGCCGCGTCGACATCACGACACGAATCTTCAACAATGACGAGTTCGTGCGCTACCGGGTGTTGTTCCCGACCTCGATTGCAGATGGGCGGAGAGTCGATGAGATTCCTTTCGGAGCGGTGGCGCGACCGACGGGAATTGAGTTCCCTGCGCAGAACTGGATGGATTACAGCGATGGACATCGCGGCATCGCTCTGCTGAACAGGGGGCTCCCAGGGAACAATGTCTCTGACGGTACGCTGATGCTCTCCCTCATGCGCAGCACGCGCATCGTGGCCTACGGGTTCGGCGGCGGTTACGAGCCAGGAATGACTTCGGATACCGGATTGGAGTTGGACAGGGAGTTGAGTTTCGACTACGCTCTCGTCCCTCACGCGGGAGACTGGCGCGCCGCTCGGGTCTATCGTGACGGGCTGGAGTTCACCCATCCGTTGATTGCCTTCACCGCCTCTGCGCATGACGGGCCGTTTCCGAGCCGCTGGAGCTTCCTGGACGTTTCTCATCCCAACATCGTTGTTTCTGCCATGAAGCCCGGCGAGGAAAGCGGCGTGGCGCTTCGACTTTACGAAGCGGCCGGTGAGGCAACCCGTAACGTGACCATCGAGCTGCCGAAGGATGCCGTCAAAGTGCGGGAACTAAACCTGATCGAGGAACCCGGTGAGCAGGCGCAGGTTAAGGATGGTTCTCTGCGCCTCTGTTTTGCGCCTTTTGAGATCCAGACGATTGGGTTTTCTTCCCAATCCTCGAATGAAATCTAACCGGATGCGTCGCTTGCATCACATGAGTCTATAACGCTGGGAATCTCTTACGCAGGGATTTCCCCGGGTCACGTGGATGCGTCCGGAACGGACTTCCGCAACGAATGAGACGATGGTGCGCGCGTCGTCGCCATGGACACATATTCCTCCGGTGTGGTCGGACAGGATGGCCCGCACGCCAGCCGCGTCCGTGGGTGTCTTCCGTCCGTATAGCCGTCGGGCGGCGGCAAGGCGGGCACAGGTAAGTAGGTGGTCAAAAATACTGTCCCGTAGTTCCCGAAAAGGTAGTGGGGGGTTATGCTATTTGACAGTTTGATTCGGTAATGGCAATCCCCCCGAACTTGTTCCGGGGGAAGGTTAGGTTCGCGCTACAACCCGGACGCCGCGCAACCTCTTCTTCAATCCCCCCGGACTTGTTCCGGGGGAAGGTTAGGTTCGCGCTACAACTGCCGGACAAGAGGGGCTTTCCACTCCTCCGATTAGCCCCATCTTCCGCTTTAAGGATTATGCCTATTGACTCAACTCCTAATCGCCTTTTCCTGGGGTGAAACCTTGTCGTTGGATGAGATTAGT
>Ga0210051_1004651_pt1 | contig 13361 bp, 14 predicted proteins | sample CryGey092014_all_FD_185464 | JGI IMG/M metagenome (GOLD analysis project Ga0210051, IMG submission 185464) | Groundwater microbial communities from aquifer - Crystal Geyser CG23_combo_of_CG06-09_8/20/14_all (SPAdes) (version 2) | ecosystem: Environmental > Aquatic > Deep subsurface > Groundwater...
TTCTCTTGACAGAAAGACGATAATTCGTATTATTAAAGAGGTTAAAATAACCTGAGTGGGCCGTTAGCTCAGGAGGTAGAGCACCGGCCTTTTAAGCCGGGTGTCGCAGGTTCGAATCCTGCACGGCTCACCATGCGCCCTCGTAGTCTAGCGGCTAGGACATCGCCCTTTCAAGGCGGCGACAGGAGTTCAACCCTCCTCGAGGGCACCATGGAGGGCGGATGGCTCAGCGGTAGAGCACTTCCCTCACACGGAAGGGGTCACAGGTTCGAATCCTGTTTCGCCCACCATTCAGGTAAAATATTTTGAAAATTTAACCAATATTGTTATAATCCTTATTAGATGCGGGGTCGTAGTGTAGTGGTTCAACACGCTGGCCTGTCACGCCGGAGACCATGGGTTCAAATCCCATCGATCCCGCCAATAGTAAGCGGGAGTAGCTCAGAGGTAGAGCACTGCCTTGCCAAGGCAGCTGTCGCGGGTTCGAATCCCGTCTTCCGCTCCATTTTTATTTATAGAGAGATAAGCCGGCGTAGCTCAGGGGTAGAGCAGCTGATTCGTAATCAGCGGGTCGTCTGTTCAAATCAGATCGCCGGCTCCAGATGATAAAGCTTGCAAGGAGGCTTAGATGACAAATTTTGGTATTGTAATTGCATTTGGAGCAGCATCAGTTATTCTGGCGATTATTCTTGCTATTTCAATCTTGAAAAAAGATCCTGGTAACGAAAAAATGATCAAAATTTCAAGAGCAATTCAAGATGGTGCACTTGCCTTTCTTAAAGAAGAATATAAAACAATGGCGTTGTGGGCTGGTATCTTTGCAATCGTAATAGGAATAGTCATTTCTCCTATCGTTGCAATTTGCTTTATAATTGGCACAATGTTTTCTATTTCATCTGGTTTTTTTGGAATGCTCATTGCCACTCGTGCAAACAGTAGAACAACCCAAGCTGCAAGAATAAGCATCGGGTCAGCCTTAAGTGTTGCATTCTCAGGTGGTTCAGTTATGGGACTTACCGTTGCTGGTCTTGGTGTTTTAGGTTCAATCGGGGTATACCTTATAGTATCAAAGTTTTTCTCACAGCATATTAGCCCTCTTGTAGCAATAACTGGTTATTCAATTGGTGCAAGCTTTGTAGCACTATTTGCCCGCGTAGGCGGTGGAATCTATACAAAAGCTGCCGATGTAGGGGCAGATCTTGTAGGAAAAGTGGAAGCTGGCATACCAGAGGACGATCCAAGAAATCCAGCCGTTATTGCAGATAATGTGGGGGATAATGTCGGGGACATAGCAGGTATGGGAGCAGACCTTTATGAATCATATGTAGGTTCCATAGTAGGTGGAGTTATTCTCGGCACAATAGCTTTCGGTTTAAATGGAGCAAAGTTCGTTTATCTAATGGTAGCTTATGGAGCAGTTTCATCTATCATTGGCATCCTCTTTGTATTTTTATCGTCTCGATTAAATGTCCATCCCCAAAAAGCATTAAACATTGGCACAATTATTGCAAATATTCTAACAGTAGTATTTTCTTTCTACTTATCAAAGGCAGTCTTAAATAGTTTTAAAGGGACATTGCCAATTATTACAGGCATTGTAACAGGCCTTGCTATTGGCTTTATTACACAATACTATACAGCAAGTAAGCCAATCAAAACTATCGCAGGGTCAGCAGCCGAAGGTGGTGCCGCTACAACAATTCTTACGGGCATGGCAGTAGGTATGCAAAGTACTTTCCTACCGATAATTTTTATTGCAGGCGGTGTTGTTATTTCTTATATCAGTACTGGATTATATGGCATTGCACTTGCAGGCATTGGTATGCTATCTACTCTTGGGATAAGTTTAAGTGTAGATGCTTATGGACCTATCGCAGACAATGCTGGTGGAATTGCTGAGATGGCTGGCCTTTCAGATGAAGTAAGAAGTAGAACAGACGTTCTTGACGTGCTCGGTAATACAACTGCTGCAATGGGTAAAGGTTTTGCAATTGGCTCAGCTGCCCTTACAGCACTTGCATTGTTCTCATCTTACATAAGCTCCGTCCATCTTGGCACACTTGATTTACTCTCTCCTTACACAATTGCAGGTGTTCTTATTGGCAGCGCTTTACCATATCTTTTCTCTTCAATGGCAATAATGGCTGTTAGCGGAACGGCAAGCCTGATGGTAGAAGAGGTGCGAAGGCAGTTCAGAGAAATTCCTGGATTAATGCTTGGAAAAACAGATCCAGATTACAAAAAATGTATTGCAATAAGCACTAAAGGTGCTTTGAGAAATATGGTAAAACCATCTGTTATAACTGTACTATCTCCATTTGTTATCTTTTTTGTATTTGCAAAGTACGGAAAAGAGGCTCTCGGAGGATTACTCGCTGGATCCCTTGTTAGTGGAGTACTCCTTGCAATCTACATGGCAAATGCAGGTGCAAGCTGGGATAATGCAAAAAAATTTATTGAGCAAGGAAATTTTGGAGGAAAGGGGTCTGAAGCCCATAGAGCAAGTATTGTTGGAGACACTGTTGGAGACCCATTAAAAGATACGGCAGGACCTTCAATAAATATTTTAATAAAATTGCTTGCGACAATTTCACTTTTATTTGGTCCTTTTCTTGCAAAGCCTTTTTAAAAATATAGGAGAAAATAGGTGAAAAAAAATTTAAAACAAATAATTATATGGGTTTTAGTAGTTATTATTGTTGTAGTTGGATATTTCGTTTTTATGGTAGCAAAAAATCTGAGCTTTATAAATCAAGGGGTTAATGAGAAAGTCCCGCTTGATCTATCGCAAAAGATAAACATACTAATACTCGGAACAGACCAGAGGACAAAAGATGAACCTTCAAGATCCGATGTAATGATGCTTATAAATATTGACCCTGAAACAAAGAAAATCAACTTAATGTCAATTCCCCGCGATTCAAGAGTAGATATTCCTGGACATGGCTACGACAAAATAAACTCTGCATTCAATTCAGCCTATTTTAACGATGGAGGAGTCAAGCTCAGCACTAAAACAGTTGAAAGCATATTAGGACTAAAAGAGGGGAAGATTCCATACTATTCTGTAGTTAATTTTACCGGGTTTGAAAAAGTAATAGATGCTCTTGGCGGCGTTACAATAGATGTAAAAGAGAAAATGGTTTATTATTCACAGGCAGGCGATGTGAAAATAAACCTGAAACCTGGAGTTCAGCATCTAAATGGAGAAGAGGCACTTGAATATGCAAGATTCAGATATGATGCCTATGGAGATTTTACAGTGGATGAACAGGGTACTATTCACGGAAGAGTTGAAAGACAAGAAGAACTCATAAAAGCCATTATCGACCAGACCAAGGATATACGAACAATTTGGAAATTCCCTACAATTGCAAAGACGATAGGAGATGCAATAGAAACAAACCTTACTCCTTCTCAGATCACAAAATTAATTCTTTTGCTTAAAGATGACACTTCAAAAGATTTGAACATCGTTAATTTTCCAGGTAGACCTGATTATATCGATGAGATATCTTATGTAGTGCCTGATTATACAAAATTGAAACAAATTGGAAGTGAGTATTTCACGGTTGATAAATAAATTTTTATACATTATTTAATCTTTTGTAATTCACGATCCTTTCAGTGAATTATTCTCTAAGGTACAGAAAAAGATATTTGTTGTATTGACGACTATTTTTTCCTCTTAACTTTTTGCAGTTTTCAATTAATATTCACTTCCAAGTTTAACAATAGTCGGGCTTAAATGTAAAAGTTTTGATAAATCAGGTACATTCCAATTTGGTGCCGGGGACCGGAATTGAACCGGTACGGTGTTACCACCGCGGGATTTTAAGTCCCGTGCGTCTGCCTATTCCGCCACCTCGGCATAATAATACTGGAGGCACCGATCGGATTCGAACCGACGAATGAGGGTTTTGCAGACCCTTGCCTTACCACTTGGCCACGGCGCCTCTGGAGCGGAAGACGGGATTCGAACCCGCGACAACTGGCTTGGGAAGCCAGCGCTCTACCCCTGAGCTACTCCCGCTTGCAGTGATATTATACTTAGATTTTCCCTTTAGTCAAATTTAAATCTGTTTTAAAACCTTTGTTTAACGGGTTTATATATTAGTGTTGAAAGTAAAAATGGTATTTGTGTATCATACTTTCATTTGTATAACTTATTATGGCTTTTTATTCATTAACAATAGCTACTTTAATAAGAATTAAAGCAGCCTAAATCGCCTGAATAAATTTCTCACAACAATGCCAAACGCTCTTCGAGCGTTTGGCCTGAGAATTGTATAAGAATCGATTTACAATATTTTTACTTCTTTGCTGTCTTTTTCTTTGCTACTGTTTTCTTTGCTACTGTTTTCTTTGCTACTGTTTTCTTTGTGGTCGTTTTACTCACACTGACAGCTTTTTTAGTTGTTGCTTTTTTAACCTTTTTATCAGCCATTTCTCCTCCTTTAAAATTTAAACCTAATTTAATTATACAGAAAAATGAATTTGTCAATAGATAATTTTAAGATTTTTTATATATTTTTGTAATATCTCTTATTCAAAATTTCCATCTCGATTTCTTTCGGGACAAGATAAGAAATGTATTTATTGGATTTTATTCTTTCTCTTATTAATGTTGATGATATTCTGTAAAAAGGATGTGAAAGAAAAAATATTTTTTCTTTAAAATCCGGAAAGTACGTTTGTATATATTTTTTGGATATCGTAAAAGAGTCTTCAAACCTTTCCGCTATAATGAAATTTGTCTTTGATATAATTTCTCTATAAGACTTCCATTTATGGAACAAAATAAAAGTATCCTCCCCAAGTATTGTGTATAAATCATCATGAGGATTCATAAATTGATCAAGCGTGTTTATAAAATATGATGGAACATCCCTATTAACTTCAAAGAGGGATTCCTCAAAGCAGGGTTCATCTTTTATCGATAAATTTACTAATTTTGCTCTGTCTTTTTTATCAAGCAGTTCTTCTTTTTGAAAAACAGGATTACCTGTTGGAATGAAAATTATTTTATCAAGTTGAAAAATTTTGAGTGCTTCCTTCGCGACAAATAAGTGACCAATGTGAATGGGATTAAATGCCCCACCGAAAATGCCAAGTTTACCCATTTTCTTTATAAATAAAGCCCTTATTACCTATTATTACTCTATCCCCTTCTTTTATACCAGCTTCTTTGAGTTGCTTCTCAAGCTCTATCCTTTCAAAATATCTTCTTAGTTCTTCAAAGCTTCCTGGTTTTTTGAAGTCCGAAAGTTCTGCTCTTCTTTCAATTTCTTTCTGGGAAACCTTAAAAGTATTTGCATCAACTCTCTCTATTTTCAAAACCTTATCCAACAATTTTTCGTCTACTTCAACCACTCGCTCTTCGTAAGGTGTTTCTTCATCAACTTTTTTGTAAGCCAATGAAATTTCATAAAGGTTTTGGAGCAATTCTCTTAGTCCTTCTTTTTTTATTGCTGATATAAAGAAAACTGGCTCTCCCATGTTCAAAAAGTATTCTTCAAATTCTTTTGTTCTCTTCCTTTTCCACGTATCTATCTTATTTACAACAATTACTCTTTTCTTATTCATTAATTCTTCGTTATAACTTCTAAGTTCATTGATTAACATTTTATATGTTCTCTTAATGTCTTCCCTTACAGTTCCGTCTATTAAAAATAAAAGGACTTTTGTTCTTTCGATGTGGGAAAGAAATCTATTTCCCATACCTTTTCCTTCACTTGCACCACGGATGAGGCCTGGTAAATCTGCAAGAATAAGTCTTTTGCCGATTCCAAGGTTAGCAATTCCAATTTTTGGAGCAAGAGTAGTAAAAGGATAATCAGCAATTTTTGGCCTTGCATTTGATATTGCAGTTAAAAGAGTAGATTTTCCTGCATTTGGAGCACCAATAATCCCTACATCAGAAAGAATTTTTAGTTTCAGTTCTACTGTTTTTTCTCTGCCGCTTTCCCCTTTTTCTGCATATCTCGGAGCATGTTCCTGAGAAGTTGCAAAGCTTTTATTTCCTCTACCGCCTTTTCCACCTTTTGAAATAACAAAGTCTCCATCGTTCTCTAAATCTTTGATAACTTCTCCAGTTTCTTTATCTAAAATCGTTGTGCCTAACGGAACAAGAATTATAAGGTCCTTCGCATCTTTGCCATGTTTCTGGCGAGAACTTCCATTTTCACCATTTCCAGCAAAGTAGTGCCGTCTATATTTAAAACTATAAAGAGTAGAAACATCTTTCGATGCTTTTATTATGACGTCCCCTCCTCTACCCCCATTACCACCGTCCGGTCCACCTTTAGGAAGAAACTTTTCTCTACGGAAACTTATTATTCCATCTCCCCCTTTTCCACTCCGAACAATAATATAAGACTGATCTATAAAAGATCTTTCAGGCGTAGTGCTAAGCCTCCTCTAAAACATATACTCTTGTAATTTCTCTCTTTTTCTCGAACTTAATTACGCCGTCTCTTAAAGCGAAAAGAGTATAATCATGGCCTATTCCTACGTTCTTTCCAGCCTTGATTCGTTCACCTTTCTGCCTGATTATTATATTACCTGCTTTTACTTTTTCGCCATCAAATAATTTTACTCCAAGATATTTAGGATTACCATCTCTTCCATTAACTTTTGCTCTTTTTCTTGACATACTAACTCACCTCTCCGACAATACGCTCAATTTGAATCATTGTATAAGGTTGCCTGTGACCTGTTTTCTTTCTATTTCTTGTCTTGTGTCTATAAAAGAAAACAGTAATTTTTTTATCCTTTCCTTGCTCTTTTACTACGCCTTCCACATAAGCGTTTTGCACAGTTGGATTTCCTACCAAAAGTTTCTCACCATCTTTTAACATCAAAACGGTGTCAAATTTTACCTTTTCGCCTTTTTCATTTAGTAATTTCTGGACTTTTATTAAGTCACCTTCTTTAACTCTATATTGGTGTCCACCAGTTTTAATTATCGCTTCCATATTGACCTCCTTCCACTATATAAGGCACTGGGAGCCTTCTATAAGTGAATTTAACCTTTTAAGTTTAATGATTTCTGCTTTTTTGTCAATATGTTGTATGAATCGCATACATCTGAGATTTTTTTCAGGTATTTAAATTTTTAACTAAACTATGAATTAAAAAATCTAAGAAATTAATTAAAATGCAAGGAATTATAAGTAAATAGTATTGAAAAAAAAATTAAATCTGTTATAAATTATAAGATAAGGTAATTCTTTACCTTACTAATTCTTTGGAAAGGGGGTGGCTGAAATGCGTACTGAAGGAAAGCATGTAATTATGGATATCTCGGGGTGTAACCTCGACTTGCTAAACAACTTAACCTTCCTTAAGAAGCTTCTCGTAGAAGCCGCAGAAAGAGCTAATGCAACAGTACTAAATGTTGCATTTCACCACTTTACTCCTCAGGGAGTTAGTGGGGTGGCGGTAATTTCCGAATCTCACCTCTCCATTCATACGTGGCCAGAGTATGGTTATGCGGCTTTAGATTTTTATACCTGTGGAGACATCGATCCAAAAGCTGCATGTAAATTTGTCGCAGATTCATTAGAGGCAAGCCATATACAAACAACTGTGGTTTCGAGAGGAGAGAAAATAAAGGGAAAATACCTCCACAGGGTTGAGAGCACAAGCTCAGAAAGAAATGGAAAAGAATTATCTCTACTTCCATGACTTCTTCGAAAAATCCGAAGAACATATTCACGGGATCGAGAAAATTCTCGTCGATTTGAGGACTCCGTATCAACACTTGCAGTTGGTACAGAGTCCTATTTTTGGAAAAATGCTTATCATCGATGGAGATATCCAATCGACATCAAAAGACGAATATATTTACCATGAATCGCTCGTTCATCCTGCAATGCTTCTTTCAGAAAAACCTGAAAACGTAATAATCCTGGGTGGAGGTGAAGGAGCAACTTTAAGAGAGGTACTCAAACACAAAAGCATCGTCAAGGCTTTAATGATAGATATCGATAAAGATGCAATTCAAATTGCCAAAAAGTATCTCCAAGAATGGCACCAGGGTGCTCTTGAAAGCCCAAAGGCAAAAGTCCTTAATCTTAACGCAAGAAAATTTATGGAAACACAAGTATCCACAAGATCGGTTGATGTAATAATCTCGGATTTAACCGAACCTTTTGAAGATGGCCCATCATACAAACTTTTTACGAAAGAATTCTTCGAAATTATTAATGACAGGTTAAAAGATAGAGGTGTATTTGCACTTCAAGCATCAATCCTGAGAATTACCACCTTCAAAATGCATCTTTCCATAAGAAATACTCTTAAAAAAATTTTCCCTGTTGTCAGAAGTTATTATACATATATACCAAGTTTTGATACAACCTGGGGTTTTATTATAGCCTCAAAAAAGTATGATCCTCTAAATTTGTCTGCAAATCAAATCAATAGTCTCATTAGCGAAAGAATAGAAGGACAGCTTAAATTCTACGACGGGGATACACACATACAGATGCTCTCGCTTCCAAAGGACATTAAATTAATATTGTCCGAAGATAGCGAAATAATTACAGATCAGAATCCTGTATTCTTGCCGAGAAAATAGATGATACTTATAAAAAATGGTTTGATACTTACTCTTGAAAACAAACAAATTATTGAGAATGGCGACATAGTCTTAAAAGACTCAACCATTCAATACATAGGCCCTTCAAAAGAATGGAAAGAAGAGTTCGAATATAAAATAGATGCATCAAATCATATTGTTATGCCTGGCTTCGTGAATGCTCACACTCATCTTGCAATGACTCTTATGAGGGGTATTGCAGACGACCTTCCACTTGATAAATGGCTTAATGAGACAATTTTCCCTATCGAAGGCAAACTCACAAAAGAGGATGTTTATTATGGCACTCTTCTTGCACTTATTGAATCTATTAGAACAGGCACAACAACCATAACAGATTTTTATTTTTATGAGGAAGAAGTTTTTAAAGCAATTAAAGAAATAGGATTACGCGCAAACATAGGTTTTTCATATGCTTCAAAGCCTTATATGGATAAACTTATTCTAAATCGAGCTAAAAATTTCTTTAAAAAATATAATAATAGCCGGGATGGAAAAATTTTAATTAGCTTTGCTCCTCATGCACCTTACACCTGCAATTTAAGATTGCTAAAAGACACAGCTTATGTTGCGCAAAAACTTGGAGCCGTGGTACAGATACATCTCCATGAAACAAAAAAAGAAGTAGAAGATTATATAAAAAAATATGGGAAGACTCCAATTAAAAAACTTGAAGAAATTGGGTTTTTTAAAGCAAGGGTAAATGCTGCTCATTGCGTCTGGGTAAATGATAATGACATTAAAATTCTAAAGAAAAACAATGTTGGAGTTACCGTAAACCCGCAGAGCAACTTGAAACTTGCCTCGGGAATTCCAGATATTGCAAAGCTAATCAACAATGGGATAACTGTTTCAATTGGAACGGACGGCGCTGCATCAAACAACAACCTTGCACTCATTGAAGATATGAGGCTTGCATCTCTACTGGCAAAAGGAGTAAGTTTGAACCCATCAGAGCTTAACGCATATGAAACTCTAAAACTTGCAACCGTAAATGGTGCCATAAACCTTGGATTTAACGATGTTGGACTTATAAAGGAAGGTTTCAAGGCAGATTTAATACTCATCGATATGGCCAAAGCAAACCTTATGCCACTAACAGACCCGCATTCCCTTATTGCTTATTCAATGTATCCCGAGGATGTTGATACAGTTATTATTGATGGTAAAGTAATAATGGAAAATAAGAAGATTTTAACGATAGACGAGGGGTACGTAAAAGAAAGATTTAAAGAAAGTTACAAAAGGATTTCGAAGTACTCCAAAACTTAATCCAAATTATTGAACCTGCGAATAAAATAAAAACCTATTCTTAAATAATTCAATTAAAAATAAGTTTTTGAACAATATTAAGATTTCGAGTTTCTTAGTTAAATTACTCAACAAAGGAATAAACCTATCTTCATAAAAAGTATATTTACAATCCCGCTTTGAAACTCAGTAAAAATTTTTCAAAAAAACATTTCTTCCTTTTTTAATATTTGTATCCAGTTATTTCGTCTGAGCTAAATTCTACACCAAGACCAAGTGCAACGCGGTTTACAAAGTTAAAATAGGCGGTGACGAGGTTGATATTAAGTATATCGGCATCCGAAAAATTTTGTTCTTGAAGCTTTTCGATATCTTTATAGCTGATGCTTTTAGGAGCTTTTGTAAGTTTAATAGCATATTCAATCATTGTTCTATCTTTTTCTGGGAGTTCTACGAAATTAAAATTATCAATAAATTTATTTAACTTTTCTCTGTTCTTCCAGTATGCATTCAGCGCTTCTGCATGGTGATTAATACAATATTGGCAACCATTTGTTACTGATACAGTCACTGCAATGAGTTCTCGCTGTTCTCTCGTTAGATCTAAATGCCCATAAACAAGGTTCATATAAAAGTTCAGATGATCTTCCATTGACTGAGGGTTCAAACTGTTGATCTTATAAATGTTCGCGATCTTTCCTCTCTCACCTCCGATCTTTTCATAAACTTCTTTAAGTTTCCCAGTAGCATCTTTTTCATCGATTACTTTAATCCAGGCCATTAATACCTCCTTACCTAAATTGAATCTTTTTAGCCAAATTACTCATATCCCATCAATAATGTGCGTATTTTTTGGTTGAAACAAATATGCAATTCATCAAGCCTTCAATAAGTGTTTGACATTATACTTTAGTATTCAAAAAGGTCCATCCAAAATCTCGCATTTTCTTTGCATACTCTATAATTACAAGCGCCGTACCTTTCTTAATCGAAATTGAAATTTCGTTTTTCAAGGCAACATTACTCAAAGGGAGAGTTGAGCCATAAAAAAGGTCTTTGTTTTGAAGTTCATACTTCAAACCTTCCGTCGAAACTCCATAAACAATTTTATCAATCGGGAAAAGAGATATAATATCGCCAACTCTCACCTGGAAAACTTTTTTCTCAGAATCAAGTAGACGAATCTCCTCATGTTCTTCAATGATTGCACACTCTTTTCCCTGTTTATACAAACTTACAAGAAGAGAAATGTTGAAGAGGAGATGATCTGTCCTTCTCCCGAGCATGCCTGTCATGACAAACTCGTCAAAGCCTTTTTCCATAGCGAAATCAATTGCAAGTTCTGTATCAGATTTGTCCTTTTCAACAGGGAATTTTAAAACCTTTATCTCTAAACTTTCGACATATAATAAATCACTCACAGAATCAAAATCTCCTATTGCAATATCTGGTTTAATCCCTGCTTTTATTAGAACCTCCACCCCTCTATCAACACCTATAATAAAATCAAAATTGTGTGAAAGTTTTAAGTAAAAATCCTTCGAATTTTCTCTTCCACTTCCTGCTATAAGAACTTTTTTCATAAGCCCTGCCTTTTAAAAAATTATAAGGATTAAAAGTTTGAAAGCAAATTATAAGATTAGGTTCAAATAAACCAATAATTAACAATTTCTTCATTATTTTCTCTCTTCATAGAAGAATTTAAAACAACTTTTTTGGATAAGTTTTGCAAAATGTTAAAATATGGTAGTTAAATTTTAATAAGAGGAGGAAAAAATGAACGGAACGTTTTGGGATTACTTGAACCTTGGAGAAATTCTAGCTGATGTAGCAAGCTATGCAACAGGCCTTATGATTATTATTTGCGGATCAATTATTGCTATTTTACTTATTTTAGCAATTTTTACCGCTATTGTGGCCTCAAAAAAGGGAAGAAATGGCTTTGGATGGTTTTTCATTGGTCTTTTCACCGGTATTGTTGGCCTTGCAATCAGTCTTGCAATTCTTCCTAAGAAATACTACATTGATGAAGAGGAAGAATAATGAAAATTTTTATTGATTCTGCAAATATTGATGAAATCAAAGAGGCAATTTCGTGGGGTATTGTCGATGGAGTTACAACAAATCCAAGCCTTATAAAAAAGGCTGTGGAATATTTCAAAAACAAGAGTATAAGTTTTACGATGGAAGAATATATTGAAGAACTCCTAAAAGTTGCTGGAAAGGGACGCTGGGTAAGTCTTGAAGTAATTGGAAACACAGAAGATGATATGCTTGGCGAGGCGGAAACTCTTTTTGCAAAATTCAACAACATCTCAAATAACGTTATTATTAAAATACCTGTAAATCCTGAAATTGAAGAAAACGGAACAAAACATTTCGACGGATTAAAAGTGATAAAAAAGCTAAAAGAAAAAAATATACCTGTTAACTGCACTCTCATTATGTCATCGAATCAAGCACTCCTTGCAGCAAAAGCGGGTGCAAAGTATGTAAGTCCATTTGCCGGAAGAATCGATGATTTTCTAAGAAAAAAAATCGGAATGACTTTTGAGAAAGAGGATTATTATCCTGAGGAAGGCTTAGTTATTGACGAGAAGGTTTTAAATGACGATGGAATAGTAAGTGGAGTGGATCTCGTCGCAAGCATAAAAGAAATCCTCGACAATTTCAATTTCGATACGGAAATCATTGCAGCAAGTGTAAGAAATGCAAGACAGGTTAGAGAACTTGCAGAAGTTGGTGTACATATTGCCACAATTCCATTTTCTGTAATAAAGGACATGGTCAAACACCCAAAAACATTTGAGGGAATGATAAATTTCATGAAAGATACAATTCCGGAGTATAGAGAAATATTCAAATAATTATAGAAAGGAGAAGATATGGAAAAGGAATTAAAGTATTGGGAGAAACTCGGCGATGCCATTGATCAACTAATTGATCTAATGCTAAATTACAGGCAAAGCGGGCATCCAGGCGGATCAAGATCAAAAATGCACATGCTTCTTACACTTATGCTTTCAGGAGTTATGAGATACGATTTGAGATTCCCAGAGAAAAGATTTGGTGATCGATTTATCCTTTCTGCTGGTCATACGATTCCACTCGTGTACTCAACACTTGCAGTACTTAACGGAATAGTTGACAAAAAATATAAAGAAACAGGAGACGAAAGATTCAGACTAAGAAGAGAATTTGCACTACTTCCAGAAGATCTTTTAGGTTTTAGAAGGAACAAAGGACTTTCAGGACATGCTGAATTTACTGGAAAAACCTTGTTTTTGAAGTTTAATACGGGACCATCAGGGCATGGAGTAACTGCATCAGTTGGAGAAGCAATTGCTCTTAAAAGAGCAGTGGCTAACGGGGTAAAAGTAATCGCAATTGAAGGAGACGCAGGGCTTACCCCAGGTGGAGCCCATGAAACATTCAATTCTGCCTGGGAACTTGGGCTTGATAATCTTTTCTTCCTCATTGATTGGAATAATTTTGGAATTGACGA
>Ga0210051_1004652_pt1 | contig 13360 bp, 8 predicted proteins | sample CryGey092014_all_FD_185464 | JGI IMG/M metagenome (GOLD analysis project Ga0210051, IMG submission 185464) | Groundwater microbial communities from aquifer - Crystal Geyser CG23_combo_of_CG06-09_8/20/14_all (SPAdes) (version 2) | ecosystem: Environmental > Aquatic > Deep subsurface > Groundwater ...
GGTTCTAAAAATTCAAATAGCGTCATTGCGAAGGAAGGATTGACTGAAGCAATCTCAATGCAGAACTTCGTTTTGTGAGATGCTGAAACAAGTTCAGCATGACGAATCTGAATTTTTAGAAGTCCCCTATAGATATTGAGAAGTTACCAAAGGTATAAAGTTATAAATCAACCCCTTCAATAATATCATAATCATTACCTGGTAATTCCTCATATTTAGCTTCTTTACTGCAATCAATGTTTATTTTGATATTTTTGGGCTTTTCAAACATTTCTTTTACAGAATATCCAAGCGATTTGTTGGCATAAATTTTTTCCATATAGTATGCCCATATTGGAAGTGCCATGCTTGCTCCCTGTCCATTTACTATACTGTTAAAGTGAATTCCACGGTCTTCGCCGCCTACCCAAACTCCGGTTACTAAACGTGGAACTAACCCAACGTACCATCCATCCGATTGATTTTGAGTTGTTCCGGTTTTAGCAGCAATGTCACCCTCAGCTTTATATACTCCTTTAACCCGCCAACTTGTTCCAAAAGAAACTACACCTCTTAATAATTCTATCATTAAATAAGATGTTTCTTCGCTAATTGCTTCGGTTCTTGCCGGTTTAAAGGTGGCAAGCACATTTCCGTTTTTATCGGTAATCCTTGTTACAAATATGGGTTGTGTGTAAATTCCATGGTCAGCAAACGTGCTGAATGCTCCAACCATTTCGGCAAGTTTTAGTTCCGGCGTTCCAAGACAAATTGCAGGTACGGGTTCAATTTTACTTCTTACTCCCATTTTTCGGGCAATATTTATTACTGCATAAGGATTGTATCTCTTCATCAACCATGCCGAAATAAAGTTTACTGAATTTGCCAAAGCCCATCTTAGTGTTATCATTTTTCCGTCTCTTTTGGTTTTTCCGCTGTTATGCGGGGTCCAAGTATTTCCATCGGGAAGTTCAAAAGTTACAGGTACATTTGGAACTTCATAACATGGCGAATAGCCTTCCTGCATGGCTAATGTATATAAAAATGGTTTAAAAGTAGAGCCAACCTGCCTTCTGCCAAGTTCAACCATATCGTACTGGAAATGCCTGTAATTTATTCCTCCAACATAAGCTCTTACAAAACCGGTTTGTGGCTCCATCGACATTAGACTTGCCCGTAAATAGAACTTGTAATATTTTATTGAATCCCAAGGAGTAAGCACTGTATCAATATCTCCTTTCCACGAAAAAACACTCATTTGTGCAGGTTCGTGAAAAGTTTTTTCGATTTCTGCTGATGAAAGTCCCTGCAATTTTAAAACCCTGTATCTTTCGCTTCGTTTCATAGATTGAATCATCATTTCGTCAATCTGTTGTAAGTTTACGTTCCATGCATAAGGTGCTTTTGAACGCCCTTTTTGTTCTTTAAAAAATTTAACCTGTATTTCATCTTTTAAATGGCGGGCAACTGCATACTCGGCATATTTCTGCATCGCAGAGTTTACTGTTGAATATATTTTTATACCGTCTTTATATATATTATAAGGTGTCCCGTTCGGTTTTAAATTTTTATTACACCAGCCATATAAAGGATTTGTTTCCCAATCAAGCGAATCTTCATAATATTCCTGTTTATCAATGTAATCGCCTGCCTCCGGTTTGTTGGCATCCATAATAATTCTAATATATTCTCTGAAATAAGTAGCAATACCTTCTTTGTGGTCAACTCTTTGAAATTTAACATTTAATGGTAATAATTTTAGAGAATCAAACTGGGCTTCGGTAATAAAACCATATTTCTTCATCTGGCTTAAAACAATATTTCGCCTTTCTTTAGTTAAATCGGGGCGACGCAAAGGATTATACAATGATGGATTTTTTGCCATTCCCACAAGCATTGCGGCTTGTTCCAATTTCAGTGAGTCGGGCTCGGAATTAAAATAAACTTTTGCAGCAGATTTAACACCAACTGCCAAATTCAAAAAATCAAATTTATTAAAATACATGATAATAATTTCTTCTTTTGTATAGCGCTTCTCAAGTTTTACAGCCATAACCCATTCGCGTAGTTTTCTTAAAATTTTTGAAAAGAAGTTTGAAAAATCTTCACGTGGAAAAAGCATTTTGGCTAATTGTTGGGAAATAGTGCTTCCGCCACCTTTGCGTCCCGTTCCTAAAACTACACGTCCAAGCGCTTTAATGTCAACCCCTGAATGTGAATAAAATCGCACATCCTCGGTAGCTATCAATGCTTTAACAAGATAGGGTGAAATGTTCTCAAATTTTGCATTTGTACGGTTTTCTTTAAAATAAGTCCCAAGAATTATTCCATCGCTCGAAATTACTTCAGATGCAATGTTGTTTTTAGGGTTTTCCATCTCACTAAAACTCGGCATATATCCTAAATATCCTTCCGAAATAAAGAAAAATAAAATAAAAACAGAGATAATAGGAAAAATAAAAATAAACCATAAAAACTTTATATAAAGTTTAAATCTCTTTGTGCCAATATTATCAGCAGGTTTATTATTCATAACAAAGGCTTAAATTTTATAAAAACACGATAATTTAATCTTAAAAAAATTATAACTTCTCGTCTTCTTTATTTTGCCACTGATTACACAGATTTTAAACTACCAAAGGTAGTTTTCTTTGTGAACTTAGCGAAACATTCTCACGGAACACCTTTAAAATAAAGGTAATTGTGAGTAAAATTAATAAAACTAAATGTTTTTTAATCTGTGTAATTCGTGACAACAATTTTTTTCTGCAGATAATTACAAAAAAATATATAAATTGCACGCCAAAATTAAATAAAATAAATGGAAGAAAATTTAGTCATTGTTGAATCTCCTGCAAAGGCTAAAACTATTAGCAAATTCATTGGTAAAGAATACCTTGTGAAATCAAGTTTTGGTCACATCCGCGACTTATCAAAAAAGAAACTTGGGGTTGATATTGAGAATAACTTTAAGCCCAATTATGAAGTTTCTGAAGATAAAGTTAAGATCGTTTCAGGATTAAAAAAATTAGCAAAATCTGCAAAAATCGTATGGTTAGCTTCAGACGAAGACCGTGAGGGAGAAGCCATTTCGTGGCATCTTTTTGAGGTACTTAAATTAAAAGAATCGGCAACTCGCCGTATCGTTTTTCACGAAATCACAAAAGAAGCTATTCAAAATGCAATCAAAAATCCGCGCGGGATAGATTATAATTTGGTTTATGCTCAGCAAGCACGTAGAATTCTCGACAGACTTGTAGGATTTGAACTATCTCCTTTATTATGGAAAAAAATTCGTCCGAGTTTATCTGCCGGCAGAGTGCAATCGGTTGCTGTAAGATTAATTGTAGAAAGAGAACGCGAAATATTTGTATTTAAGGCAGTTTCGCAATTTAAAGTTTCGGGCATTTTTATTATTACAGATAAAGATGGAAAAAATTATGAACTTAAAGCTGATATTCAAAAAGGCTTTCAAACAAAAAACGAAGCCCAGGCATTTCTCGAAAAATGTAAAAATTCTATTTTTACAATTTCCGATATTCAAACAAAACCGTTAACAAAATCGCCCGCACCTCCTTTTACAACCTCAACTTTACAGCAGGAAGCAAGTCGAAAACTCAGCTTCTCGGTTGCACAAACAATGATTTTGGCTCAGAAATTATACGAAGCCGGACATATTACATATATGCGTACCGATTCGGTGCATTTATCAGATTTAGCCATTTTTTCATCAAAAAAAGAAGTTGAAAAAAAATACGGCAAAGAATATAGCAAAACACGCCAGTTTCAAACTAAAACAAAGGGTGCACAAGAAGCACATGAAGCTATTCGTCCAACTTATTTTAATAAAAATACAGTTTCTGCAACAGGAAACGAGAAAAGACTTTACCAACTTATTTGGAAACGTGCAATAGCATCACAAATGAGCGAAGCCAAACTTGAAAAAACAACTGTAACTATAAATATGTCTAATGCCTCCGAAACCTTTTTAGCAACCGGTGAAGTAATAAAATTCGACGGATTTCTTAAAGTTTATATGGAATCCACTGATGATGAAAATGAAGAACAAGGCGTTTCTTTACTTCCTCCAATGCAAAAAAAACAGAAAATTGCAATGAAAAGTATTTCTGCTGACGAAAAGTTTAACCATCACCCTGCCCGATATACAGAAGCAAGCCTTGTAAGAAAACTGGAAGAATTAGGAATTGGTCGTCCATCTACTTATGCACCAACCATTTCTACAATACAAAATCGCGGTTACATTATTAAAGAAGACAGGCAAGGCAGTGAACGCAAAGTTGTTGCTATAACGCTTATTAACAAAACAATAAATGAACAACTAAAAACAGAAAACTTTGGGTACGAAAAAGCAAAACTCTTCCCTACCGATATCGGAATTATTGTAAACGATTTTCTTGTAGAGAATTTTTCCGATATTCTTGATTTTAATTTTACAGCTTCAGTTGAATTAGAGTTTGACCAAATTGCCGAAGGAAAAAAAGAGTGGTCTAAAATGATTAAAGGTTTTTATAAGAATTTTCATTTAAAAGTTGATGAAAGTACTAAAAAAATTCAGAAAAAAGTAGGTGAAAGATTATTAGGAACCGACCATGCAACCGGAAAACCCGTTTATGTTAAATTCGGAAAATACGGACCATTTGTGCAGTTGGGCGATAAAAGCGAAGAACAAAAACCTCATTATGCAGGACTTCAACAAGGTCAACATATCGAAACAATTACACTTTATGAAGCGCTTCAACTTTTTACTTTACCCCGAAAACTTGGTTTATATAATGAAAAAGATGTAGTTGCAAATACAGGACGATTTGGTCCTTATGTTTTATACGACAAAAAATTCTGTCCTCTCAAAAAAGGAATTGACAACCCTTACAACATAACTCTTGAAAGAGCCATTGAAGTAATAATTGCAAAACAAAGTCAGGTTGCTACCAATACATTGCGGAAATTTCCTGAAGATACCGATTTGCACATTTTAAAGGGCAAATACAGTGCATATATCAGATATAAAAACCAAAACTTTCGCTTACCAACTAAAAGCGACTGGAATACACTTACTTACAATGATTTCATGGATATTATAAAGCAAGGTTCTCAAAAAAAAGAAAAAATTAATGTGAAAAATGAATCAGCTATTTGATTTTTTTAACCCTGTAAACATAAATGTTTTAGTTAGTGATAATTATAACGAAAAATCGCGTTTAATAAATAAGATAGTTGTAAATTCAATTAATAAACCGTTAACCGAACTAGGCAAAACAAAAGTTGCAATATTTGGAGTTTCAAAAGAGGTAAAAGGCAGTATTAATTCTTCCGATTTAGTAAGGCATTTCTTATATTCTCTTTTTACACCATACAATATTAATATAATAGATTTAGGAAATTTAAAATCGGGGAAAAAAACTAACGATATTATATATGGTATTCGTGAAGTAATCAGTTATTTACATTCAAAAAAAATTACTTCAATAATAATAGGTGATAATAATAATCTTCCGTTTGGTAATTACCTTGCTTACGAAGAAACAAAAAAGCCAATTAATATTGTTTCAATAGATTCCACAATATTTTTAAAACAGAAAAATATTGATGAACAAGATATTCACTATATCCCAAAAATAGTTTTACGAAACAACAATTGCCTTTTTAATTATTCATTATTAGGTTATCAATCTTTTTTTGTTTCGCCCGATGATTTAAACACCCTTTTGCACATGTATTTTGATACAGTAAGATTGGGCATGGTTCAATCTAATATTATAGAAACCGAACCATTAATGCGTGATGCTGATATGGTTACCATGCATTTAAGAGCGGTACAAGGTTATTTTAATGAAAATGAAAAAGTAAATTTACCAAATGGGTTTGAGGGGCGGGAATTCTGTCAGTTAGCCAAATACGCAGGAACCAGCGATAGAATTTCCTCATTTGGTTTGTATGGATTAAATAGCAATAATAATGAATCTATGCTTGCGGCACAAGCACTTTGGTATTTTTTAGAAGGATTTTCGCAACGAAAATGTGAATATCCTTCAAAAAAAACAGGTTCTATTTTAAAATTTCATGTTGAAGTAGGAAAAGATTCAGTAATAACTTTTTATAAAAGCAAAAAAAGTGAAAGATGGTGGATGGAAGTACCTTACCCTAAGTCGGGATTTGCCAAAAGTCTTATTATTTCCTGCTCGTTTTCCGATTATCAAAAGGCTTGTAAAGGTGAAGTTCCTGACAGATGGTGGAAATTTTATCAAAAAATCTGCTAAAAAACTTTTTAACACAACAATTTTAATCTAATAACGTTAATAAATCTGATATTTGTAATAATTTTACAAAACTAAAAGGGTTTCTAAAAATTAGATTCTTCGAGGCGGACAAGATTTTAAAACCGGAGTAGAGACACACGTCCGTATGTCTTTACAGTTGTAAATGAGAACTTAGCGAAGCGATCTCACGAACACTTTTAAAAAACAATTAATATGTGAGTAATTTTAAAATTGAAGTCCAACAAAAAAAACAATTTTTTGAAGTCCCGATAAAATAAAAATGATAATTCAATAAAATTTAACTATAATTGCCGAAAAAATAAAACCTTTATTAAAGGTTTTCGTATAAAGTTAAAATTTTAATGAATTATTAATAATAATGTTTTAATGTTTGGTTATAAAGAATATTATTATTTACTTTACCGACTGAAAATAGTGTGTAAATATAACAAATAGAGAAGTAAACATTTGATTATGAGAAAATTAATTTCTCTGTGGATATTAGTTTTTGTGAGTTTTTGCTTATTTGCCCAGCAAGATCCACAAGTAAGTCTAAATAAATACAATCTGTTACCTGTTAATCCCGGATTTGCAGGCAGCAATGAAGCTATCTGTGTTTCATTACTTTACCGTCAACAATGGATTGGTTTTGAAGGCGCACCAAAAACAATGATTTTTAGCGGCGATATGACTATTCCAAGTATTAGCAGTGGTGTGGGTATTAACATTTTAAACGATAATCTTGGTTTTGAAAAAAACATACTTCTTAATTTAGCTTATGCTTACAGATTAAAAGTAGGCGAAGGGTCGTTAGGATTAGGTCTCGGCTTAGGATTTTTAAATAAATCTTTAGACGGTGAATGGATTACTCCCGATAAACTTAACGGTATAAGCCAAAATCCTTATGACGACCCTGCAATTCCACATTCAGAAAATAAATATGTATTTGATGCCAATTTCGGAGCTTTTTATCGCTCAAAAGAAGATAAAATTTATGGCGGAATTTCTTCAACTCATTTAACTCAACCCGATTTAAAATACGAAACCGGTAAAATGCCATTTGTAGCAAGGCACTATTATATAATAGCTGGTTCTTTTATTGAACTACCCGATAAAAATTGGGGATTATGGCCATCTGCATTTATGAAATCTGATGGAAAAACAAATCAATATGATATAAACCTGATGGTTGAATACCGCAGACAATTTCGTGCCGGTCTTTCTTATCGCTTCGGTGATGCTATTGTAGCAATGGTAGGTTTTACCACACAATCAAATATTACCTTTGCAATTGCTTATGACTTAACAATTTCAAAACTTAAATCGTATGAAAGTGGCTCAGTTGAATTTCTTGCAAAATATTGCTTTACAATTGCTAAAGTTGATACAAGAGGAAAATATGGTAGTGTAAGATTTTTGTAAAATGAAAATTTAAAGTTCTCATATAAATAAATGCCTTATGAAAACTCTATTGTTAGTTTTGCTTATGTTACTCGCAATAATTGGCTTAAACAGTTGCTCAAATACCGGAAATGGTGAGCTTGTTGGAGTTCCCAATCGCGAGGAGTGGTTTGAACCACAACCCTACGGTATGCTCTTTATTACCGGAGGCAGTTATAACATGGGCCCCGATGATCAAGATGTTCCATGGGCTATGACTGCCGAAACTAAAACGGTTTCTATTGCTCCTTTCTGGATGGACGAAACCGAAATTACAAACAACGAGTATCGCCAGTTTGTTTACTGGGTGCGTGACTCTATCGCCTATAAACTTCTTGGGGCTGAACTTGAACAATTTTTAATTACTGAAAATGATTATGGCGAAGAAATAAATCCTCCTTTTATTAATTGGGATGAAAGAATTAAATGGGACGACGCTGAACAACGCGAAATTTTGAATGAAATGTTTTTACCCGAACAGGAACGCTTTTATCGTCGTAAAGAATTAGATACAAGAAAATTAAATTTCGAATATTTTTGGATTGATTTACGCCAGGCTGCAAAAAAATATGATTTTAAAGACGAAGCCCGTCGGGCATGGAATAGTGAAGAGAATAAATACGATGGCGATGTAACCGACTATAACTATAAAAGTCCAACAAAGGGTCAGAAAATTCAGATTAAAGACCGTTCATCTTATATTGTTCGTGATGTAGTAAATATTTATCCAGATACACTTTGCTGGATAAGCGATTTTACTTATTCATTTAATGAACCGATGGCAAATTATTTCTGGCATCCCGCTTACGATCATTATCCTGTTGTAGGTGTATCGTGGCGACAAGCTCGTGCATTTTGCGTATGGAGAACTCAATTATTAAACAGCGGGTTCATTCAATTAATGGAGGAAACTCCTTTTCAGGATTACCGTCTTCCTACTGAATCTGAATGGGAATACGCTGCCCGCGGAGGACTTAAAGGCGCAATGTATCCATGGGGAGGCTATTATACACAAAATTACAAAGGATGCTACATTGCAAACTTTAAACCTCTGCGCGGTAACTACGCTGCAGATGGCGGAATTTATACTCTAATCGTTGCAAGTAACGACCCTAATGAATGGGGACTTTATGATATGGGGGGTAATGTAAGTGAATGGACAAATAATGCATTTGATGAATCCGCTTATAGCTGGACAGATGACTTAAACCCCGACTATACTTATGAAGCGCTTCCCGATGACCCGCCTGTTCGTAAACGTAAAATTATTCGTGGCGGTTCATGGAAAGATATTTCATATTATATGCAGTGTGGTACCCGTTCTTATGAATATCAGGATTCTGCAAAATCTTACATCGGGTTTCGTTGCGTTCGTCATTATTTAGGACGCGATTTTAACGATGCAAGTTCAGGCTCACAAGTTTATTAATTGAGTTTTTTGGCTTTTAAAAAAAATAGTTAATTATTGTTTAACCTTAAAAATTATAAACAATGGGATTTATTGATGAAATTGTTCAAACCAGAGGATGGAAAAAGTTCATGGCAAAAGTTTATGGATGGGGAGCATCCGTAGTACTTATTGGAGCTATGTTTAAAATTAATCACTGGAACGGTGCAACTATAATGCTTGTTGTTGGCCTTGGTACCGAAGCATTTATCTTTTTTACTTCTGCTTTTGAGCCACTTTTTATGGAGTGGGATTGGAGTTTGGCATACCCCGAATTAGCAGGTATGAACGAAGAAATTGAAGACGAAGATATGAAAAAAGAGCCTAAGAAAACTCCTTTAGAAAAATTTGATGAACTTATTACCGTTGGTAATATTACTCCCGAACTATTTGAAAAACTTGGAAAGGGTTTACGTTCGTTAAACAAAACAACTGAAACACTTTCTGATGTTTCGGGAGCCAGCATTGCTACAAATAACTATATTGCCAATTTCGATAAGGCTTCATCAAAAATTAATGAATTTGTTAATTTATATGGACAGTCGGCACAATCTTTACATAGTTCAGCAAGTTCACTTGCAAAATCTTACGAAAAATCGGCAGAAGTTGTTACCAATAGCTCCGAAACATTCTCCGATACTATATCGCAAAGTGGAACAAAGGTTGCAAAAATGATTACCGATTCAGGGAAAAAACTTTCCGAAGTTGTTGCCGGAAATGCCAGCACTTTAGCCAATACAATGTCGCAAAGTGCTAACGATGTAGCAAAGATGATTAATGATTCGGGTAAGAAAATTTCAGAGGTTGTTGCCAGTAGTGTTGGAACATTTTCCGATAATATGTCGCAAAGTGGAGCTAATGTTGCAAATATGGTTAACGACTCGGTTCAAAAAATTTCCCAAGTTGTTGCCGGTAGTGTTGGAACATTCTCCGATAATATGTCGCAAAGTGGTGTTAATGCAGCAAAAATGGTTAATGACTCGGTTCAAAAAATTTCCCAAGTTGTTGCCGGTAGTATTGAAACATTCTCCGATAATATGTCGCAAAGTGGAACTAATGTTGCAAAAATGGTTAACGATTCAGGTAAAAAACTTTCCGAATCTTATGAAAAACTTGCAGATACTATGAACGCCGAGTTTGAAGTCTCACAAACCGGTTCAAAAAATTATACCGAACAATTACAAATAATGTCAAAGAACCTAACAGCATTAAATTCAATTTACGAACTTCAGTTACAAGATACCAACGAACATCTCGAATCGGCTAAAAACCTTTTTAGCGGTATGGAAGAAATTATAAGCAATATGAAAAATTCTGCCGATGATGTTAAAAAATATCGTGAAGAAATTTCTAAGTTAGGTCAAAACCTGACAGCAATGAATACAATTTATGGCAACATGTTGTCTGCTATGAATTTTTCAAAATAATTTGGCAGAAATAGAGTGATTTATGTTATTAAAAGAATATTAGAATATGGGTGCAATTAATTGTAAGGAAACTCCGAGGCAAAGAATGATAGGTATGATGTATCTTTTTTTAACGGCAATGCTTGCCTTAAATGTTTCAAAAGATATTCTCGATGCTTTCATTGTTGTAAACGAAGGGATGGAAAAAACAAATGCCAACTTCTCATTAAGAAATAGTTTTACTTACGACGCTCTTATTGTTGCAAATCAAAACGACCCGATTAAAGTAGCTCCTTATTATAGTGCAGCAATGAATATAAAAAAATATTCAGAAGAGATGGACGCATACATAAAAAGTTTAAAGGATTCGTTAATAATATCTATAGAGGGTGAGAAAAATGGCAAAATAGCAATAAAAGATATGAGAAAATTTGATGGGAAAGATAATCGCGATAAACCTCATAGTTTTATGTTAGGCAAAAGTGAAGATGGTTCACAGGGTAATGCCAGGGTGTTAAAAAATAAACTCAAAGAGTATAAGAAAAAAATATTAGCAGAGTTAAAAAACCCTAATATTTCTTTAGCAAATAAAGAACTTACTATTAGAGGGATGGGCGAATTAGGAATTATCACAGAGAATAACCCTAAAGCAGACCCCAATGAACCTGCAGAAAAATATTGGGAAACAGCCTTGTTTGCTGAAATTCCTGCTGCTGCAACAGTTACCTTGTTATCACAGATTCAAAATCAGGTAAAAAATGCTGAGGCAATAATTATTCAAACATTGTATAGTGGTATTGGTGCTACCGATTTTAAATTCGATACCGTTGCTCCCCGGGTTATTCCAAAAAGCAGTTTTTTGATTTCCGGTGATAAATATGAAGCAGATTTGTTTATTGCTGCATTCAGTTCTACCGATACTGCTTCAAAAGTTTTAATTGGCGATGGTTACGATTCAATAAATGGTAAACTTTTAGGAAACGTAAAAACTCTGAATATTCAACGTGGTTTGGGAAAGTATGTTGTTGAAGGTGCGGGCCAAGGCAGCCATACTTATGCTGCTGTAATAAAGGTATTTAACGCTACTACAGGACTGTTTACCGATTATCCTGTAAAATCAGGCGGTAAGTACAATATCGAATATAATGTTGCACCTCCAATGGCTGTTGTTTCGCCTACTAAAATGAATGTATTGTATATTGGAGTTGATAACCCCATGGAAATTTCTGTTCCAGGTTTTAGAGATGACCAGGTAAGTGCCAGTTGTTCGGGAGGTTCACTTTTTAAATCAGGAAAAGGCGGCTGGATTGCAAAAGTTACAAAAGTTGGTAAATGTAATATTTCTGTTTCTGCAAAAGACGATAAAGGTGGTTCCAGAAGTATGGGTTCAAAAGAATTCCGCGTAAAAATAGTTCCCGACCCTGTTCCTATGGTTGCAGGTAAAAAAGGTGGTCTTATTGCAGGAGCATTATTAGCCGCCCAGTCAGGTGTTGCCGCTACACTTGTAAATTTTGATTTTGACCTTAAATTTAATGTTCTGAGTTTTAATGTTTCAGCAAATATTGGTGGATTTACTCAAGATGCCCCATCTACCAGCAGTTATTTTACACCCCAACAATTAAATCTTATTAAAAAAGTTGGAAAAGGTAAAAAGGTTTATATAGAAAACGTTCGTGCAAAAGGCCCCGATGGCATACCACGTTCTTTAGGGTCAATAGCATTTAAAATACAATGACTTTTAAAAACTCAAGGTTATGAGAAAAATAATTTTAATTTTAACAGTCGCCGTTTTTTTTGCTCCCTTGGCTGAGGCACAGGTGAGCGATGTATTAGACGGAGTTTACGTAAAAGAACATGTTCCTGCACGTAAAGCGGTACCATATCATCATTTGCGGGAAGCCGATATAATGTGGTCAAAAAAACTATGGAGAATGTTAGACCTTCGCGAAAAAATTAATCATCCTCTTTATTATCCTACAAAAAAGATGGATGACAGGTATAGTTTGGTTGATTTGTTACTTTATGGCGTTGCAAATGAGGGTTTGGTGGTTTACGACCCTGGAGTTGATGATGAATTTACTACGCCTATGACTGCTACACAAATTGATGATAACTTCGGTGTTAGAATGGATACTACTTGGGTAACAGATCCTGTAACCGGTGAACAGGTTCAAAAAATTGTCCCTATACCTAGGGACATTTCTCAAATTTTACGGTTAATGATAAAAGAAACCTGGTATTTTGACAAACAACGCTCAATGCTTGAAGTCAGGATTATTGGAATGTGCCCGATAAGAATGTATGAGCGTCAGGCTACTCTTAATGAGTTTGAAACTCAGACTACCGAGGGTGAAACTGAAGAAAAAGACCTTGATGCAAAACAAGTATTTTGGGTTTATTTTCCTGCTGCCCGTCCTTTATTAGCTAACCATGAAGTATTTAATCCTTATTCCGATGCCGAACGACGTACTTTTGATGATATTTTCTTTAAACGTCGTTTTAGCAGTTATATTTATCAGGAAACCAACGTTTACGATAATCGCTATATTGGTGAATTTAAAAATGGGCTTGATGCCTTATTGGAATCGGGTAGAATAAAAGATTTTATTTTTAAGTTTGAACACGATTTGTGGGAATACTAAAAAATTGATTATTGCGTTATTTTACCGATTACTAATTAGTGCTTGTCTGTAATATCAATCTTTTTCATTTTAAGGAATATGGTATAAGGAAATAGGGAATAAAGCGAACCCCTTATACCCTAATGGCACTAATATTAGAAAAATGAATAACGAACAATAGAACAACGA
>Ga0210051_1004656_pt1 | contig 13354 bp, 12 predicted proteins | sample CryGey092014_all_FD_185464 | JGI IMG/M metagenome (GOLD analysis project Ga0210051, IMG submission 185464) | Groundwater microbial communities from aquifer - Crystal Geyser CG23_combo_of_CG06-09_8/20/14_all (SPAdes) (version 2) | ecosystem: Environmental > Aquatic > Deep subsurface > Groundwater...
CATTAATACTTTTACATTTCATTTTATTAAGTTCAGTTTTCGAAAAGCCCAATGAAATAACAAATACTGCAATAAATACTAACCATATTGCAATAGAAATTATTCTTTTTATTATAACATTTTTCATCTGTTTATATTTTTGTTAGACGCTGATTTACACTGATTTATTATGATTTTTTTTTATTGGTTTGAGGTTTTTGGTTTGAGGTTTTTGGTTGTTAAAAACCCGAAACTTGAAACCCGAAACTCGAAACTTTTTTATTTATAATCATTCCCTTGTGTGTCTTTAAATAGTCATGGATGTTTCATATTAACTTAAAATTATATTTTTTAGTGGCTCAACTAATTGAGCAATATCGCCGGCACCCATAGTTAATAAGAGTTCTGGCTTTTGTTTTTTAATGATTTTAAAAAGTTGAGATATTGTACAAATTGTTTTATCTTTAATTTTAACTTTTTCTAAAATTGTTTTACTTGTTATATTTTGTATTGGCAACTCTCTTGCAGGGTAAATATCTAACAAAATAAGTTTATCGAGTAATGATAACGCTTCGCCAAAACCATCGGCAAAATCGCGTGTTCGTGTATATAAGTGAGGTTGAAATATTCCTGTAATTTGTTTTTTGGGATATACTCCTCTTACCGACGAAATAAAAGCTTTAAGTTCCTCGGGATGATGAGCATAATCATCAATATAAATACTATTTGTTGTAACAGCTTGCACATCAAATCGTCTTTTTACACCCAGAAATGTTTCGATGCCTGACTTTATTTTATTAAAATCAATACCTTCCCAAATACACATTGATGCAGCAGCAGCAACATTTTCAACATTAAACATTCCGGTAATTCCGGGAGTTAATTTTTCGATATTTCCCCAAGGTGTGTGTAAATTAAATGTAAATTTACCGTTATAAAGTTGCAAATCCGAAATAGTGCAATCGGCATTTTCTTTAACCGAATAAGTTGCAACATTTGCATTAACAGGTTTAGGATTAAATTTACTTTCCTTTTTTATTAGTAATTTGCCATTTTCTTTAACTTTTTGAGCAAACTGTGTAAAGGCATCAACAACATTCTGATAATTGTTATAAATATCGAGATGGTCGGCATCTACAGCGGTAACAATTGCCGAAGATGGTAAAAGTTGTAAAAAAGAACGGTCGTATTCATCGGCTTCAACAATAGTTATATTACCATTTTCGGCATACAGGAAGTTTGTGTGATAATTTTTTGAAATTCCTCCCAAAAACGCATTGCAACCATTTTCTAATTGATTATAAATGTGTGCAAGACAAGTCGAAATAGTTGTTTTACCATGAGTACCTGCAACGGCAATGGTATAACTGTTTAATGTTATTTCGCCTAAAACTTCAGCTCTTTTTTTTACAGTAAAATTATTTTCTTTAAACCATATAAATTCCCTGTGATTTTGTGGAATAGCGGGTGTAAAAATTATTAATATGTGCTCTTTAAATGTAGTTGTAAATTCTTTTGGAATTAGCGAAATATCATCTGAATAATGAATGTTTATACCTGCTTGCGAAAGCTCATCGCATAATGCAGATTGAGTACGGTCGTACCCTGCAACATTACAACCTTTTAATTTAAAGTATTTTGCAAGGGCGCTCATACCAATACCGCCAATACCGAGCAAATAAACATTATGTATGTTATTAAAATTCATATTAACTGGTTTATGGTTTAAGGTTTTTAGTTTGAGGTTGTTAGAAACTTCAAACTAAAAACTTGAAACTTTCTTTTTATTACCTTTCTTTTTTAAAATTTTTGAGCATGAATGTTTTATTTATACTAATAATAATATTTCGTTTACAATTTTTTCGGCTGAATTAGGAACAGCCATTTTTCCACAATTTTTGCGATAAACATTTATTAAAAATTCGTCATTTAATAACCTTATTGCCTCATCAACAAGCTTAATTGGAGCTTCGGCATCAGTAATCATCATAGCGGCATCGTTATTAAAAAGAGCCATTGCATTTTTTGTTTGGTGGTCTTCGGCTACATTTGGCGATGGAACTAAAATAGCTGGTTTTTTAACAATACATAGCTCTGATATAGTGCTTGCTCCGGCTCTTGAAATCACAATATCGGCTACAGAATATGCTAAATCCATTCGCGAAATAAAATCGAGAACTTTAATGTCGTTACATTTATAACCATCAACAACACGTTTTGCATCAGTAAAATAATCTTTTCCAGTTTGCCAAAGCAATTGGAATTTATGTTCAATAATTTTCGACAATCCATTTTCAATACTTTTGTTTATTGTTCGTGCACCCAAACTACCGCCGAGCACTAAAATTGTTTTTTTATTTCCTTGAATACCAAAATGATAAATTGCTTCTTCGCGTTTTTTTCCATTAATATCATTCAAATTCTGACGAACAGGATTTCCAGTAAAAACAATTTTATTTTTTGGAAAAAATCTTTCCATATTTTCATAAGCAACACAAACTTTATTTACCTTATTTGCTAGTATTTTATTAGTAACACCTGCATAAGAATTTTGTTCCTGAATAAGAGTCGGTATTCGCATTTTAGTTGCAGCCCTAAGAATTGGACCCGACGCAAAACCGCCAACACCCACAACAACATTGGGTTTAAATGTACGAATTATTTTGCGAGCCCTAATCATGCTAACAATTAGTTTGTAAAAAAACGAAATATTTTGAAAAGTAAATCTTCTTTGAAATCCCCGAACCGGCAAACCAATAATTTTATAGCCTGCAGCAGGAACTTTTTCCATTTCCATTTTACCTTCGGCACCAACAAAAAGTATTTCTACGTTGTTATCTTTTTGTTTAAGTGCATTAGCAATCGAAATAGCTGGGAAAATGTGTCCACCTGTTCCACCGCCGCTAATTATTACTTTAAGATTCTGCTTTAATACGCTCATATTCAGGTTTTTTAATTACATTTTGACTAATACTTAAAATTATTCCAAAGGCTGCACAAGTAAAAATTATTGAAGTACCACCCATACTCACCAAAGGCAATGTTTGACCAGTAACAGGAAATAAATTTACAGCAACCGCCATATTAATAAATGCCTGAAAAATCAGACTAATAACAAGCCCCATTGATAAAAATGCAGCAAATGCACTTGTTGATTTTCTTACAATTGTACCTGCCCTAAATAATAAAACCAAGTAAAGTGCAATAAGAATAAAAGCTCCTGCAACACCATATTCTTCAACAATAATTGCAAAAATAAAATCGGAATATGGATGTGGCAGGAAATTTCGTTGTATACTGTTACCAGGTCCTTTGCCAATAAATCCTCCAGAAGCTATTGCTATTTTTGATTGTTCTACCTGAAAATTTTCTTCACTTTTTCCACTAAAATAATTTTCAATTCTTTTTTTCCATGTGCCTACTCTACCCTGTTTTTGTTCGGGCAAATTGATAGCTATGATAACAAATATTGCAACTCCTGCAATCCCAATTCCAATAACATAGAGCAAATATTGAATTTTTACTCTTCCTAAAAATAAAAGAATAAGCGATGTGAAAAAAAGCATAGCGGCAGTAGAAAAATTTGCAGGTAAAATCAGTCCGCAAACAATTATAATCCAAATAATTATTGAGCGAAAGCCAGTTTTAAAATCCTTTATATGACCTTGATTTTTAGCTAGAAAACGGGCAATAAAAATTATTAATGAAAATTTTGCTAAATCAGACGTTTGAAATGAAAGCCCGATACCAGGAATAGTTAACCAGCGGGAAGCTTCGTTTAAATTTGTTCCACGAATTAAAGTCCATACTAACAGCGGTATAGATATGAAAAGTAAAATTTGAGATATTTTTAAATAAATAATAACAGGTATTTTGTGTGTAATAAATATAATAGCAAACCCAATCAATAATAAAAATCCATGTCGCAATAAATAATATAATGTGTTGCCACCCTGATATTTAAATGCAAGAGTTCCTGTTGAACTATAAACAGCAAGAATAGAGAAAATAGAAAGCATGGCAATTACTCCCCAAATAACTGCATCTCCTTTAAATATTTTTGCTGTAATAGTTTTCATCAAATATAATGTTATAAATCTCTGACAGCTTTTTTAAATTGTTTGCCTCTATCTTCGTAATTTTCGAATATGTCGAAACTTGCACATGCTGGCGACAGCAATACAACATCTCCCTCTTTTGCAAGATAATACGAAGATTTTACAGCATCATTCATTGATTTTGTTTCTAATATAGGAACATTAATATCTTTAAATGCTTTTAATATTTTAGAATTATCTAATCCTAAACAAATTATACTTTTAACTTTTGATTTCACCAAATCGGAAAGCTGACTATAATCGTTTCCCTTGTCGGTTCCTCCGACAATCCAAATAATAGGTTTTTTCATAGTTTCCAAAGCATACCATGTTGAATTAATATTGGTAGCTTTTGAGTCGTTAATAAACTCTATTCCACGCACTTTCAGCACTTTTTCTAAACGATGTTCAACTGTCTGAAAATCTCTTAAACAGTTCCGAATATCATCTTTGCGGATTCTTAATAATTCCGAAGATATTGCTGCAACCAGCGAATTGTACTGATTGTGCTTTCCCTGTAAAGCTAATTCTTGTATCGACATAGTGAATTTATTATTATTTATATTTATAATTAGTTTATTATCTTTAACATAGCCACCTTTCTCAACTTCTGTTTTAATAGAAAATGGAATTAATTGTGATTCTAATTTTCGTTTTTTCATTTCGTTCATTATTACCTCATCATCATAACAATATATAAATGTATCACTTGATTTTTGGTTTTGAGTTATGCGAAATTTGCTGTTTACATAATTTTGAAACTTATGTGCATATCTGTCTAAATGGTCTGGGGTTATGTTAAGAATTATTGCTATATCAGCTCTAAACTTATACATCACGTCAAGTTGGAAACTGCTTAATTCAATAACAAAGTATTCGTAGTTATTTTCGGCAACTTCTAAAGCAAAACTTTTTCCTACATTGCCAGCCAATCCAACATTTAACCCTGCAGTTTTTAGTATATGATAAATCAGAAGAGTTGTAGTTGTTTTACCATTACTACCTGTTATGCAAATTGTTTTTGCATTAGTATAACGCGATGCAAATTCAATATCCGAAATTACTGGAATACCTTTTTTTCTTATCTCTTTTATTATTTTAGCACTCTCAGGAATTCCCGGACTTTTTATTATTTCATCAGCTTTGAGAATTTTTGTTAAAGTATGGTTGCCTTCTTCAAACAGAATATTATGTTTTGCAATTTGTTCGAGATATTTGGCTTTTATTTTGCCATTGTCGCTAATAAACACATCAAATCCTTTTTGCTTCGCCAATATTGCCGAACCAATTCCGCTTTCGCCTGCTCCTAATATTACAATTAAATTACTCAATTATCTTAATTTTAATGTAATTATTGTTATTACAGCTAACATTATTGCAATAATCCAAAACCGTGTTACAATTTTTGGCTCTACATATCCCTTTTTCTGATAATGATGGTGTAAAGGCGACATCAAAAAGATTCTTCTTCCTTCGCCATACTTTCTTTTAGTAAATTTAAACCACCCAACCTGAAGCATTACAGATATATTTTCGACAAAGAAAATTCCGCAAAGAATTGGTAACAAAATCTCTTTTCTGATAAGAATTGCAAAAACAGCAATAATTCCACCTATTGCCAGACTACCGGTATCGCCCATAAAAACTTGAGCCGGATAAGAATTGTACCACATAAAACCAACAGTAGCTCCAATAAATGCACTTGCAAAAACTACCATTTCGCCCGAATATGGGATATACATTATATTAAGGTAGTCGGCAAATATTATGTTACCCGAAACATAAGCTAAAATTCCAAGTGTAGTACCAATAACCGCCGAGACTCCTGTTGCAAGTCCATCTAATCCATCAGTCATGTTTGCACCGTTTGAAACTGCTGTTACAATAAAAATTACTGCGAAAATAAACACAGCCCAAACCCATTGTTTACGAGCAGTTTTGTTTAAAAAAGCCAACAAATATTCATAATCAAATTCATTGTTTTTTAAGAATGGTATTGTTGTTTTTGTAGATTTCAAATCGCCCGACATATAAACAGCACGTCTTTCAAAAGCTTTAGTGGATTTTGTTATTTCTGATTTTGGTTCAACATTATTTGTGCTTATTTTTTCACGAATAACAATGTTGTTACTAAAATAAATTGTAAGTCCTACAAGTAACCCAAGACTTACCTGACCTAATATTTTAGATTTACCTTTTAGTCCTTGTTTGTCGTGTTTAAAAACTTTTATGTAATCGTCAATAAAGCCCATAAAACCAAGCCATATTGTTGTAACAAGCAAAATAATAATATAAATATTATGAAGTTTCGCAAATAATAATGTAGGAATTATAATTGAAGCAAGAATAATTATTCCCCCCATTGTTGGTGTTCCTTGCTTATTAAGTTGACCTTCGAGCCCTAAATCGCGTACAGTTTCTCCAATTTGTTTTTTCTGTAGAGAGCGGATAATTATTTTGCCAATTATTAACGAAATTATTAATGATGTTATAACAGCCATTGCCGACCTAAACGAAATGTATTGGAATACACCGGCTCCGGGAAAATCTAATTTATCAAGATATGAAAATAAATAATATAACATACTACATTAATTCGTTAAATATTTCTTTAATTATTTCTCTGTCATCAAAATGCGATTTTACGCCGTTTACTTCCTGATAAGTTTCGTGTCCTTTACCTGCAATAAGAATCATATCGTCTTTAGTTGCTAATTCGCAAGCTGTACGTATTGCTTCACGCCGATTTATAATAGTTAACACTTTCTTCGATAATTCTTTGTCTAATCCCTGCTTCATATCGCAAATTATATCTTCAGGTTTTTCATTACGCGGATTGTCGGATGTTAAAATCACTTTATCGCTTAACTCTGCACTAACTTTTGCCATCACAGGGCGTTTTGTTTTATCTCTGCTACCACCTGCACCGACAACTGTTATAATTTTTCCATTTGTTTTAACTAATTGCTTCATTGTTTGTAAAACATTTAATAAAGCATCGGGAGTATGAGCATAATCAACAATTGCTGTATATTGTTTTGGAGATGTGAAATATTCAAACCGCCCATCTACTGCAGTTAAATCGCTCAATTCGAGCATTACTTTTTCTTTATCGGCATCGAGCAAAATAGCTGTTGAGTATATTGCTAAAATATTACTTGCATTAAATTTTCCGATTAAACGAGTCCACATTTCCACGTTGTTAATTTTTAACAACATACCATTAATATGACTTTCAATAATTGTTGCATTATAATCGGATAAAGAATGAAGCGAGTAAGTAAATGTTTTAGCTTTAGTATTCTGGATTATTATTTTTCCATTTTTATCATCTGCATTTGTTATTGCAAATGATGTTGCAGGTAAATCGTCGAAAAATTTCTTTTTTGCAGCTAAATATTCATCAAAAGTTTTGTGATAATCGAGATGGTCGTGGGTTAAATTAGTAAAAATGCCCCCTGCGAAAGTTATTCCGTTAACTCTATGCTGTACAATTGAATGTGAACTAATTTCCATAAAACAATATTTACAACCTGCTTCAACCATTTTATTGAGCAATTTGTTAATACTAACAGCATCGGGAGTTGTATGAGTGCTTTCAAACGATTTGGAATCAACATAATTTACAACTGTAGAAATTAATCCTGTACGATACCCTAACCTTCTAAACAATTTATAAAGCAAAGTAGCAATAGTAGTTTTTCCATTTGTGCCTGTAATTCCAATAACTTTTAATTTTGAAGAAGGATGTTCATAATATGAATCAGCAATTGGTCCAAGTAAAATAGAAGTATCTTCAACCTGTACATAAGTTACATCAGCTACGGTTTTCGATGGAATTTTTTCGCATATTATTGTTTTTGCGCCAGCTTTAATTACATCGCTAATAAAATTGTGCCCGTCAGTTTGAATTCCACGAATTGCAACAAATATTGAGTTATTTGTTATTTTCCTTGAATCAATATAAATCTTATAAACAGGAACATCCGGGTTACCAATAACTTTAGTAACTTTTATTTCGGATAATATTTCAGATAATTTCCTCAACTTAATAAAATATAAATTGTTTGACCATTAACAGCCCTGTTTCCAGCAGGAATTGACTGTGACTTAATTACACCTTTACCAATTGGCTTAACCTGTAACCCGCAATTACCTAGCAAAAACAAAGCATCACGTAAACCCATTCCAATAACATCAGGAACTATACTTGCTTTTAAATTTGCATTCTGAATATTAACAGAGCTGTGTGTTTGCGAAACCGAAACCCAATCAGATGAAGTTGACTTTTCGTTGACAGGTATTCCTATTGATTTATAAATATTTACAATATCTTGTTTTTTGCCACTTTTAGCAATCGGAAAATTTTGTGAAAGAATTGGTAGGTTGTTTAATGGCTTGTGGATATCAATACTTGTTGCATATACTTTATCGGAAATTTCTTTGAATATTGGACCGGCTACTACATTTCCGTAATAAACCGAATTTGATGGGGAACTAACAACGACAATACAACTATATTTAGGATTATCGGCAGGAAAATATCCGACAAACGATGCCTGATAAGTTTTTTTTGCATTTTCATCGGCATAACCATGACGAGTATTAGCAATTTGTGCTGTACCTGTTTTTCCTGCAATTTTATAATTTGCCCCCTTTAAGTTTGTTGCAGTACCCTCTTCCACAACACTTTCGAGCATAATTTTTAATTTCTTTATTGTTTCGTCAGAACAAACTGACGGTATAATTACTTCTGGAGCATATTCTTTAATTATTTCGCCATGAAAACGAAGTTCTTTAACCAATTTTGGCTTAACCATCCTTCCGTTGTTTGCTACTGCATTGTAAATTGTTAAAATCTGAAGTGGTGTAAGTTTTACTTCGTATCCGATTGACATCCAAGGCAATGTTACGCCCGACCATGAAGAATCTGAAGGGTCTTTTACAATTGGTATTCCTTCACCTTTAATATCTAAACCAAGTTTCTCGTTAAGTTTAAGTTTGTAAATTCTGTCAACAAAGCGATGCGTGTCTTTAGAAAAATATTGAGTAATAATTTTTGATACTCCAACATTTGACGAATGTGCAAAAACTTGTTTTACTGTTAATTTTCCTAATCCTCCGCGGTGAGCATCTTTCATTTTTAAACCATAATATGAAACTACACCGTTTCCTGTATTTACAGTATCGTTTATATCAACAACTCCCTCATCAAGAGCTATTAACATTGAAACAAGTTTAAAAGTTGAACCTGGTTCTATACTCTCACCTATTGCATAATTATAATCTTCGACATATTCCGTTTCATCTTCTTTTCTTTGAAGATTTACAATTGCTTTAATTTTTCCGGTTTCAACCTCCATTAACACAACGCAACCGTGATGAGCATTGCTTATCTGAAGTTGTTTTAAAAGTGCATTTTGTGCAACATCCTGTAAATTAATATCTAAAGTTGTGCAAACATCATATCCATCTTGTGGCTCAACTTCGTTACCATTATTTATTGGCATCCAAACATTTCCCGAAAGTTTTTGCACAAACTCCAAACCTTGTTTCCCCCGCAAATACTGGTCAAAAGCACCTTCTATTCCAACAACTACCCTTTCTTTTGTAGTATATCCAATAGTACGTGAAGCAAGCATCCCAAAAGGTTTTGCACGTTTATTAAATTGAATAACTATAAATCCACCTTTGTTTTGCCCCATTTTAAAAAGGGGAAACTTCTTCATTTTTTTTAATTGTGAATAAGAAACATTTCGTTTAATTAACTGATAACGTGCACCTAAACGATATGTCTGAATTAATTTTGACTTATAATCGGACTTTGAATTATCCTGAAATAAATCAGATAAACAAAGTGCAAGCGAATCAACATTTTTATAAAATATATCTTTTTCTAGACCTTCGGCTTTTGAGTCAAATCTGATTTCGTAAATTGGAACCGAACTTGCCAGCACTCTTCCATCTTCCGAATAAATTTCGCCACGCAAAGGTTCTATAACTACATTTTTTTTAGTCATTTCGATTGCCTTCGATTTCCATTTACTGCCCTCAACTATTTGTATATATAAAATACGCCCTACTACAATTAAAGCAAAACCACCCATTAAAATATAAATGAGTGCCATTCGCCATAATATGTCTTTTCTTAACCCGGGCATTTATTCTTTTTCTTTAATAATAATTTTCTTTGGTGGTTCTATTAATTCAGAAAGTCCTATTTCATATTGATTTACAAGTTTAATTACTTCGCTTTGCTGGCTTAACCGCATTAGTTCAGATGTTACAGAAATTTGCTCTGCTTTCAACTCTTTTAATTCGTTTGTAATTGATTGTGTGTTCCTGACTACTTTTTCGGCACCGTAACGATTAGCTATTAATATAATAGCAATAAATGTTAAGTAAATAACAAAAGGAAATTGTTTAAGAATTACTTCGCGCGAAAGTAAAGTTCCATTTATAAAAGATTTAAAAAAGTTAGAAAATGATTTTTCATGCTCCCTAACTATAACTTGTTCAGAGCCATTTTTAACATCTTCTTCTTTCTTTTCTTCAATATTTTCTTTTACCTTATCCATTTTTTTTTGCTATTCTTAATTTAGCACTTCTTGCTCTTGAATTTTTATTTATCTCTTCATTATTGGGTGTTATAACTTTATTATTTATAATGCTAAAAGGCAATCCAATAATGTTTCCATACAAATCGCTTTTAATTTTTCCTTCAAAGTTTCCGGAACGAAAATAATTCTTAACCAACCTGTCTTCAAGCGAATGATATGTTATAACAACTAATCTACCATCAGCCCTTAGCATTTCAGATGTTTGTAAAAGCATTTCGGAAAGGGCATTTAACTCATCATTAACTACAATTCTTAATGCCTGAAAAACTTTTGCTAAAAACTTATTTTCTTTACCTTTTGGAGTTAACGGCAAAAGAGCATCGCATAAATCAAAAGTTGTTTCAATAGGTTTGCTATTGCGGACTTTTTCTATTAATGCTGCAACATTTCGGGAGTTGTGAATTTCGCCAAAAGTGAAAAAAATGTTTGAGAGTTTTTCGGTTGAAAGTGTGTTAACAAGATGTGCAGCAGTAATTTTAGATGAGCTATTCATCCTCATATCCAACGAACCGCTGTTTCTAAAAGAAAATCCTCTGTTCTTTTCGTCGAAATGATGCGATGAAACTCCTAAGTCAGCAATTATGCCATTAACTTTTTGGAACCCCAGATACAACAAAAAATTTTTAAAGAACCTGAAATTACCATTAATAAAAACAAATCGTTTATCATTAATTGCATTTTGTTTTGCTTCTATATCCTGGTCAAAGGCAATTAGTTTTCCACCTTTTAATCTTTTCAATATTTCTTTGGAATGACCTCCGCTACCATAAGTCAAATCAACATAAATGCCTTCCGGAACAATATTTAAACCATCAACACTTTCATTTAAAAGAACGGGTTTATGATATTCAATCATTATCCATTTCGTTAGGTATTCCACCAAGTATTTTTTCAGCTAACGAAGCAAAATCATCTTCTTTCATCCCTGCCGATTCATAAGTGTTTTTATCAAGAACTAAAATCCTTCCATCCTGACCGGCAAGGATAACATCACCCGATAATATTCCAGCCCACTCTAATAACCTTCGCGGAATTAGCATTCTGTTATTTCCATCAAGAGTAATTTCGGCTGTTCCTTTGTAAAACTCACGCAAAAACTTGTTATGCTCGCGGTTGTAAGGATTTATTTTACTTCTTAAAATCTTAATCTGACGTTCCCACTCATCGAAAGGAAAAAGTACAAGGCATTTTTCGAATATGTCTTTTTTTACCACAAACCTGTCCTGAACAGCACCTGCCATCTGCTTTTTTAAAGCCGACGGAAGCATTATCCGACCTTTAGAATCGGCTTTGCAAGGATAATCGCCTATAAACGTTGTCATAGTGGTTTTTAAAATTTATGGTTCAAAAATAATAATAATTTCCCACTTTGTTCCAAAATTTACCACAATTTACCACTTTGTTGATAACTTTTTTTACACACAGCGATTATTTGCTGATATACAGTACGTTATAAAAATAAAAAAATTAGCAGAATTATAATTTATTAAAAAGATATTTGAAAATAATCATTTTGGGGTATAACATAAATCAAAAGGAAAATTTATTGAAAAACATTTTTTTTAAAATAACTGATGTTACGCAAAACAACAAATAACCGCAGAGACCACAGAGAAAATTAATCGCGGAGTGCCACATAGAAATACAATGACAGAAAACGAAGTATTGAAAAAATAAACTCAGCGGTTCTCTGCGTAAAACCTCTGCGAACTCTGTGGTTAAAATGTGTTTACGTAACATGAGTTAACAATAACTTCTTTAAATTTTCAGGTGAATAATTACAAAAGAGCTTGAAAAAACATTTGCAAATATTAACTAATCTCTTTATATTGCATAAAAGTTAAATCCAAAGTTTATGAAAAAAATAATCATTTCATTAACCATAATAATTTTATTTTTAGGATATTCTGTTCCTAAAAAAGCAACATCTCAAGCTATTATTATTTCTGGAGCACTTCAATCACAAGCAGTTATAATGCTCACTTAAAGTAATTGACATAGTTAATTCACATCCTGGTAACTAGCTATTTTTGTCAAAGCAATTGCCCGCTTGGGCAATAATATTGACTTCTTTGTCAAAGCAATTGCCCGCTTGGGTAATAATATTGACTTCTTGGGCAAAGCGTTTGCCCACTTGGGCAATAATATTGACTTCTTGGGCAAAGCGATTGCCCGCTTGGACAATAATATTGACTTCTTGGGCAAAGCGATTGCCCGCTTGGACAATAATATTGACTTCTTGGGCAAAGCGTTTGCTCATTTAGTCGAACTGTTTGCTTTCTTGGGCAATCTGCCTGCTCTTTTTGTAGGGAGCATTTGCAATTTTTGCGAAAAACGACAGCAGAGCCGAACTTGTTCGGGCTTTGCCGGGTTGAGCAAAAATCAAAAATTAATTTTTACGAAATTTTTAACAAAACGCCGTATCCTGTCAAAACGCAAGGGTAAATTCTACAAAAAACAGAGTAATGAAAAATCAAAAAACCTTATCTTGTTCATTTAACCTTAATAGAAAAAACAATTGATATTTGTTCAAACCTTATTACCTTATTATGGGATGAAAATAAGGGAATAAGGTTGTGGGACCCAAGGTGTGCTGTTTTCTATTAAGGTTTGAAGAAAAAAAATAATAAGGTTTAAATTTTATTATGAAGCTCGGAT
>Ga0210051_1004660_pt1 | contig 13348 bp, 12 predicted proteins | sample CryGey092014_all_FD_185464 | JGI IMG/M metagenome (GOLD analysis project Ga0210051, IMG submission 185464) | Groundwater microbial communities from aquifer - Crystal Geyser CG23_combo_of_CG06-09_8/20/14_all (SPAdes) (version 2) | ecosystem: Environmental > Aquatic > Deep subsurface > Groundwater...
TACTCTGAGTGGAAGGATGTCGTTAGGACTGCTGTAAAATTCAAATCAAAAAATGTATATGTGATAGCTGGAACGGGAACGAACAATACTGAAAAAACAATTGAAAGGACAAAAGAAGCAAAAAAACTGGGCGCTGACATGGCTCTCGTCATAACCCCGTATTACAATAAACCGAATCAGTCCGGACTTTTTCTCCATTTTAAGAAAGTTGCGAAAGAAGGTGGTATGGATATTATTATTTATAATGTTCCTTCTCGCACAGGTGTGAACATGCTGCCGGAGACTGTTGCTGAACTCTCTCAGATAAAAAACATAATAGGAATAAAGGAGGCATCAGGATCAATTCAGCAAGCCACTGAAATAATTATGAAATCAAAGAAGGGCTTTATTCTTATGTCCGGTGAGGATGCACTCACACTTCCTCTGATGTCAATAGGAGCAAGAGGGGTAATATCAACCATATCCAATGTAGTTCCCAAAGAGATGCAAGCATTATTTGAGCTCTATTTTGTCAATGAGAATGAAGAGGCAAGAAAAATGCACGACCATCTTTATCCCATTGCAAAGACATTATTCATAGAGACCAATCCAGTTCCTGTCAAATATGCTATGAAATACATAAATATGGACACAGGTATTTTGCGTCTGCCTTTGGGGGAATTATCGGACAAGAATAAAATTGAAGTGGAAAGAGTTCTTATGGAATTTAACAAGGAGAGTTTTTATGGGAAAGACACTTATTCAAAAAATCATAGAAAAGAGCTCTGAAAAAAGCAATGTGGAAGTAGGAGAGATTGTATTTGTTAAGCCATCTATGATTCTCTCGCATGATAATAGCGCAGATATTTCAAAGACCTTTGAAAAGATGGGACCCAAAAAAGTATTTGATCCTTCAAAGATATTTATAGCTCTTGACCATGAAGTTCCGCCTCCGGATTCAAAAAAGGCATTGAATCATTTAATGATACGGGATTTTGTTAAAAAATACGGAATAATCAATTTCTTTGATGCAGGAGAGGGAATCTGTCATCAAGTTCTTCCTGAAAAGGGACTCGTAGAACCGTCCACTGTAATTTTCGGATCCGATTCCCACACAACTACACATGGAGCTTTTGGAGCTGCCGGAATCCCTATGGGACGCACGGAAACTGCATCGCTTTGGGCTCTCGGAGAGACATGGCTTAAAGTGCCTGAATCATTCAAGATTATAATCAAAGGAAAAGCACCTGAGAATATTTTTCCTAAGGATGTTATACTTCACATAATCGGAAGAATAGGAGCTGACGGAGCCACTTACATTTCAGTGGAATTTGCAGGAGATTATATTGATAATATGTCAATCGGAGGAAGAATGACATTCTGCAATCTCTCTGCGGAGATGGGAGCAAAAGATGCTATAATTCCTGTGGATGATATTACAAGAGAGTTTTTGAAGGGTCGCTTGAATAGAAATTATGAAACACTCTATGCTGACAAAGATGCCGTATATGCAAAGACCATTGAATTTGACATATCAAATCTCAAACCGCAGATTGCAAAACCGCATAAAGTTGATAATGTCTCTGATGTCAGTGAAGTGAAGGGAAAGAAAATAGATGTGTTTTTCCTCGGCACATGCACAAATGGAAGAACTGAAGACCTTGAAATTGCTGCGAATATACTTAAAGGGAAAAAAATAAAGAATGGTTGCAGATTGCTTGTTTATCCCGCTTCAAAAGAGGTCCTTCTTGAATGCCTTGACAGGGGAATAATCAAAACTCTTGTGGAGGCAGGCGGAGAGATAAATACACCTGCTTGCGGACCATGTCTTGGTGCTTATGGAGGAGTTTTGGCTCCAAACGAAAGATCTCTATCTACTGCAAATCGCAATTTCAAAGGAAGAATGGGATGTAGTGAAAATACTGAAATTTATCTTGCAAGCCCTGCCACTGTTGCTCTCTCTGCTCTCTATGGAGAAATAATGGAATATCAAGGAGAATAAAATGGATAAGATAAAAGGAAAATTGCATATTGTAAAAGAAAATGATGTAAATACAGACATAATATTTGCAGGAAAATATACTTATGAAATGTTGAGTCCTGAGGAGATGGGAAAGCATACACTTGAAGATTTTGAAAAGGACTATTACAAAAAGATAAGTGAGAATGATTTTATAGTATCAGGGAGCAATTTCGGATGCGGTTCTTCAAGGGAGCAGGCAGTAACATGTTTCAAAGGATTAAAGACAGGTGGAATAATTGCAAAATCATTCTCGCGCCTCTATTTCAGAAATGCAATAAATAAAGCTCTCTTGGTTATTGAGGCACCAAAATTTGTTGATTACATTTTTGCAAATGATAATAGTCAAAATCTTTATGTAGAGGTTGATTCTAATTTCGGGACAATACTCTGCGAAGGAAAGACATTCCGTTTTTCTCCTCTGACAGGGCAGGCTCTTGAAATATTCTCCGCAGGCGGACTTGCAGAATACACAAAGAGAAAACTGGCGGCAATATGAATTCCAGACCATTTGCTCATGCAGGCAGATTTTATCCCGCAGACAAAAATTCTCTTCTGAGAATGTTTGCCGGTTTCAAAGAGAGATTTGAGAGCAGACATTTCAAAAATATATTGGGTGTGGGAATCGTTCCTCATGCAGGAATTGTATATTCCGGATTCACTGCAATGCAGTTCTTTCTTGAAGCAAAAAACATTGATGTTGAAAGAGTTGTGATTATCGGTCCTTCTCATCATCATCTCTTTTCAGGATTTGCATTATCAGGAAATTCTATATGGCAGACAATTTTGGGAGATATTCAGGTGGATTCTAAATTCAACAAACTCCTTGAATCCGATTTTATAACAATCAATGATAAAATTCATTCTGATGAGCATTCAATAGAGGTGCAGACATTGTTCGTGAAATACGCATTTAAGGAATCAGTCAAGATAGTTCCCATCATAATGGGACGTCAAAACATTGAATCAGTAAACTTATTTGTCTCAAAGATATCTCCTGAAATGAGGGAGAAAACATTATTTGTTGCTTCATCAGATATGTACCACGGATATGATTATGAAAAGGCAAAGAGAGTTGATTTTACAACAATTAAAGAAATTTTGAAGAATGATGAATCTGGCTTTATGAAATATTTTTATATAGTTGAAGAGGAGGGCGGATGTGCCGCTTGCGGCGGAGGACCAATAGGAATAATAATCTCTATCACAAGAAAAGGTAATGGACATCTTTCTCTGATAAGTCACACAACAAGTTCTGATGTTACCGGAGATTTTGAAGGTTACTCTGTGGGCTATTCTTCATTCATAGGAGTAGAAAATGAGGAAAGAAAATAAAATATACCTTCTGAAACTTGCGAGAGAGTCAATTTCAGATTATTTTGAAAACAAAAACACTGCATTCCTAGACAAGCAGGATAATGAGCTTACAGAGAAAAACGGATGCTTTGTCACTCTTAAATTAAATGGAGATTTGAGAGGATGTATAGGATATATTGAAGGTGTGGAACCAATAACTTCCGCTGTTATAACAATGGCACGAGAGGCAGCTTTTAGTGACCCGAGATTTTACCCTTTATCTCAGAATGAGTTAAATGAAATAGAAATTGAAATTTCAATACTTACTCCCCTGATAAAAGTAAAAAAGATTGAGGAGATAATTGTTCCCGGAGACGGTCTTTTGGTAAGAAACGGGTATCAGTCAGGGCTTCTTCTTCCGCAGGTCGCAGTTGAATGGAAATACAACAGAGAACAATTCTTGTCACAAACATGTATTAAGGCAGGACTTGATAGAAAATGCTTCCTATCAGCAGAGACAAAAATATTCAGATTTCAGGCAGAAATATTTTCAGAAATTGAACTGATCAATTGAAAAGAAATGCACTTTTACTGGGAAATGGGGGAAGAGAGTCAGCCCTCGCCTATAAACTCAATTCCGAAAGGGTTCTCGTTCATTCCTATCCGCAAAACCCCACTTTGTCAAAATATGCAATTAAAGCGGAACTTGATAAGGATAATCTTTTTAATTCCGTTTTGAATTATGTGAGAGAGGAAGAGATACAAATTGTCATTGTGGGTCCGGAAGCATACCTTGCAGATGGTATAGTTGATTTTCTTGAAGCAAACAAAATAAGGGTCTTCGGACCTTCATTGTCCGCTGCAAAAATAGAAACTGATAAATCATTTGCAAAAAATTTAATGAATGCAAATAATATCCCCACTGCATCATTTGACATTGCGAATTCAAAGGATATCTGTATTGCAAAAGCAAAAAAATATTCTTTTCCTTTTATCTTGAAGGTATCAGGGCTTGCTGCTGGGAAAGGAACCTTCATAGTAAAGAACAAAGAGGATTTAGATAAATCAATTAAAAAAATATATGAAACAAAACAATTTGAAAAATCAAATTCCAAAGTGATTATAGAGGAATTCCTAAAAGGAGAAGAGATATCCTTGTTTGTAATAACAGATGGAGAGAATATCCTGCCTCTTCCACCTGTTCAGGATTTCAAAAGAGCGTATGATAATGACTTGGGACCCAATACGGGTGGCATGGGTTCTTATGGTCCATGCGGACTTCTCTCTCCAAGTATTGAATCAAAGACCATTGAAGCCGTAATACTTCCAGTTCTTTCAGCAATGAAAAGGGATGGAAATCCTTTTAAGGGACTTCTCTATGCAGGACTTATGGTTGACAGCAGCAATGTGAAAGTGGTTGAATTCAATGCAAGATTCGGAGATCCTGAGACACAGTCCCTTATATGTATTCTCAATTCATCTCTGTATGATATTTTTATGGATGTTGCAGAAGGGCATCTCAGCACTAAAGGTCTTAAAACAAACGGAATGTCAGCAGTTACTGTGGTAATAGCAGCCGAGGGTTATCCTGAAGAGTATAAAAAATCCATTGAAATAAATATTGATGAGAATAAATTTGACAAAAATATAATTATCTTCCACGCCGGAACAAAAGAAGAGGACGATAGAATTATATCAACAGGCGGAAGGATAATTGATGTGACAAGTTTTGACACGGGTCTTGAAAAAACAATAGATAAAGTTTATAATAATATAGATAAAATTAAAGTTGAGAACTCATTTTACAGAAAGGACATAGGGAAAAAAGGATTAAAGTATGAAAATAAGTAAAATCATTCTTTTTCTGACAGTGGCACTAATTTTCATAGCCCTGTTTCCATACACAATATTCATAGTGCAATCAGAAGATAGTGAAATATATGACGAGATGATTTACTCTTTTAAGGAGAGAGCCGAATATGATTTTGTTTCTTTCAATCTTAAAGGTAAAGAGAAAAACATAGATGAAATTATAGAGAAAGTGAATTCTGACAAGCCGGATGCAATACTTCTGATAGGTTTTCTTGCAATAAAGGAGATTTCTGTAAAAATAGAGAGTATTCCTCTTATACTTTCAATGTCCACTTCCATACCGCAGAATATCAAGGATAAGAAAAATACATGCGGTGTCATTTTTGACCTTGATGATGCAACTATAATTGAATACTTGAAAACAGCAGTTCCCACTATAAAGAATCTTGGAATAATCTTCTCATTGGAAAACACGGCTGATTATGCAAAATCATTTAAGAAAAAGTGCGAAGAGTTAGCTATCTCTATGGAACTTGGAAATATTGTCTCTCTTAAGGAACTTCTACTTACATGTAAGATGCTCAAAGCAAGTGGTGTAAGGGCTATCTGGCTGGGAAGAGATAAACTTGTCGTATCAAAGGCAGGATTTGAAACTCTCTTTAAGGTGGCGAAAAATGAGGGTCTCCCAATAATAGCTCAATATACTACATTCACACAGAAGGGTGCTGCATTTTCAATATCTCCAGACATTGCCAACCATGGCTACATAGTGGGAAATATTGCAATAAGATTAAAGAATGGGGAATATCCGTCTGAAATAGGATTCGTTAAAACAGATAAGGCATCTTTCTCCTATAATAAAAATATGATAAAACTTTTTGAAATCAATATTACCCCCTCAATTCTTTCCAAAGCCAAAGAATACTAATTTAAGATTGTCTCAATATCTCTAAACGAACATTCTACTACTTTTTTCCTCTCCTGTTAAGTATACTCAGTATAAGTCAATACCTATGTTATTACTCAAAAATGAAGTGACCAAAAAGGGAGAAATTTTATAAAACCTGAATTGAATAATTTTTTAATACTTAAAAAATAAAAACATTCTTTTAGTTTTGTCAATAAAAAAATTATGGAGCAATTTAGAGAGGTTGACTTCAATTGACTAAATGATATACTACCAAAGAATTGGAGATTACATTTTGTATAAGATTAAAACAACTATTCCGCAGATAATTGTAATTCAGATATTGAAACGGTTCAGAGCTCAACTGCTACCTTCTGTGATCTGTTTATTCACTTAGTAGTGAACTAATAATCCTTGAAGCATATCTCTCTGAAAAACTCGGATACTATTAGATTTATTATCTCTTATGCGATTTTTTATAGACATCTATCAGGTGTTCTACTGATGTGTGCGTATATATCTGTGTAGTTCCTATTGAAGCATGTCCCAATAACTCTTGCACTACCCTTATGTCAGCTCCGCTGTTAAGCATGTGAGTAGCAAATGTGTGGCGCATAGTATGAGGCGAAATATTTGATATTTTTGCAAAACCAGATATTCTCTTCTTCACTATTCTTCTTATGTCCCTATTATCAAGACGATGTCCGTGGACAGATACTATAAGTGCGAGTTCATTTGAATTTCTCACTGCCATATATGTATTAAGTATATTCTTTGTCGGAGTATTGAATGGCACATGACGTTCTTTTCCCCCCTTCGCATGCCTTATTTTTACAGTCATCTCGTTTGTAGAGACATCCTCAATATCAAGAGAGACAAGTTCGTTTGATCTTATCCCTGTAGCATAAAGCATTTCAAATATCAATCTATCACGAATGTCTGTAAATTCGCTTCCATTCATTGAATCAAGAAACTGATTTATCACATCAACGCTGATAAAAATGGGTAGTTTTTTCTCAAAAGACGGCGTTTTTATGAGAGACATCGGATTCTTTTTTACAATTTTTTCCTTCACCAAAAACTTGAAAAATGATTTAAGAGTTGCCACCTTTCTTGACATTGACCTTTTTTTCATTCCGCTTTCAGATAAGTATGTAATGAACATTCTCACAGTTTTTTTGTCAATCAACTCAATATTATCTATTTTCTCTTTATTAAGATACTCTGCAAACTGCTCAAGGTCTACAAAATATGCTTTCTGAGTAAGTGCGGAATAATTTTTCTCCACTCTTATGTAATTTAAGAAATTCTCAATGTGTTGTCTCATTATACCACTTATAAATGTCTCTTAATGCTTTTTTCGCAAAAAAGATTTTATCCTTCTTATTATATACCTTTAATAAACCGAAATTTGCATTCATAGGAGATATCGGTTTTTCGCTCCTTAAAATATACCTTAAAAGTGACCCTGACATAGTGGTCTCAGGAGGAAGAGTGATTTCTTTATGTTTTATTTTGCAGTAAACCGAAAGTCCTGCATATAAGCCGGTAAGAACTGCCTCCATATATCCCTCAGATCCCGTAATCTGTCCTGCAATGAATATTCCATTTTCAGATTTCAATTCAAGATTTTCACCAAGGCAAAATGGCGAATCAATATACGGATTTCTGTGCATCACTCCATATCTCATAATCTTTGCATTTTCAAGTCCGGGTATCATTGAAATAACCCTTTTCTGCTCTCCCCATTTCAACCGTGTCTGAAAACCCACAATGTTAAGCATTGTGCCATTTTTGTTTTCATTCCTCAATTGAACCACAGCAAAATATTTTTTGTCAAATCCTATGGGCTTCATAATTCCAAAAACCAAAGCCCTTTTCCCATATAATGCCACTTCCTCAACAGGCATACAAGCTGAAAAAAACTGCTCTTTATCTGTATCGTCAAATAAAACCTTCTCCGCATTTATTAGAGCATCATAGAAAACATCAAATTCGTCTCTTGTCATCGGGCAATTAACATAATCCGTGCCCTCATTGTATCTTGAAGCAATGAAACACTTATTGAAATTTATTGATTCCCTTGAAATAATTGGTGATACTGAGTCAATAAAATGAAAAAATTCTTTTCCCGTCTTTTTTTTTATGTAATTAAGAATCGCATCAGATGAAAAGGGTCCTGTTGCAATAATAGTATTCTCCCCTATATCCTCCCTACCCGCGTCTCTCTTTGCCAATTCAATGTTTTTTCTATTCTCCGCATTTTTCCTCACAGAGGCTGAGAAGATGTCCCTATCAACTGCCAATGCTTTTCCCGCTTTCACTTTCGCTTTTATTGCCTCTTTCAAAACACTGCTTCTCATTACTGAAAGTTCGCCTTTCAAAAGTCCATGTGCATTCTTTATCTCAACTGATTTGAATGAATTGGAACATACAGGATAGGCGAAACCTGAGGAATTGTTGAAATGACTCATTGACGGGTCTGGTCTCTTTTCAATAATTTTTACAGGAAGCCCAAATGATGAAAGAGTGAGAGCAGCTTCACTTCCTGCAAAACCTCCTCCTATGACATTTATTCTCTCTTCCATCTTATTTGAGGAGCACGAACCCCTGTGTTGCAGTCCTTTCCCCTTCAACTCTTACGAAGTATTTTCCACTTCTTAAAAATGATATGTCCATAGAATAATTTCTTGAGACATTTGCACTCTCTTCTAATAACAAAACTCCATCTATCCTGTAAATAAAAATTTTCAAATCCTTTGACGCATTTGAATAGTACTTGATGTCAAGACTTCTGTTTTTTGCATTAAAATAAATCTTAATCTCATTTAGTTGGGTAGAATCTTTTATTGAAGGATTCTCTCCTGCAATGTTCACTTGATACCTATCAGATAGGACAGTATTTCCGAACAATGTATTATACGGCAGGACCGATACAAAGTTGTCACCTGAGTAGGGATCTATTGATATTTCAATGAAGGTGTCTGTTATATTCTCTGCATAAAGGGTCTTGAAAGAGGAATCAGCAATAGGGTAAATATCATCAATATAAACTCCTGAATTAAGATTTAAACCGTCAAATAGTGTGCGAAAGCGGATATATATTTCCTTGTTTGCCCAGTTTTCAAGAGATATAACCTGTTTTCTCCAATCATTATCAGCCCCCGTATATATTTTTGTTGTGTCCAGAGGAGTGTATAGGTTGTCATCTTCTGACGCTTCAACAAACATATAATCATTATTTGTTTCAATATCATATTTTAAGTAGAACATCAGAGAATCACCACTCTTCACTTTTATCTTGTCCTTGAGTTTTATAATTGATGCTGATGTATTTATATTCAATGGATGAAAGGACGCAGATGAAGAATAATAATCAACAGAATCAAGAGAAACATTTGTCAAATTATATTTTGATGTGTCATTGTAAAGGTCAGTAATATACACAGGATTTTTTTCCATATAGAGAGTGTAATGTTCGGCTTCATGTGTATTGATTGAGCTCCAGAATAAATTCATTCCATAAAGATATAAATCCGGCTTTAATGGCATTTCATTTAATTTCCCCTTAATTGTGTCGCAGAGGAGCGCAGCCTTTAATAGTCCCGGATATATTCTCCTGTAAAGAGAATCAAGAGTGGATTCATTCGGTTGAAAAGTCACATCAACCTCAAGAGTGAATGGCACAGTTGTCTTTCCCTTTAATCTTTTGGACCAACCATAAATCCAGTCATCAGAATCACCTGTTGTAGGATATAGGTCTGCTGAACGGATGTAATCATAAGTGTTAAATCCATCATTCTTTCTCATCTCTCCTGCTATCTTCTCTGCAACTGAAATAATTACAGAATCATCAGGAGTCGCTTCATATATAGAACCCCATGGATATAGAAGATCTTCAGCATAAGAGTGCAGAGAGATTGATATATTGAAATCATACTGTGAAATAATTTGTTTTACACTTTTTGTCTCTTGTTCGCTTGCGGGATATGGTCCAGCATAGATATAAGTTTCAGATGGGTTCAGAGATATGCCTGAAGGATAACCCCAATCAGATGCAAGATTTCTATTGCAGCCGCCCTCATAATTTCTGTTAAGGTCAACTCCATAGTAACCCATTCTGTATGTGCGGTTCTTTCTCCAGTAATTATCTCCCGAAGGGTCATCGTGCGAATAATAGTAACCGTCAGGATTTACCAGAGGATAAACGACTATAAAAGAATTGTCTATGATTTTTTTAGCGACAGAATCAGCAGAGTATGACATAAGGAGGGACTCTGCAAAGAATATTGCAAGAGGTGTTGTCTGCCATTCCCTCGCATGATGTTCTGCCATAAGAAGAAATGATGTCTGTTTTGCATACACGGAGGGATTCACTCCATTTATCTTCATAATCACCAGAGGATTACCGTTGAAAGTGTATCCGAGTGTTTCAAGATCGCATATTGCACTATATTGAATTGCAAGCGAATCTATTTTTTCATAATATCCTGAAAGAGAAAGATATTCTCCTTTGGAGCTTTTATGCATAATAGAAATCATTTTTACTTTCAGGTTGCTCACTTTTTGCTTTTGAATGCTGTTTATATTCAATTCAACAAACTCGTCTATTTTATATCCTACAATATCAAGGTCCCTAATTGATTCTTTTACAATTTGAAAATCATTATATGATATTTTCACTCTTTCATTTCCCATAATAAAAATTACGGATATAAGAATGAATATAAACTTTTTAATCATATTTTAAATATAGATTATCCTGTCTAAAAGTCAAGGGGAGATTTGAAAACAAATGCGGAATACCAATGTTTATATTTAACATTTCTTTTATTTTCTATATTGAAAGTATTATTAAATGTGTCTTATCGTCTTTATGATTTTTCTACAGTTGATTCAAAATTATCAATTTTCATATTCATCTTCATCCTTACAACTGATTGACCACAATTGCTTCCCACTATATTCTCTTTCATCTCCCCTATTGATTTTATTGTGTCAAATCCCATTTTATCAAGATTACATATTATTTCATCAATTCTATCCTCTACAATGTTACAATAATTCTTAGTAAGGATATTTTGCTCTTTTACTTTTTCTGTTGGATTTATCGGTGTGAATTTCACAATAAAACTCTCTTTTGAAAAAATCCTATTTATTTTATCTGTGTCAATTGGAAATTCACCATTGACCGGAAAATTCAAAATTATTTTTCTCTTTCCTTTTCTGAAAAATTTTTCTCCAAAATTGCTTATCCAATCAAGATCATATATTGGAAATTTAATAATTTCATCTCTTTTCTTTTTATCAGTAGTGAAAATTGAAAATTGCATTTGAAAGTCATAAAATTCGTCCCTTAATTCATTGAGTTCATTGAACCATTTTTCTCTTCCAAGAGGTGCAATTGTTGAAACACACGGAATACAATTATCATATAACTTTTTTAATTCAACTATTGCATCTATCACTGCATCATTAAGAGATGGTTCTCCCATCCTTGCAAATTGTATTTTAAGTTTTTCAATATCAGTCGTATTTATTTTTCTCTTTCTTACCAAATAGTTTACCTGAAATATAAGTTCATATAAAGAAAGATTACGCAAAAAAGAACCACCTGCATCGCATATAATACATGATGCGGGACATCCTATCTGTGTTGACAGAATAATCACCCATTTTTTTATTCTCTTCTCATCTATAACTGGTTCAACATCCACGAATTCAATCAATCCATCTTTATTCTCCGTCTCTGCAATATATACAGAAGATATACCCTTTATTGTGCTTTTGCCTAATATTTTCATTTTTTACTCCGTATTTTTTTCACTGATTTTCATTGCCTCTCTTACCCCGTCTGCAAATGCAATTGAACATTGCTTTGATATTGAGTTTTTAACTGTTCCTGCAAAAAGGATTCTCTTTTTTCTTTTCTCTCCTTTAATTTCAGGAAGCAGTTTTTTTGTTCCTATGCAAAGAATCACATCTGAAAACCTTTTAACAATTGTTTTATTGTTTTTTATGAATTTCACATAATAATCCTTATCTTTTATCACATTATTCACAATGCACATTCTATTAAATTTTATTCTCTTTATTTTAGCTTCATTAGTCAAATTTTTATTCACTTTTAAAAAATTACCTGTTGAAATGATTTCAACGGATTTTCCCCTTTCACTTAATGAAATAGAGTAATCAACTGCCATCTCCCCTCCTCCGATTATGCAAATATTCTTTCCTTTCAGTTTATCCCCTATGGTTTTCATCTTTAATTTTACATTTTTCATTTCTTTGGGTTCTCTTCCTGTGCATATAATTGTATATCTTGATAGAAATTTGTTCTTTTCAGTGGTCACGTTTACAGAGTCCTTATTCTCCTCTATACTGACACACTTTTCATATATGATTTTTGCATCCTTTTTTATCTGTTTTTCAAATAATTCTACGATTCTTCTCCCGTCTATGCTTTTAATGAGTGGCATGTTCGTTATTCTATTTGCGTAAAATACTGCCCCGCCTATTCTTTTCTCCTCTATAGCCAAAATACTCTTCATTGTTTTTTTCATCTGAAGAAATGCTCCTATTCCTGCACATCCCATTCCTATTATTATCACATCATACTTTTTCATTTATTATATCCTTAACTGTTACAATATCAGAGAATCCGTGCTTCATTATTTTAATTGCACTCCTGTGAAATTCTGGACTACTTGATTTGCAGCAATCTTTAATTATTGTTGAAGAGAACCCTTTTTCAAACGAATCTCTGACTGTTGATTCCACACACAGATGTGTCATTACTCCTGTGAAAAAAATTCTTTCTATCTTATTTTTTCTTAAAATCCTTAAAAGTTTTGTCTTTTCAAATGAAGAGTATGATTCCTTATTTATTAAGATATAGTTCTCAGAAAGAATCAGTTTTTCCGCAAATTCTCTCTCTTTTAATGAAGGCATGTGTTTCCATTTTTTTCTCATGTTGGCTGTCTTTGATTTCGGGCTTATGAATTTTGTAAATATTATCAATCTCTCTTTAACTGAAAAATATTCTATCACTTTATTTATATTTCTTAATACTCTTTCGGAATTCCTTATATATGCCCCTGATTCGGGGCTAAAAAAATAATTCTGAACATCAATGACAATAAGTGCGTTCTTGTCCATAAAATAAAATGAGCCACCCGGTCTGGATGGCTCTTGCCTAACATAACCAAATTTTATTTTATATGAATTCTATATTTTGTCAACAGTTATATGCATTTATCACTCGTAATTCATAAACCATAACCTGTAACTCGTAACTCGGAACTGCTCGCAATGTGGGAATTCCCTTATAATCC
>Ga0210051_1004661_pt1 | contig 13347 bp, 15 predicted proteins | sample CryGey092014_all_FD_185464 | JGI IMG/M metagenome (GOLD analysis project Ga0210051, IMG submission 185464) | Groundwater microbial communities from aquifer - Crystal Geyser CG23_combo_of_CG06-09_8/20/14_all (SPAdes) (version 2) | ecosystem: Environmental > Aquatic > Deep subsurface > Groundwater...
AGTTAATTCTAGTTAGAACTGAGACTAGTCCAGAAGATATTGAGGGTATGAATGCAGCACAAGGATTTCTAACCGCAAGAGGAGGAATGACCTCTCATGCTGCAGTTGTTGCAAGAGGTATGGGTAAGTGTTGTATTTCTGGGGCTGGAGACATAACAGTCAAAGAAAAGGAGGGAAAAATATTAGTTAAAACACCAGAAGGTGAAAAAATACTTTCAGAAGGTGATTGGATTACACTTGATGGTGGAACTGGGGAAGTGTTTGAAGGTCAGATTCCAGTAATTGACCCAGAAATAAAAGGCGATTTCAAAGAATTAATGTCATGGGCTGATAGTTTTAGAAAAATCAAGGTTAAAGCAAATGCAGATACTCCTCACGATGCTAAAGTTGCAAGAGAATATGGTGCTGAAGGAATTGGTTTATGTAGGACAGAACACATGTTTTTCGAGACCAATAGAATAAAATCTTTCAGAAAAATGATACTTTCAGAAAAACTAGAAGATAGAAAAAAGTATCTTGATAAACTGTTAGAATATCAACAAAAAGACTTTGAAGGATTGTTTGAAGAGATGGATGGGCTTCCAGTTATAATCAGACTGTTAGACCCACCTTTACATGAGTTCTTACCAAAAGAAAATGCTGAAATTAAAGAACTATCAGAAGAAATGAATATAACAGAATCCAAAATAAGGAATGTTATTGAATCTTCACATGAATTCAACCCCATGCTTGGTTTTAGGGGTTGTAGGTTAGGAGTAAAATATCCTGAGATTAATGAGATGCAGGTAAAGGCAATCTTCCAGGCAGCATTAGCATGCCAAAAAAGAGGAGTGAAAGTGAAACCACAAATAGAGATTCCACTTACAGGGAATGTTAAAGAATTTTTGATGATTAAAGAAATAACAGAAAAAGCCGCCAAAGAAACAGGTGCGAAAGGAAAATTAAATTACCAAATTGGAACAATGATTGAAGTTCCTAGGGCGGCGATAACAGCCGATGAGTTTGCAAAAGAAGTAGATTTCATGTCTTTCGGGACCAATGATTTAACACAAATGACTTGTGGATTCTCAAGAGATGATGCTGGTAAGTTTTTAGGTGCATATGTTGAAAAAGGTATATATAATAGAGATCCATTCCAGTCGATTGACCAGGAAGGAGTTGGAAAGATGATGCAACTTTGTATAGAAAAAGCAAGAAAAGTAAATCCAAAAGTAGAAATAGGGATTTGTGGAGAACATGGCGGAGAACCAGAATCAGTTAAATTCTGCCATAAAATAGGTTTAAACGATGTTAGTTGTTCACCATTTAGAGTTCCAATTGCAAGATTATCTGCTGCTCAAGCTAGTCTAGAAGGGAGTTGATGAAATGTATAGGTTAGTTAAAATCAAGACAAAAATTAAAGTTCCACCAACAAGGTTTGGAATGAATGTTAAAAAAGCTATCAAGGAGAGTATAGCAGAAGGTTATGAATGTAAACTAGACAAAAGATTTGGTATGGGTCTTGTTATTACAAAAATAGAAGAAATAGGAGAAGGTAAAATTTTACCAGAAGATGGTAGTGCTCATTATCCAGTTACTTTCGAGGTTCTAACCTTTAAACCAGAGATTCATGAGATTGTTTTGGGAGATGTGATTGATAACACAGAATTTGGTTCTTTTGTTAGAATGGGTCCTATAGATGGTTTGGTTCATGTTTCCCAGTTGATGAATGATTATGTTAGTTTTGATGAGAAGAATTCGATTTTCCTAGGGAAACAATCCAAGAGAACACTTAAAGAAGGTGATCCTGTCCGGGGAAAGATTATATCTGTGGCTATGAGCCCTGGTAAAGAGAACAAGATTGGATTAACAATGAGACAAGATGATTTAGGTGCGTTTTACTGGATAGAACAGGAAAAGAAAAAGACTAAAACTCCTAAGAAAGCATCTGAGAGTAAGAAGAAGTGATGAATTATGGTTAAAAGACAGTATGTTTGCAGAAATTGTAAGATGTTTACGACCGAAAAAGAATGTCCTAACTGTAAAAGTAGAGATTTGTCAGCAAGTTGGAAAGGAATAGTTATAATAAACAATCCAGAAGAAAGTGAAATTGCAAAGATATTAGAAGTTAGTAAACCAGGAAAGTATGCTTTATTTGTCGGTTGATTCCTTTGGCTTAGATTTAGTTTCTTTTTTCTCTAATTTTGGTTGTTCTTTAGACTCTTCTTTCTTGCTCTCCTTTTTTTCTTCAGTCTTCTTTTCTTTTGGTTTCTCTTCTTTTACTTCTTCCTCAAAAACATGACCCCACATCTCGGCTTTAACTAGATCATTACCATCATTATCCTTGATCTTTATCACTTTTATTTTGATTTTAGCAGGAGGTTTTTCGTTTCCTCTTGACCAGATTTCTTTGTTTATACTATTGCCTATTTTGATGTTTTCGACTTTCATATGCCTTGTGAGAAAATCCCTGACTATAAATGAGGATCTATGCGATTTTTTCCATTTAACTGTGTCTAAGCCTTCTCTACGAAGATTGATTGTGAACACTTTTTCTTCCATGATTATCAACTCTTAGATTTATTAGAATGGAAGGTTTAAAAGGTTTAGTTGAAATTGAGCTGTAAAGTTAGCGACACCTCTTTTGGGTGCAAAAAATCAATCGGGCACCGACAACTTTAAAAACTTCGGGTTCCTAATTTGTTTTATGAAAATCATGAAGGCTTTTGACAAGAAGGTAGGCGATACGGAATACTACAAGTATAGAGTTAATCTGCCTAAAAAGATAGTAGAAGATTCTAACCTGTTGGGAAAGGAAGTTAAAGTAAAATTAGAGAAAGGTAAAATAATCATCGAAAAAGAGTAACATTTCTGCTTTAGTTACAGGTTCATAATTAATCAGCTAAACTAGTTTCTTTCATTTATCTATTCGGGCACCGAAAGATTTATATACTTCGGGTGCCGAATATATAGTATGTCTGAAGAGATAAAGTGCATACATTGCGGAAGTACAAATAATTACAAAAAGGGTTACCGCAAAACTTTGTACCGAGGAAAAATACAGAAATACTATTGTAAGGATTGCACTCGGTTCTTTACTTTTGATGACGGCTTTTATCGAATGAGAAACAAGCCGGAAATTATCACAATGTCAATTGATATGTACGTCTCTAATTTATCCAGCAGGAAGATGAGAAATCAACTGAAGAGGCATTTCAATCATAAGATAAGCCATGTTTCTATTCTTGATTGGGTAAGAAGATACACACTGAAAGTCCATAAATTCATAGAAAAGCAGGGTTACAATTTAGGCAGTAGTTTCTACGCCGATGAAACTATGATTGATTGTGAAGGCAGGAAAGATAGATTCTGGTGCTGTCTTGATTGGGATACTCGTTTAATCACAGGGGTGCATTATAGTTTGTCTGCTGATCCAATTGAAGCACAGGAATTTCTCAAAAAAGCGATAGTTAAAGGAAAGCCAAAATATATACAAACGGATGCTGGTATGTTTTATCCAAGAGCATTCAGGAAAATGTTTTACTCTAACAAGATTGGGGGTTTGGCTGTAGAGCATAGAGTACAGAATTACCAGACAACAAGAATTCATAATTACAGGATTGAGACAGTCTTTATGAAAATCAAAGATAGGGTTCTTGATTTCAGAGGATTAAAGGCGTTATGGTCTGCACCAATCTTGATGAACGCTATAGTTATCCAACATAACTTTATAGAAAATCATTGCACAACTAATGAAATTCCTTCTGAAAGAGCAGGGGTTAAACTTGGGCTTGGAGAAAATAGGTGGTTGGATCTAATTAAGATGAGTAGCAAATAATCATGAGAAAATGGTGTATTTACTCAAGCAATTTTTCTGTCTTATATCCGTTAGATACATTAAGAAATTCTCCGTCATACTTTAAGATGTGCAATACCAACCTATCTATGAAATGAACAATATTCCTGTAAATTTGGACATGGTTTTCCGTATTTTTTGGGTACATCCCCTTATGAATAAACTCTTTTCTTAATTTCCAAATTTCAGCTTCTTTCTTTTTATATTTCATACCAAATTCATCCATTAATCGTTTAATTGAATCTTGAAGAGGGGGAAATGGGTAAACAAATTCTTCAATAATTTTATTTATAGTTTTTTTACTTAGATTGTGGCTTTTTGGCAGAATTTTGTTAAGTTGTTTAATCTTGTTTTTCTTCATACTTCTTTCTATAGGATTTCCGTTTTTCGCATAAAACTCTTGAGCATGATTTGCTAAACATTCAAGCAAGATAAATCCCAATAAGCATCTTACATCCAATATAGGATTTGATTTCATAAGCAGGTAATAATCGAGCAATACATTTAATCCAAGCTCCTCTTTTAGTTTTGAATAATTTGGATATGTTTTTATTGTAAATTCTCTTATTGCCTCAGGAGGCAGGTGCGGAATTAACTGGTCGCCTGATCTAAAGTTGTCAACTCTCATTGAAGTAGTTTTACTCCACACAAACTTTCCGTTTGATAAGTGTTCTTCAGTTATTGGCACTACTGAATTGCTTGTTGCAAAAGAAAGAAGATCACATATATTTGCGACTATAGGATATAATTTATCTTTCTCGTTTAAATCAGCTTTAACAATAATCTCTGCGGTTATTGCATTCGTTTTATTCTTTTTCAAGTGTTCAATTATTTCCTTGTACTTCTCAACTTGTTTGATATTGAAAGTGTAACCATCAAAGTTAACTGAGAAATGATCCAATTTCCAACCACCTTTAGAATAAATCGTTTTTTCACAGCCGATAAATTCGAGATTTGTGATGTAATAGTGAATCTCGGTTTTTTTCTTAACTGGCTTTAGGCTTTCATTGCTGACAATTATGGGTGAGAGAACTTTAAATTTAATTGGCGTTGATTTTCCTTTCTTTAAGCCCGTGGCGTTAACCATAATTATTTTATCAATATGTATTTTACAGCCATCACTCATTTGTCCGGATAAAGAAGCTTCAACTGGATTTTGACCATGCAAATTAGAAAGTTTTACACTGAAATCAGAAAAAAATGATTCTTCTAAGAAAATAAGTGCTTCTTTCCCAATATAAAATTCTATTTTGAATGCTATTTCTTTTTCAAAACCATCAAAACTGAATGCCCCCTTTCCTTTCTCTTCAGATATCTTTCTAAAAGTTTTGCATTTATCCATATTAACACCAAATGCTTTTAACTTTTTTAATGCACCGCTCAGGATTTTTCTTAATATCATGCTCCCAAAATCTTAATACTTTCCACCCATCTTTCTTTAATTGTTTATTGTATTTCTTGGCTCTATCAATATTCTTTTGTATCTTGCCTTGCCAGTATTTTTTAGGTGGAATCTTGCCTAATTTTTTCCAATTATAACCATGCCAAAAACCACCATCTAAAAATATAACGATTTTCTTAGAAACGAAAACAATGTCTGGCTTGCCTGGAAGATTGTAATGTATCCTGTAACCGTTTAGTCCATTTTTCCAAAGAAGCTTCCTAAAATTAATCTCTAAAGAAGTATTCTTATGCCTTATTTTAGACATAATTGAGCTTCTTGTTTTCTTGTCAAATTTGTCTGGCATTTTTCTCCCCCAATAGTTTTTAAATCTTGCATAATCTTTTTTGCCAGGGCTTCAGCCAGCTTAACAGGAACAGCATTGCCAATCAACTTATACCCATCTGCAACATTATCGTAGTAGAAAACGAAATTATCTGGAAATGTCTGTATTCTTGCACATTCCCTTATAGATAATCTTCTATAAAGATGCTCTTTCCCTTTTACAAACTCCCTTTTATTTTGCTCTATAAATTTCATTTTTGGGGCTTGTGGATGAATCGGCGCATGCCTGCCTCCAGCTTGTATGGTAAAAGATTGTTCATTCCAGCCTCTTACCCTGTTTCTTGACATATAAATCGTAGAAAATCCGCCATTCATATATTCGTGGTTGGGAATTTCTAATTTGCCATTAGTCTTATTTTTTTCACTTGCGGGTCTTGGCTGTGGCAAATCCCCAATAGCTTCTTTCAAAGTTACCCATTTCCCATAACCCTTTGGAAATTCAAATTTCATTCCTAATTTTTTATGATAGCCGACAACAATAACTCTTTTTCTTTCTTGAGGAACACCGTAATATCTAGCATCCATAAGCATAAATGAAACTACATAGCCAATATCCCAAAATTTCTTTATGAGCTTCATAAACTCTGGCTTATGCTGTGGTGAAAGCATTCCGGGGACATTCTCGGCTAAAAAGAATAATGGCTGTTTCTTTTCTATTAAATCAACATAATTCCAGAAAAGCCTGCCTCTTGAATCGTTTATTCCTCGCATTGCTCCTGCAAGACTCCAACTTTGACAAGGTGGACCTCCAACAAACCCAACAACATCTGGGACTTCTTCTGACTTAACATCTATAATTGACCTTTTATCTATCTGCATTCCATGATTTTTCTCAAATGTTTCCCAGCAACCTTCCCAGTTATCATTAGCGTATGCCAACTCAAACCCAGCATTAGTAAAACCAAGGTCTAATCCGCCAGCGCCAGAAAAGAATGATGCTATCTTCATATTTACCTCTCCTTGAATGATATTAATTTTGCCTCAACAAGCTTTGCAGGATTATTTGGGTCTTTTATTTTGATGTCCTTAACTGATACATCTTTATTTGCTTCCAGTTTTTTGCCATCTTCTTTTGGAAATGACTCGTATTTGTCTTTTCTCATTAATGCAAATAAATGAAACTTATCATTATTCTCCACTTTGCAGAAACTCTCATACACTTTTAGCGGATTTTGTATCTGCCACATCCCCCTTATTCTTAATTCTGTAATTCCTAATGGGTCTACCCTCTTTACTTTTCCAATTTCAACAGTTTCTCCTTTTTCTAACCCAAGAGAGTCTATTACAGAATCAACTTCTTTCTTAATTGGATTGTGGACTTTATCATAAACATTATGATCTGCTGCATAGCATGTGCCTTGTATAATAAACAAGTATTTTATTTTTCCTCCAATTGCATGACCTATCACATAGAATAAGTCTTTCTCTGCCCATTCGTTAGCTTCACAATTTCTGCAAGCGTTTGTTATTCTAATATCGCTTGACAATAGCTTGTCTTTTGGAGGTGAGCTGTTTAATGCTAAAGCTGAATTTGGGCTTTCAATTTTCTTTATTTCAAAAGCATCGCTATTTCTGATTATTATATCTGGAGGATTGTTTTGGTTTCCTAAATATGAGAATACTTTCGCATAAGCGGCTTCTTTTTTGTTTTGTGGAAGCTTCAAAGAATCTGCTATGGCATCCTTTATATAAAATTCTAATTGTTCGCCAACTGCATTAATTCTTATAAGATACGTTGAAGCATAACTTCTCAAGTTATAAGTTCCAAATGATACAATATTGCTGATAGCACTAAGAATATTATTAGCCATTTTCGATGCCCCCATTTTTTAATTGCTCTTCCATCATAATCTCAAATTGTCGAGATACTATTATACCTTTCTTCTTGCAAAATTCCCTATACCTATCATAAATCTTAGAATCAACTTTTAATGTAACGCTTTTGTTTGGCATGTTTAACCCCTTTATTATAGACATATTCAGACATATTTATAAATCTTCTGGATGCAACACCCGCCCCAAAAAAACAACCGTTAGGTGACGTTTACTTTACAGCTCACCATTATGGAAGATTTAAAAACCCTTAGTGGTCCTATTAGTTATTTGTTAAGTTTTTCTGGTATTTTAGGAATTTTAGAGCATGAAATAAGTTTAGCAACAACCCGTTACGCCATAACCGGAGAAAGAATTCTAAAAAAAACAGGACATCTAAGAAGAGACGTTAAAAGTATAAATTTTAATAGAATTACAGACACAGAAGTCAATCAAGGATTAGTTAATAGATTAAATGATACAGGAAACATCTGGATAAGTACAGCGGGAAGTATTGGTTATGAAATGTCATTAGATGGAATTTCAGATCCTTTAGGAATTAATAGAAGAATAATAAGTGAATGTTCTAGAGGTCAAGACAGACTTTCAAATCCTGACGACTAAATGTTATCATGAATATTCAAACTTTTATTTATAATATTAATATATATCAGCAAGAGTCAGGAAAGCGATGGTAAAGAAAGGATAACCCATAGAAATTAATCATCAAAGACAACCCCAAGTTCTTCAAGAGCCTTTTTTTCTTCAGGATTAATAAGGCGATATTTATATGAGGCATGGATTTGATTAAAAAGAATACCAAGAGAAAAAATTCTGTAACCTTTGGTTCTAAGCCCATTTAAATTTCTACTCGTCCCAAAAAGCGATCCTATTTTCCCAGATTGGTTAGTAGCCTAAACTCCATACAAACGAGTTCCGATTTCCCTAAAGACATAGGCGTTATTCGGTTCCATTTAGAGTTGTTTAAACTTAATATTTAAATATTTTCCATTAGCAAAAGTTATGAGAAAGAATAATTTTAGTCCTGATTATATAAATATTTTGCATGTATGTTCAGTTTATTGTCAGCAATGTTCTTTATTTTTTAAAGGTTCTTTTATATCGTAGTTGTTGGTTTATTGTTATATTTTGCAAAAAAAATAATTCATGAGCGATGATTTTCTAGAAATTTTAGAAGAAAAAACCAATCTAGAACTTAGCATAAATAAAAATCTAAAAATCAAATATTACTAAGATTAAATGAAAATAGCATTATTCTTCAAAATAAATCTGATAGATGAACTTATAAAAGAAGTTGAAAGTTTTGGGTTCATATATTCGGAAAATAAACCAGATATTGTCATTAGCTTGGGTGGAGATGGGACATATCTAAGATCAGAAAGAAAATTTCCCGGAATCCCAAAATTAATAGTAAGATATGACAGCATATGTAAAAAAAGTGAGATTGACAGTCTAAGCAAAGCATTAAAAAAATTGCAGAAAGGAGAATACAAAATCAAAAACAATATTAAATTAGAGACAAAAATAAGAAGAAAAAAAATAACATGTATAAATGAATTTTCCATCAGGAACAGGTATGCCACCACTGCTTTAAGATTCTATATCTGGATTAATGGTGAAAGATCAAATGAAATAATTGCTGACGGTATAGTTGTTTCAACACCTTTTGGTTCAACTGGGTATTACAAATCTATAGGCGGAAAAAATTTTGATAAAGGAATTGGGGTTGGCTTTAACAATCCTACAAAAATAATGAAACAATTAATAATATCGGAAAAATCTGAAGTTGAAATAAAAATTACGAGGGGAGATGCTGTATTTAATGCAGATAATAACCCTCAAGTAATACTTCTCCAAAAAGGAGAAACCATTAAAATCAAAAAAAGCAAAAATGTTGCGAAATTTATTGACATTCAATAATATAAAAGTAACATGAGGCAGTAAACATTTAAATGTGTTTTACCTGATAAATATAGTAATTCAAATGTGATATAATGGCAAAGAATAAAATAAAAAAAGAAACTAAAAAGCAACCATCCACTAAAGAAGAAAAGAAAGTTGTTACAATTAAGCTACCATCTATAAACCTTAAAAAAATCAATTTAAGTTATGTCATAGTTATTCTAAGTATTTTACTTATTGCAAGTTTATTTTTCAATTTCAGAGGCGGGTTGACATTAGAAAAGGGTTTGCCTCTTTCTGGTCTAGTATATATGTGCCCTCCAGAAAATTGTGATACTACTCAAGTTGATGAATGGTCTAAAGAACTAGGGTTTGGTGTTACTCCATATCAAGCTATTTGGGCCCAAGGACCTATCGGTCTTTTATTTGAAGAAAATTCTGTTGAAATTTTAGATGTTTCTACAGAAAGTGGCTTCTACAAGAGTGTTTGTGAATCTACTAACAATGAAAAAGCTTGTGATGTCGCAAAAGTAGCAGAAAAAGAACAAACTGAACAATCATGTGAAACGTTAACTAAAACCAGCAAACCTGCATTAGAAGCTTTTGTAGTTTCTTATTGCCCATACGGTTTACAGATGCAAAGAATATTAGTCCCTGTTCATAATTTGATAGGGAATGCTGTCGATATTAAAATTAGATATATTGGGCAAATAGTTGATGGAAAAATAACATCAATGCATGGTGATCAAGAAGCCCAAGAAAATCTAAAACAAATCTGTTTAAGAGAAGAACAAGCAGACAAGTTCTGGGGTTATTTAGCATGTTTCATGAAAGCCCAAGGAAAGTCAGATGTATGTTCTAAAGAAGCTGGAATTGATACTAAGAAGTTAGATGAATGCATAGTTAACCCAGAAAAGGGATTGAAATATTCCCAAGTTGATTTCAACCTACAAAACAAGTATAGTGTAAGTGGTTCTCCAACAATGATTCAAAATGGAGAAAAAGTTAGTGAATTTAACTTTGGGGGAAGAACAGCTGAAGCAGTTAAAACAATGTTGTGTTGTGGTATGAGCAATAAAGCAACAGAATGTAATACAGAATTAAGCACAGAACAAGCAAATACAGCTTTTGCTGCTGAGTATAGTTCTGGAAGCACTACTGGATCTGGTTCTTGCTAGTCTTTTCTATTACATATATTTTTCTTAAGGTTTTATGCCTACTTCCAAAATCATTAAAAATTTTTAACACAGAAAAACCAGTTTCTTTAGTAAAAGTATCGTCCATGTCAACAATCCCTTCATTGGATCTTATTGACGGGATGACAATAACAATTTTTCCATTCAGTTTCAAGACTTTGTGGAATTCTTTAAATACAGTTACAAAAAGCTTTCTAAGATCTTCCAATATTTCTTCAGCCTCTTTTAAGGATGTTTCTGACCTCAAAGGTGGCCCCAAATACGGTTCAGTAACTATCGCATCGAATGAATCTTCAGGAAAATAAGACGATAATTCTCTTGAGTCATCTTCTCTTATTATATCTTTAACATCGAAATTCAAATAATATTCATCTTTCAACCATTTTAAATTTTCTTTTGAAGATTTTACAATGATTTCATTATTATCAACTCCATAAGCATTTATTCCTTCTAAAAGAGACTCCTGAATTATGGTGCCTAGACCACAAAAAGGATCTAAAAGTTTTTGAGTTGATTTACATTCAGAAAGGTTTATCATTATCTTCGCTAATCTGGGAGGTATTGAAAAAATTGCTCTTTGATTTGGCCTCCCAACATCTCTTTTTTTGAACTCAAAAGGATTATGAACCTGAATAGTCATTCCAATATATTTTGTGTTTTTGCCTATGCCTATTATTATTTCAAAAGAATTTTCCAAAAGTTTTTTCTTTATTATTTCAACGTGGATCAATTCGGGAAACTTTCTGTCTTTTGGGTAAGAGAAAAATTTAAGTTTTGTTTTTTTCTTGATAAGCATGGATATTTTCTTTACAAGTTTGAAATCTGAATTATGTGGTTTATCTTCAGGGTAAAGGCTTATTCCAAAATATTTGCCACTACCATTTAATTCGATATTCTCAATTTCCTTTTCAAGGAGATCTTTTTTCGGTATTTTCTTCTCAATTTTAGCTATTTTTAGTGTTCCCCCAAGATGGTTTATTAAATCTTTTTCTATATGTTCGTTAATATCAAAAATAGCAAAATTAGCTGTTTCTTCTATTATTTTATTCTTTAAGCTGGATTTTTCAAGATAGGATTCTATCTCAGCTATTGAAAGTTTCGGATTTTTACCCAAGACAAATAAATACTCTGACATAAACCATTATTAACCTGGTTAAGTTTAAATTAGCCTCTTGGCTTTTCCAATCCATAAATTATCAACAAGATCCCAAAAGTTATTGCAATGATCTTACCAACAGAAATTTTGACTAAATCATAAATAAAAGATTCGAATGTTTTCAAACTTACCCCATTTATAACAAAAAGAATTACAGAAACGCCTAAAATAACATACAACATCATTCTAGCTACTTTGCTGAAAAAGACTAAATTTTGATACCACTCATGTTTTTCATAGAATTTTTCTATATGAGATTTATATTTACACTCTATTGTTTTTTTTCTAGCCATATAATTTAATTAATTTTCAACTGTATAAATTTTTTGTGAAAATAAAGATTCATTTCCTTATTTTTGATTATAGAATCAAAAAGCTTATTATCACGTTAATCAAATTTTCTCTTAAAGCTAAAATTTTGTGGTGCGAAATGAAAAGATTATTGCTATTATTTTTTACAATAAGCCTATTTACACTGGCTGTGAATACTGTTAATGCGGCAACAAATGTCTCTGATTGCGGAACTTTAAATTCAGAAAACACAACTTATCAATTGAACCAGTCTATTAACTCTTCTTTTGATTGTATAATAATCAATGCAACAAATATTACCTTGGATTGTGCTGGCTATGATATAACTTATGGGAATGAAACTGGTGGATATGGAGTTGCAAATGTTAATGAGGATACAGGAACAGGTTACGCTAATGTGACTGTTGGCAATTGTACTATATTTCAAAATCAACCTGGATCGTGGGAAAGAGCAATACATTTTGGAACAAATTCTGAAGCAGGGTTAATTGAAAATAATACAATTACAGTTTATGGGAATGACACTTCAGGTATTCTTATGGGAGATAATTCTAGAAATTCGACCATTTTTAATAACACAATATTGGCTTATGGAAATAGAAGTTCTCTTGAAGTAATGGCAGGAATATTTTTAGAAGAAGAAACTAGCAGTATGAATATTTCTTCAAATAATATAACCACCTTTGGATATGATGTGGCTGCAATTTGGATATGGGGAGATAATAACACAATAGAAAATAATCTTTTAACTTCTTCAGGAGAAGTTGGGGATGGAGTTTACTTAAACGGTGTTCAAGGAATAAATATAACTTCAAACACAATTAATATTTCAGGTGATATAGGTTATGGAATTCATTCTGATATGTCTGAAAACTTTCCACTAACTTTTTATAATAATTTGATTACAACTTCGGGGGATTATTCTCGTGGAATTAACCTTAATCAAGATTCTAATAATAATATTTCTTCAAACAACATAACTACTTCTGGAAGTTATTCTTATGGCATATTTTTTAATCAATCACATAACAACACAATAACAGACAACATAGTAACGACCGGAGCAACAACTTCCTATGTTCTTTATTTTATTACATCAGGAAACGAGACATTTTACAATAATATTTTCAATACATCAACAACTGGTTCTGGGGTTAATATAACAAATAGTGATATGAGTTACTTTAACACTACAGACACTTCTGCAACAAATATAGTCGGTAAAAGTTATATTGGAGGGAATTTCTGGACAAATACTCAAGGAAATGGTTACAGTGATTTATGCACGAATTTAGATTCTGATTATTTTTGCGATTCTGCATATAAT
>Ga0210051_1004662_pt1 | contig 13345 bp, 14 predicted proteins | sample CryGey092014_all_FD_185464 | JGI IMG/M metagenome (GOLD analysis project Ga0210051, IMG submission 185464) | Groundwater microbial communities from aquifer - Crystal Geyser CG23_combo_of_CG06-09_8/20/14_all (SPAdes) (version 2) | ecosystem: Environmental > Aquatic > Deep subsurface > Groundwater...
GTTTAACCTATATTTTCTGGCTTCGGACAAAATCGTTATAATGCTGTCAGTTGTAAAGTTTTGAAATTCATCAACATAAAGATAAAAATCCCTTCTTTGCTCTAAAGGAACAGCTGCTCTTCTCATCGCCCCCATCTGCATTTTAGAAATTAAAATCAAACCCAAAAGCGAACTATTCACTTCGCCGGTGAGTCCTTTTGAAAGATTGGCCAGAAATATTTTTCCTTCACCCATTATTTTTGATAAATCAAAAGAAGAATGAGATTGACCAATAATATTTCTCATCATCTCATTTTCAATAAACCTGCCAACCTTAGAAACAACATAACCCAACATATCCGATTTGCTCTGACCAGTTGTCTGTTTCCATTCTTTTTCCCAAAAAGACCGAACTATCGGATCAGTAACATGAGTTAATCTTTCTTCCATAAATTCAGAATCAGTAAAAATTCTGGGGATTTCCACAAGTGTCCCTGGATTATTTTTATCAGCCATCAACGCCAGCATCGCGTTCCTCATATAATGTTCAAACATTGGCCCGATAATTTCCGGCGGGAAAAGTTTCTGGAAAATAGCAATCATCTCCTGAACGGCAAAATCTTTCTGCTCCGGCGTTTCGTACTCAAGCATATTAAGACCCATCGGTCTTTCAGTGTTAGAAGGTTCAAACAAAACCACATCTTCAAATCTTTCTTTCGGGATATTAGCTAAAGTCGCTTCAATTAACTCGCCATGAGGGTCGATGACCGCCACCCCTTCTCCTTTTTCAACGTCTTGCCGAATTATTTCCTGTAAAAGCGAACTTTTACCGGTACCGGTTTGCCCAACGATATAGAAATGTCTTCGACGGTCGTCTTTTGAGGCAAAATAAACTTCTTTTTCTTCTCCTCGAAAAATAACTTTACCCATTAAAACCTCGCCGCTTTCCGGCAATTCAACTGGCGGCGGCGCAAAAGTACTCTTGACCCAAGGAATATTTGGAGTCTCTAAGTATGGGGTTGGGAAATGATAGAGACTGGCAATTTCTTCAAGATTCAAAATATTACTTTCTGATTGAAAGAAATCTCTAAAACTGAATTTGTGGATAAAAAATTTCAATTGCCGAGACTTAACTCTGATAATTTTAAAGGAATTAACACCAGCAAATTGACCAAAACTATTTTCTAAATGGCTTAAAATTTCTTCAGCCCGTTCAATTGTTTTGGCTGAGGTAATTAGCCGAAGATTTGTTTCAAATAGAGGTTTCTTAATTTTTTTATCAACTGCTTGGATGGTTGTTTCATCAATTGGTTTTGATTCTTTAAAGCTCTCCTCCTTTTTTGAGGTAGTCATCGTTTTACCAACTTCTGAAATAGTTGATTCAATAAACTTAGCTGTTTCGCTTTTTTTAGCCTCTATTAATGCTTGTTTAAAGCTTTTTCCTTCTTTTAGCAAAGAAATGAACTTTAGTCCTTGTCTTCTAAATTTTGGATAATCAAAGGATTTTAAAACTAATTGAAAAGCCGCACCTTCTTCAGGTTTAATTTTGCTTAAAGCATTGGTAATATTAGCTAAAGGGTCCTGATGAAGATCTTCATAAGTGTTAATAGACAAAAAGGCTGTCTCTTTGAGTTTTAAATAAGAACCGCTTGCGTAGCTTTCTGGTTCAAAAATTGTATAGTCCTCTGGAATCTTTTCAATAACTGCGCCGGGATAAATTCCATGAATCTGTTTTTCTAAAACAGTTTCTAAAAATTTTGGCACAGCCACAAAAAACTCTATATCAGTCCCGCCTTTTTGCGAGGCAATTTCAAAAATTATCCGGCCCGGCCCTTTTAGCCCCTGAGGTTTTAAGGAAAGAAATGAAGCATAAACTTGTTCCATCATTCCAATTATTTTATTCATTTCGGTTGATTCCTGACCCTCCTTTTTGTATTTAGGTAATTTGACAGAAAATAAAACCATCTCTAGGCTCTGAAGAATATTTTTCTGCCCTCTCCGCTTATTTAGAAAAAAAATCAAAAATACCAACAAAATTACTATTAGAGAAAAGATTATTGCGCTTACCATAAATTTACTTGCAACAATTATTTTAAAAACTTTTTATAAAGACCGTTCTTGGCTAAAAGGTCGTGGAAAACATCAATAAGATATCCATCGCCGATAGTTTCAGCAATTTTTAAGGCAGAAAACAAACCTTTCTCAGAGGCAATTTCAAAAAGCCGCGATACTTTGCCGGGCAAAGTCATTTTCTCTATTTTTTTAGCTTCTTCCTTTAACTTTTCCTCTTCCTTGACCGGAAACTCTGCCTTTTCTATCTTTTTCTCAATTTTTTCTTTCTCTTTTTTTTCTTCTTCGGTTAAAAATTCCGGCTTTCTTTCCAGCTGTTTTTCGATTTTAAGCCTGCGCTCTATCTGCTTCTCAAGCTCTTCTTTTTCGCTAAAATTTTTCTCTATGGGCATACCCAGTAACTCAATTTCAATTTTGGAGTTGAGTTACTGGGTATGCCCAGTAAACTCAATTTCAATTTTGGAGTTGAGTTACTGGGCATGGTTAATTTAATAATAGCATAATATGGCGGTTAATTCACTGAGATGACAGCGGCGACAGCGATTAAAACCAGAATTACAAAAAATAAACTAGCGCTGGCAAAAAGATAAGACAAAAATCTCTCCCGATAAAAAAGATATTCAGCTAAAAACAAATTAATAATAAAAATTATAAGGGCTGATATAAAAATACCAAATACATCAAACCGGCTTCCCAAAAAATCAATTCCTTTGTAAGCGTCAAAATGAATAATAACGGGCCTCTGAACATCCCAAAACTTTAAACAAATTAAAAGAAAAATTATCAGTAAAATTGCTGAGCTTAAGCAAAAAATAATTCTTAAATATTTGTCTTTAAAAACCAACTTCATTGGATTTTAATTCTTAGGTAATCAAAAATTTTTTTAAAAAATTCTTTCATGGGAGCGGAAATCTTTTTGTTTTTTGGAGTAGGAGCAGAAATAGCCGAAATATTTATGTCTAAACTTTTAGCTATCATTGAGGCTCTTTTTAAATGGTAGTCGCTAGTTATCAAAGCAATATTTTTAAATTGATGTTTTATTATAATTTCTTTTGAATTTTTTAAATTTTCAAAAGTATTTCTTGATTGTTCTTCTAAAATGAAAATTTCTTCTGTTAGTCCCCATTTTTCCAAATACCGTCTCATCTTTTGGGCTTCACTAATTCCTTTTTCTTCCTTGCCGCCGCTTAAAATTATTTTTGTTTTTTGATTCCTATCATAAATCTCCAGCGCTTTTTCGAGCCGGTTCTTCATAATCCCGCCTATCTCTTCTCCTCTGGTAGAATTTCCTAAAACAATTATAGCGTCGTAGATGTTTAAATTATCCATATTAAATTATTATAACAAAACTTTTTTAAAATTAATAATTTGACAAAGATAATGGTTTCATCTATATTATAGTTAGCTATTTGTACAAAAACTTAAAGGAGGATAGATGAAAAGAAAACTAAAAATGACAAGTGCTTATAAGGATAAAGTAATAGAAGCTCTGCTGGTGGGTTATGGAAGAAAATGCATGAAAATCGCTTTTGAAGAAGCTGCTTCAAGAAAAATGAGACCCGACCTGATACAAGCAGAAAGACTTATAAAAACCCTCAGGAGAACAGAAAGACTTTTAAGAGCGTTGATGAAAGCAAAATAAGTCGATGTAAAAGCGGACTATTTAATAGTCCGCTTTTTTTGCGGCCCCAACCGGAGTTGAACCGGTGTTCCCTGGCTGAGAACCAGATGTCCTAGACCTCTAGACGATAGGGCCCCAGTCAACAAGAGATTATCACATCACTCTCAATTCATCAACGATTTTGTCTAATCCTATAGCGCGCGATGCCTTCACCAAAATAATATCTCCTTTTCTGATAGTTCCCTGAATGAATTTTTTTGCTTCATTTACCGTAGCAAAGCCAAAAATTTTATTTCTGTCAAAACCTTTAGCTAAGGCTCCTTCAATAATAAATCTTGCCCGTGGCCCAACAGTTATTAAAACATCAGCTCTTGTTTTTGCTAAAGCGCCGATTATTTCATGGGCTTCCGGCGAATAACGACCTAATTCCAGCATATCGCCCAAAACAGCGATTCTTCGCGCATTTTGTATCTCACCCAAAGCGACTAAGGCCTCTCTCACAGAAAGCGGCGAAGCATTATAGGAATCATCAATAATTAAAGTATCTTTTATTCCCTTAACTAAATTCATCCTTCTCTCGGCTGGTTTGTAATTTTTTAAAAGCGATTCGGATATCTGAACTAGATTTAATCCCGAGATTAAACCAACATAAGTAGCGGCAGCGGCGGCGTAAGCATGACTTCTCCCTAAAACCCCTTTTATCTTAAAAGGGGTAATGCTGCCTTTATATTCTATTTTAAATGAAATACCTATTGGTTTCCCGTCATCAAGATTCATTTCAAGATTAGTTACCCTGACATCAGCTCCGGCGGAAAAACCAAAAGTCATTATTTTCCCTCGAGTTTTAGTCTCCATTGCCTTAACAATCGGGTCATCGCAGTTGAGCACCGCGTAGCCACTTACCGGCAATTGCTCAATTAACCTTGTTTTCCCCCTAATCAAAGTTTCTCTGTCTTGATAGAACTCAATATGAGTTGGAATTTCGCCAATGGCAGTCACTACTCCAACTTTTGGCCGAGCAATTTCTAAAAGATATTTAATATCATTCGGTTTATCAGCTCCGTATTCTAAAACTAATATCTGCGGGTAGGCGGATTTACGCGGATTAAGAAGGCAAATTAACGCGCGTAAAATTACTTTTGGCCAAAAAAAGATGCCTCCAATTTCTTCCCAACCGCCTAAAATAGTTAAAGGAACACCTATTTCATTGTTAAAATTTCCGCTGGCTCTTCGAACTTTATAATAATTTCTCAAAATCGCATAAATTGCTTCTTTGGTAGAAGTTTTCCCAGCACTTCCAGTAATCGCAATCACGGTCGGTTGATAGCGATAAATTGTCCATCGGGCTAATTTCTTTAGCAACCATTGTAAAATTTTAACCATTTTTTGCTTCATCATCTATTATTCATAATTCATCGTTTAATTCATCCGGCGCTACCTGATAATAATTTAAAAGAAATTCAGCAAATTTTTTAAAAGCCGGAACAACTGAGCGGCCGGCATTAATCGCTCCTCTTGGTTTATCCATTTTTATTAAAATAGTAAATTTCGGGTCAAAAGCCGGCGCAAAGCCAACATAGGTATTAATAACATCTTCGGTGTAACCACCAGTCTTAAAATTAGGCACAAAAGCAGTACCAGTTTTTCCAGCCACTGAATAATTCGGAATATCAGCGATAATATTGATTTTCACAGCAGAAACCATCATCTCAATAACGGTCCTAGCGGTGCTTTCAGAAACGACTTGACGAATTTCTTGTGGTCTCTCATCAGCGATAATATAAGGCTTCATTAATTTTCCTCCATTAGCAATAGCAGAAACATCATTTATCAGTTGAAGCGGGGTCACTGCTACTCCTTGGCCGAAAGAAGCAGTCGCATAATTAATATCTCTTCCTTTAATCAGATTATTTAAATTGCCTTTGACTTCTCCTGGTAAACTAATACCAGTTATTTCAGCAAAGCCGAATTTTTTTAAATAATCATAAAAAATATTATTCCCGATTTGCCGCTGAGCAAAAACCGCTCCAGTGTTAATAGAATGCTCAATAACATTAGCCATTGTTTGTTTGCCATAAACTTTAAACTCAAAATTTTGGATTGTTCTTTCATTTAAAGTTACTGAGCCGGTGTCAATGTAGGTTGTTTGGGGAGTGATTTTGCCGCTGTCAATACCAGCGGCCATAGTGAAGAGCTTAAAAACTGAACCAGGTTCATAAACCGCTTGGACGGCCGGATTTAAAAAGTTAGCTAGATTAAATTCCCAATATTTATTTGGGTTAAAATTGGGATAGCTAGTCATTGCTAAAATTTTGCCAGTTTTCGGTTCTTCTACTATAACAGTTCCACCGGTTGCTTCATATTCTTTAATAAGAGATTTCAAAATTTCTTCTGCTTGGAGTTGAATACTAGGGTCAATCGTTAAAAATAAATCATTGCCATCGGTTGGTTTAATAATTAAATTGCCTTTTATCTGGCCGGCTTTGCCAGCTAAAAGATTGTTAAAATGCGCTTCAACTCCGTATTTGCCGGCAATAGTATCGTCATTTTGATTAGGACTAACAAACCCTAAGACATGAGCCGCTCGTTCTCCAAAAGGGTAAAAACGCAAAAGTTGATTTTTAATATAAATACCCTTGATGCCAAGAGTTTTAATTTGACTCACCTGTTCTTCAAGGGCTTTATAAACCAAGAGTTCATATAAGTCATCGGGTTTTGATAGAATTTTCTTCAAATCATCTGATGACTTACTAACGATAGAAGAAATTTTTAAAGCTGTTTCTTCCGGATTTTCAATTTCTTTTGGGACAGCGTAAATTATAGGGAATTCTTTGTTTAGAGCTGCCGGAACCTCTTTGTTGTCTTTGTCAATAAAATAGATATTGCCGCGAATTGGGTTAAGAAGCTCGGCAATTTTATTTTGATTAGCAGCTTGAGTTGAAAAAAATAATCCTTTTTTTATTTGAAGATTATAAAGATTGAAAATTAAACTCGCGTAAAGCGAACTGAAGACAAAGATTAAAAGTCCAATTCGCCATTTCATTTTTATCTCGCTACTAATAAATTATCGAGGTTAGAATTTTTAATGTATTTCGGATTTTCTTCTTCAATCAATCCTTTTTCTTCAACAATACGTTTAATATTTTCTGGTTCAAAAAAAGTAAAAATTTTATTTTTAATTTCCGCATTTTGTGCCTCTACCTCGCGGAGATTTTTCTCTAGACTATTAATATCATAACGAAAGGTTACCGACTGTGAATAGGTATAAATTCCTTGACCAATTAAAACTATGATTGCTAAAAGCAGCAAAGAAATTGCTAAATTGATTTTATTTTTATTTTTATTTGGTTGAATGATGGTCATATACCTTGAAAATCCTAAATCCTAATTTCTAAACCCTAAACAAATTCCAAATTCAAATGTTTCAAATTCTAAACGTTTTGAATTTTGGATTTTGGAATTTTGAATTTATTTTATTTAGAATTTAGGATTTAGAGTTTAGAGTTTAATTTAATATTATGGCTCTTAATTTAGCCGATCTTGACCGCGGGTTAATCTGGATTTCTTGAAATGTTGGTCTAATGGGTTTTTTGGTCAAAATTTTTGCTTTTCCTTCCTTTTCCAATAATTTAAATTGCTGTTTTACGATTCTGTCCTCTAAAGAATGGTAAGAAATAATAACCACTCGGCCCTTAGATTTCAAAATATCCGCTAAATTACTTAATATTTTTGATAAATTGCCCAATTCATTGTTTACATAAATCCTTAAGGCCTGAAAGGTTCTGGTAGCGGGATGAAGCCGGCCTCTTTCATAGCTCTTCGGTACCGCTTTTCTAATAATTTCCACTAAATCAAAGGTGGTTTTTATCGGTTTTCTTTTTCTCTCCTCAACAATTTTTTTGGCGATTCTTCGAGAAAATCTCTCTTCGCCGTATTTAAAGAAAATATCGGCTAAATCCCGTTCACTGAAAGCGTTAACTACGTCAGCGGCTGTTAAACTATTCAATGTTTGGGAAGTCCGACCTCCCAAATATTGACGGTTAATTTCAGGAGGTCGGACTTCCTGAAATTGATAACGCATGATGAGCGGCTCGTCTCTTAAAAAACTAAATCCCCTGCCTGATTTTTCTAATTGGTCTGAGGAAAATCCTAAATCTAAAAGCAATCCATCAGCTTTCTCTAATTTTTTCCCCTGCAGGTCTTTCAAAATTTCTGGTAAATTAGCGTAGTTGTCATTAACCCAAAAAATTTGGAATTTGGAATTTGCCTGCCCCGTAGGAAGCCGAAGGTTTTCCTTCGGGGGAATTTGGAATTTCGCCTCGATTTCTTTTTTTGCTTTTTCTAATAATTTTTTATCCCAATCCAAGGCAAGAAATTTCCCTCGGGGCATCATTTTTTCCAGAATCGAGGCGGTGTGGCCAGCGCTCCCAACTGTTCCATCAATAAAGAAATTCCCTGCCTGCCGGCAGGCAGGTCCTAGTTTCGGATTTAAAATTTCTATTACTTCTTTTAAAAGAACAGGAATATGTGCCGATTTTGTCCGAGCGTCAGCGAGGCTACAAAATCGAGCACCCCGCACATATTTTGTCTTTGACGCCATTTTATAAATAACTATTTTTGTTAAACAACTTTTTACTTTGAAATTGCATTGCCGGTAAAATATGTGCGGGGTTAATGGTTTGCTGTCTAAATTTTCTACGCCTTCGGTTTGAAAATTTAGAGCAAGCCCATTAGTTTCTCCGCTATTTCATCTGAAGCGCTCTCTGTTTTTTGTTTGTATTCTTTCCAAGTCTCGGCATCCCAAATTTCAATTCGATTATAAAGACCAGCAATAACTATTTGTTTTTTTAAATCTGCATATTTTCGTAAATAATCAGGGATTAAAATCCTGCCCTGAGAATCGAATTCAACATCGGTAGCGCCAGCCAGCATTAAACGCACGAAAGCCCGAGAATTAGCTTGAGCTAAGGGCAAAGAAATTAATTTCTGAGCTAAAACTTCCCACTCTTTCTGGGTAAAGACAAAAAGACAGCGGTCTAACCCCCGAGTGATAATTGCATTTTCCGTCAATTTAGCCCGAAATTTAGCTGGTATCGCTACTCTTCCTTTTACGTCTAAATTATGTTGATATTCTCCAATGAACATAAAAATTTATATTAATTTTCGAGTAGGAGTTATCCACCACATTAAGCTTTTTTAGGCACTTATCCCCATAGTTATCCACATATCCCCACTTTTGTTTCATTCTATGTCACCAATACTAACTCGTCAACCACCTACTAACCTTTAAAAAGCAGCTGCTAAAAATCCTTTATTTAAGCTATTTTTCATAAAAACATTAAAAAGTTATCTACAGGTTATTCACCCCGTTCGTAATTGTTTTTATAATTACGAACAGGGTAAAAAAAGTCCTGACAATAATTGTCAGGACTTTTTTCGTCTACCTCTGCTGTTAAAATAAAAAGAGGTGGGCGGTGCAGGGATCGAACCTACGCTCTCTGCAACCTGCCCCGTTAGATTTCTATGTGGACGCTGCAGGAATTGAACCTGCGACCTTTCCGATGTGAACGGAATGTTCTACCACTGAACTAAGCGTCCTTTTAAATCTAACGGGGTAAAAATGCAGCGTTTTACCATTAAACTAACCGCCCCAAATTCTCTTTATTGAATTTCTATAACTGCTCCGGCTTCCTCTAATTTCTTTTTAATCTCTTCTGCTTCTGCTTTATTTACTCCTTCTTTTATAATTTTCGGTGCGGCGTCCACTAAATCTTTTGACTCTTTTAATCCCAATCCAGTAATTTCTTTAATAATTTTAATAACATTAATTTTAAGGTCGCCAGTAGATTTTAATAAAACATTAAAGCTTGTTTTCTCTTCGGATGAAGCTGCGCCAGCCGCGGGAGCAACTGCTACTGGCTGAGCCGCCGAAATCCCGAATTTTTCCTCCATTGCTTTCACTAATTCAGCCAACTCTGTAGTGGTTAATGTTTCTATTTTTGAAATTATTTCATCTAGTTTTTTCATAATACGAATGAATACGAATATACGAATTTTACGACCTTTTACTTTTCTCGTTTAAAATGTAAAGTATTGACCTTATTGGCGCTACTATCGCTGATAAAAGTTGGACCAGAACAACTTCTCTTTTTGGTAATTGACCAATAAACATCATTTTTTGTTCATCAATAAAAGTTTTATTAGTCAAATCGTAGCCGCCTAAAATCTTAAAACCGGCTTTTTGTTTTTCTTTTTCTTTAAATAATTTGTAAACAATTGAAGTGGCTTCGGCAAGGTCCTTTTCTGGTATAAAAACCGTTCCTGCCTGTGCTTCAAATTGAGTTGCGTCAAAATCAATTCCTAACTTTTGGAAAACAATTTTTAATAATCTTTTCTTAACAACTTTAAACTGACTGTTTAATTTCTTTAGTTGTGAGCGCAAAGTAGTTAAGTCTTTCATCGTGGCTCCTGAAAAATCAACAAAAATTAAATTCTGACTTTTTTTCAAAAGCTTCTCCCCAATTTCTATTTCCTTTTGTTTTTGAATTTTACTTTTCATCCCTCACCCTTCAAGAATTTAATGAATAAAAAAACGGACTTTTAATCCGTAGAATTCAAATCAAATTATTGGATTCCTCGGCAGGACTTACTGTGCCTCGCCAGAGCTTTAGCGAAGGCAGGTTGCCCACTGTCTACGGATCAAATTAATGCTAACTGACTAAAAATATTTTGTCAACTACGGGGTTTACAAAACTGGAAAAATGATGTATTATTAAAACAATAAGCAATAATTAAAAATAGACCTTTAAAAACTAATAAAAGAGAGAAAAAAAGGAGGAAAAGTGAAAAGATTGAGAATGATAGTATTGGGGATAGTTTGTTTAGGGCTGATGACAGGCCTGGTAGCTTTTATTGTCAACCAGAGAATAGCTCGCTTGGATAAAGGTGTTTTAGTTCAAATAATTGAGGTAAAATATCCAGAAGATGTAATTGTTTTAAGCGAGAAAGATTTGAAACAGGTAAAACACGAAGGAATAAAGTGGGGTTTAGCTAGAGCTTTGTCCTGGGCTAAAGAGAATAGTGATACCGAAGAAATAGCTAGCCTTGAAAAGTTGAATAAAAAGTTTGCTTGTCAAAATGTAGATCTCTCTCTTATTAAAGAAAGAGATTATTTCCGGGAAGAAGGCATAGAAGGAATTGATTTTGTGGTTGACGCCTGTCTTTACGGATTAATCAAAGTAAAAGGGAAAGAAATAAAAAAAATAAGCGAGCTTTGGCATATTCCTTCTCCAGAAGTTATTTCTCGTCTTCGGGAAAAAATTATGTCTCAAATTGCTTCGGGTGAAGATATATTAGCAGGCCCTTTGGATATTTTTGAAAAGCCAGTCAAACTTGAAGCTTTCTTTAAAGGCCAAAAGATTTTAGAAGAATTTTATCCTCCGACAACCAGAATAAAAATTATGGCTTGTTCGCCGATATTTTCCAAATGGAGATTTTCTCGCTGGGAAATTACTTCTTCTAAAAAAATTTCCAAAGAGAATCCTTTATGGGTTAATCTCTTTGAAAACAGGCGAATAGCAGTAACGTTTGAATAAGTCGAATGATTTTGATTAAACCCCGAGTTTATCTTACTCGGGGTTTCTTTTTGAAGTCAAAGTAAAAAAATTATGGATGTTCAACTCCCATAAGTGGCGGAAGGGGCGAGATTCGAACTCGCGGTACCTTGCGGTACACGGTCTTTCCAGGACCGCCAGTTAAACCACTCCTGCACCCTTCCATTCTTTATAATTTAAATTAGGTTAATTTATACTTCCATTCCTCGTAAAGCCTTAATGCGTTCTTCAACGGAAGGATGGGTTAAAAACAACTTTGTGAACCAATTAAAAGATTGTTTTCCTTTAAACGGAGAGGCAATAAATAAATGGGCGGTGGCATTGCTCGCTATTCTCATCGGCGTTTGGTCCACAGAAATTTTTTCTAAAGCACTGGCTAATCCTTCGGGATAGCGCGTGAGCAAAGCTCCAGAAGTATCGGCTAAAAATTCCCGGCGCCGAGAAATTGCCAAGCGAATTAAAGTAGCGGCTATTGGCGCTAAAATAGCGCCAATCACTGCCAGCGCTAAAAAAATTATTCCCGCTCCCCTATCATTTCTCCTTCGACTACCTCCCCAATATAAACTTCTTAAAAAGATATTTGAAGCCATGGCAATAAAACCGGCCAATACAACTATCACGGTTCCCAAAAGCATATCACGATTTCCAATATGAGATAGTTCATGAGCAATCACTCCCTCCAGCTCGGAACGATCCAATTTCTCCAAAAGTCCTTCTGTCACGACAATGACGCTATGTTTTAGATTTCGGCCGGTAGCAAAGGCATTAGGAGCTCTTTCGTGAACTAAATAAACTTTGGGCATTGGCAAACCAGCCGTAATCGCCAAATTTTCAGCAATGTTATAAAGCTCCGGTGCGTTTTCTTTGGAAATTGATTCTGCTCGCGTCATTCCCAAAACAATTTTATCTGAATACCAGTAAGTGAAAAAGTTGGCGAAAATACTAAAAATAACAGCAAAATAAAGAATGGCTGAATTCTGGTAAACCTGAGCAAAAATCCAGCCAAGACCAATAATCAAAAGGAAAAATAGCGTTAAAAGAAACCACGTTCTTCTGATATTAGAATCGCGATGAGAATAAAGAGTCATTAAAATTTTACTTTCACTGGTTCTTTTTCTTCTTCTCGTTCAAGGCCGAAGAATTCTTCTTTTTCAAACTTAAATAAATTAGCAATCATATTGGTCGGGAAAGTTTTAACAGCCGTGTTCAGTTCCATTACCACGCTATTGTAAAATCTTCTGGCGGCCTGGATTTTATTTTCCGTATCGGCAATCTCTCGTTGAAGATCTAAAAAGTTGGCATTGGCTTTCAGGTTAGGATAATTTTCAGCAACAGCAAACAAGGTTTTAAGAGTATTGGAAAGAGTATTTTCCGCTCCTAATTTTTCCTCTTTTGTTTGCGCTCCCATTGCTTTTGTTCTAGCTTCCGTTACCTTTTCAAAAACTTGCCGTTCATGACTCATATAACCCTTGACAGTCTCAACTAAATTAGGAATCAAATCATATCTCCTTTTAAGCTGAACATTAATGTCTGACCAAGCTTCTTTTACTCGAAAACGCCTTCTAATCAAACCATTGTAAATAGTAATTATCCACAAAACTATTACTATTAAAATTATATAAAGAATTGTAGTTCCCATAATTAAAATATATTTTTATTTTTGTGACCTTTTGTTAGTATTCTTCTCCGATTGAAGGGCTGCGCTTTTCTTCTTTTTTCTCGGAGACATCAGCCACCACCGCCTCGGTAATCAGAAGCATTGAAGCCACTGAAATTGAATTTTCCAGAGCGGTGCGAGTGACTTTGGTCGGGTCAATGATTCCGGCTTTTATAAGATTCTCATATTTTTCGCTAGCCGCATTAAAACCAAAATCACCTTCTCCTTCTAAAACTTTATTTAAAACCACCGAACCGTTTTGACCAGCATTTTCAGCGATTTGTTTTAATGGCGCATAAAGCCCTTCCAAAACAATTTTAGCGCCAACAATTTGAGCTAAATCTTTCTTGTCTAATTCATCAATTAAATTTTTAACCTCTTCGGCTGCTCTTACTAGAATAACGC
>Ga0210051_1004665_pt1 | contig 13339 bp, 9 predicted proteins | sample CryGey092014_all_FD_185464 | JGI IMG/M metagenome (GOLD analysis project Ga0210051, IMG submission 185464) | Groundwater microbial communities from aquifer - Crystal Geyser CG23_combo_of_CG06-09_8/20/14_all (SPAdes) (version 2) | ecosystem: Environmental > Aquatic > Deep subsurface > Groundwater ...
CTTGACACGATGATATAGTGACACGGTGACAGCGAGGAGATCGATGACTCACCCACTTATCCAACTTGACCAGGTGATCAAAGAATACGAAACCGGCGCCGGCCCGTTGCGAGTGCTACACGGCGTATCCCTCACGGTGCAGGAGGGCGAGTTCGTGGCCGTAGTCGGCCCAAGCGGCTCCGGCAAGTCGACGATGATCAACATGGTCACCGGGATCGACCGGCCGACCGAGGGCGTGGTCACGGTGGCAGGCGCCTGCCTCAACGGGCTGAGCGAGAACCAGATGGCGCGCTGGCGCGGGCGGAACGTCGGCGTCATCTTCCAGTTCTTCCAGTTGCTGCCGACCCTCAACGTGCTGGAAAACGTCATCCTGCCGATGGACTTCTGCAACACCTACCCCCCCAGGGAGCGCAAAGAGCGGGCGTTGCACCTGCTGGCGCAGGTGGAGATGGCCGACCAGGCCCACAAGCTGCCCGGCGCCATCAGCGGCGGGCAGAAGCAGCGCGCAGCCATCGCGCGGGCGTTGGCGAACGATCCGCCCCTGCTGGTGGCCGACGAACCCACCGGCAACCTGGACAGCAAGACGGCCGACCGGGTGTTCGATCTGTTCGCCGAGCTCGTGGGCAGGGGGAAGACGCTGGTGATGGTGACGCACGACCGCGAGATCGCCCAACGCCTGCCGCGGGTGGTGCAGGTGCAAGATGGCTGCATCCTGGCAGGACAACCATGAACGCGTTGCAGACCATTCGCCTGAAAACCCTCCGCGACCTGTGGCGCAACCGCAGCCGCACGTTGATGGTCGTCCTGAGCGTCGCGGTCGGCGTGCTCGGCGTGGGCATGATCGTGGTGACCTGGGACATCCTCACCACCGACCTGGGCCGGCGCTACGCCGCGATCAACCCGGCCCACGTCGAGATCAGCGTGCCCGCGGGGGTGAGCGAAGACGATCTACGGGGGCTGGAAACGGCGCCTGGCGTGGTCCAGGTGCAGGGCCGCGCCGTGTTCAGCACACGATATCGAGCAGACGGGCCGGAGGGGACCTGGCAGACCATCGACCTGATCGCCTTCCCCGACCCCACCGCGCAGGTGATCAACATCCTGGCCCCGGATGAGGGCGCGTGGCCGCCCGGCCGCGAAGAAATGGTCGTCGAGCGCGCTTCGTTGTCCGAGATGGCCGCCGCTGCGGGTGTCTCTGTGAACGGCGCCTGCGGCGCAAGCGTCGTGGTCGATGCAGGGGGCCGCGAACGCTCGCTGACGATCGCGGGGACGGTCCATCAGCAGGACGCGGTGACCGCCGCGGTGCGCGGGAGCCCCGTCGCGGTGGTCAGCCTGGACACGCTGGTGAAGCTGCGTGGCCACGACCGCATGAACACGATCTATCTGATCGTGGACGACCTGGAGCAGCGCGCTGAGGTGGCCGCGGCCGCGCGCGAGCGCCTGGAGCGGGCCGGCTACGACGTCGGTCAGGTGACGCTGCGCGATCCGGCCGTCCACCCCGCGCAAGACGTGCTGGACGTGCTGCTGCTGGTGATGGGCATCCTGGGTGTGCTGGCGCTGGCGCTGAGCGGCTTCCTCGTCACCAATACCATCAGCGCGTTGATCACCCAGCAGATCGACCAGATCGGGGTGATGAAGGCGATCGGGGCCGACACCGGGTTGGTGCTGCGCGCCTACAGCCTGACCGTGCTGGCGTATGGCGTGCTGGGCACGCTGGTCGCGATGCCGCTGGCCGGCCGGACCGGCTACGGGCTGGCGCGCTACCTGGCCGGCCAACTCAACATCGACCTCTACCCTGACCGCGCGTCGCCGCTGGCGGTGGCCGTGATGCTGGGCGTGGGAATCGCCGTGCCCTTCATCGCCGCGGCCGGGCCGTTGTGGCGCGGCGCACACATCACCGTGCGCGAGGCGATCGCCGACTACGGCCTGGGTGGTGGCTCGGGCGACAACCGGCTGGTGCAAGGGTTGGACCGGGTGCAGGGACTGCCGCGCGTATGGGCGCTGGCAGTGCGCAACGCGGTGCGCGTTCCCAGCCGGCTCGCGTTGACCTTGCTGACCCTGGCGCTGGGCGGAGCCACCTTCATCGCGGTATTGAGCACCGACAGCTCGTTCGGCCGGACCATCGACAACCTGTTGGAGGGCCAATACGGCATGGATGTGCTGCTGGCATTCCGGACCGAGCAGCGGCCGAGCCAGGTGCTGCCCATTGTAACCTCGCACGGGGAGGTGGTGCGCGCCGAGGCGTGGTATTTCGATACCGCCGTCATGCGCCTGGCCTCGGGTCAGGAGGTGCAGGTGACCATGTTCGCCGGTCCACACGACACACAGTTCTATCAGCCGACCCTGTCAGCCGGCCGCTGGTTACAGCCAGGCGAAGGCCAGGCGCGCCAGCCAGCCGCCGTCGTGGTCAACCGCAAGTGGGCCGATGAGGAGGGCGTGCAGTTGGACGACCCGGTCACACTGGACCTGGGTGATGGCGCACCCGTCAGCGAATGGGTGGTGGTCGGGTTCAACCAGGATCTGGTCCGGCAACAGACCGGCGTCTTCGTGTCCTTAGAAAGCCTGGATCACGTCCTGAAGCGCACCGACCGCACGGTCACGCTGGAAGTGCGGTATGCCGAACACGACCTGGCCAGCCAGCGCCGGATCACGGCCGAGGTGATCGATCTGCTGGAGCAGAACGGCGTAGAGGTCTTTTCCACGCTGATGATGAGCGATATCCGAGGGCAGGTGGTCAGCCTGTACCGCATCCTGATCATCTTCCTGATGGTGATGTCAGTGCTGATGGCGCTGATCGGCGGCCTGGGGTTGATGGGGATGATGAGCATCAACGTGCTGGAGCGGAGCAAGGAGATCGGCGTGATGCGGGCCATCGGCGCGGATAGCCGGGCCATCGTCCAGATCTTCTGGGGTGAGAGCATGGTGATCGCAGCGATCAGCTTCATCCTGACGCTGGCGCTGAGCCTGCCCCTCTCCCGCGCCATGACGCGGGCGGTCGGCATGGCCTTCATCGACACGCCGCTGAGTTTCACCTACGCCGCGCCGGGCATCGCCTGCTGGCTGGTCCTGGTCCTGCTGATCGGCTCCCTGGCCAGCATCGCGCCGGCGCTCAACGCCGCCAATCTGAGCGTGCGGGAAAGCTTGAGTTACGAGTAGTTAGAACTGTGATCGATATTACACTATTGACATGTAAAGCAACTTGTGATACACTTCCCTAAGTCAGGATCCCACTCACGACGCAGGCGCCAAGAGCCCATATTCATGGAACCACATTGCCAGGGTCAACGTAACCGCCGAGCTCCCCTATGTTGTCAGCACAGGCGTAAGCAACGTGCCGATCAACGTGCCCGTCTTGTTAGGGGGGAAGATCCAGGATGCCTATAGCTGGGCGTTGACCGCACCCGGTGGTTCCAAGGCGGCCCTGAATGACGCCTCGAGCCGGAATCCGTCATTTACGCCCGACGTCAAGGGCAAGTACGTGTTGACGGAGGCGACGAGTGGGGCGACTTTCGACGTGTATGCCGGCGCCTGGGTAGGCGTGATCACCGGACAGGACGATAAAGGGGAACCGGTAGTCGATGCCACCTGCACGGCATGCCACAACGGCACTGTCGCACCCGACACGTTTACCCCCTGGAAGGCGTCTGGGCACGCGGAGATCCTGACCCAGAACATCGACGACCCCAGCGGGCACTGGAGCGCCGGCTGCGCTTCCTGTCATACAGTAGGCTACGACGCCGAGGCCGACAACGGCGGCTTCGACGAAGCCATGGCCAGGGAGAAATGGGAAGTACCTCACGGAGCGGTGGGCAACTGGGCTAAGATGCTGAAGGACTACCCCGCTACGGCGCGGCTGGCCAACATCCAGTGCGAGAACTGCCATGGCCCGCAGGACAGTGAGGCCCACATGCAGGGGGCAGCACGCCAGAACATCTCATCCGATCTCTGTGGGGCTTGTCACGGCGAGCCGGCGCGGCATGGGCGCTTCCAGCAGTGGGAGGAGAGCGGGCACGCCAACCTGGAGCTGGCCATCGAGGAAGCAACGGTTGAGAACAGAGGCGCAACCGCAGCTCATTGCGGGCGCTGCCACGCTGGAGAAGGTTTCCTGGCCTGGATCGAGCAAGGTGATCTGACCAGGCGGATCCAGGGGGCCAATGGCGACGCCACGGTTGAGGAGTTGACAGCCCTTGGCATGACGGCGGATTCCGTTCATTCGCAGACTTGCGTGGTGTGCCATGATCCCCATGCACAGGGTAAGACCTCCGGGGAGCCAAATACCGCAACGGTTCGAATCGAAGGCGACACCGCGCTGCTGCCTGCGGGCTTCAAGGCCGTTGGGGTAGGCAGAGGTGCGCTTTGTATCACCTGCCACAATACTCGAAACGGCGCCCACAACGATGGCACAGGCGATCCAACGAGCTACTCAGCGCCGCACACCGCTGCGCAGGGTGACGTGTTGATGGGAGAGAACGCCTACTTCGTCAGCACCGGTGCCCGCTCGAAACACTCCTTCATCAAGGACACCTGCACCACCTGCCATATGGAGTTGACCCCGCCTCCGGCTGAGTACAGCTACAATCTCGCCGGCGCCAACCACTCGTTCAAAGCCAGTCTGGCGGTCTGCAGCGAGTGCCACGGCGCGTATGATGGCGGTACGCTCCAGGAGAGCACGGAGGCAATGCTCCATGAGTTGGGCGCGCAGATGGGTGACTACCTGCTCAGCAAGATGCCCGACCCGGTCCATGTCAAGGACTACACGCCTCATGAGTCCGGGGGCAAATCCTATGACGTGAAGAGCGACGATCTCATCCTGGACAAGGCCAACATCACAGCGATCGAGCCGACGGAACCGCATGGACAGCAAGGCTTCATCCTGAAGCTCGGCGCCCCGATGGAAGTTACGTACTCACCGCAGGATGAAGACGCCCACAAGCTGTCTGTCACCGAGGTGCAGGTGCAGTTGGGCGACTTCACGACTGACGGAAAGGCTGCCCTGATCGAGACAAGTGATCCATTGGTCAAGGCCGGTTGGAACTACTTCCTGATCCATGGAGACGGCAGCGAGGGCATCCACAACCCGGCGTTCGTGATGGACATCCTCCGGGCTACAATGGATGCGTTGAAGTAAGGCGCGGCCGATGCCGCGTTTGAGACACGCGGCCCGGTCGAGTTGGCGACTGCACGGCGAACGAGTCACTGCATCGACGTAACGGACTGAGTATCGAGACGGACGGCTACTGTGAACATCATCAGTTCGTATCTTCTCAATTTTTCGGGGAATCGCTCGCTGTGGCCGGTCTCCTGACCGAGCCACGGTGGCTCGGTCAGGAGACCGGCCACAGCCACCCCGGATTATTGAGAGGATACATCAGTTCACAGTAGCCGTCCAGTTTTTCCTCCAAGAGTCACCACGTGCCAGGCACTTCCAAGCGACCTGCGGTCGCCAGTGCCTGGCACGTTCGCGTCCGGCGTCCTCGCTTTCGTGCTCCGGGTCATGCTTGGACGTGACCCAGGGCACTACCGCCTCGCGCTGTTTTGCGCTATTCTGAACGCAACGCACGCGGTTGATGCGGTTGCACAGTTGACGCCAGGTATGGAGGTTACCGTGAAACACAAGAAACTACTGATCGGAAGTATCGCCGTGATCTGCCTGATCACCCTGGGTTTCGGGATCTACAATAACCGCCGGGGCGCGGCGCAGGCCGCGGCCGCAGCACAGGACGCAGCCGCGGCTCGACCCCCTGCCGTGATCGCGGCGCTGCCCCAGGTGACGGCTGATGGTTATGTCATGCCCATTCGCTATGCCAGCCTGAGCCCATCCGTGCCGGGCATCGTGACGCAGATCCACGTGGTGGAGGGGGGCTGGGTGGCAGCCGGCGCCCCGCTGCTGACCCTGGAAAACGCCGCACAGTCGGCTGCCCTGGCCGCGGCCCAGGCCAACCTGGCCCAGGCCGCGGCTACTCTGGCACAACTCGAAGCCGGCGCCCGGCCCGAAGAGGTGGCCCAGGCCGCGGCCGCGGTGGCCCTGGCTGCCGCCCGGCTGGAGCGCCTGACCGGCGGCGCGACCGCGGCGGAGGTCGCCACCGCGCAGAGCGCAGTGGCCGTGGCCCAGGCCAATCTCGGCCGCATCGTGGCCGGTCCCACCCCCGAACAGGTGACCGCGGCGGACGCAGCCGTGCGCCTGGCCGAGGCATCACTCAAGCAGGCGCAGGCCAACTACGACCAGGTCTCGTGGCGCGGTGACATCGGCCGCCTGCCCCCATCGCTGCAACTGGAGCAGGCCACGATCGAGCACGACCGCGCGGTGGCCAACTACCAGGATCTGCTGGACGGCCCGACCCCGGCGGAGATCGCGGTGTACCAGGCGCAGGTGGATCAGACGCAGGCCGCGCTGGATGAGCTGCTGGCCGGCGCGCACCCGGCCGATGTCGCCGCGGCGCAGGCTGACCTGCAGGCGGCTCAGGCTGCCCTGGCGTTAGTGCAGGCCGGGCCGCGGCCCGAGGAGATCGCCGCGGCCGAGGCGGGGGTCGCCGCGGCCCGTTCAGCCGTGGCGCAGGCACAGGCGGCGCTCGATCAGACCACCCTCCGGGCGCCGTTCGCCGGCGCGGTCAGCACAGTGGGTGTCAAGGCCGGGGAGTACACCACACCCGGGATGCCGGCCGTCAGGCTGGGGGACACCCACGGGTGGGTCGTCGAGACCGACAATCTCAGCGAGCTGGACGCGGTCAAGCTCGCGGTCGGGGACGAGATCGAGGTGACGCTGGACGCGCTGCCCGGACAGACCCTGCGCGGCCGCGTGACCCACATCCAACCGGCCAGCCAGTTCAAGCGCGGGGACGCGACCTACACCGCCACCATCGCGCTCGAACCCACCGACCTGCCCCTGCGCTGGGGGCTGACGGCCGCGATCAGTCTGCAGTGATGTTCTGTTGTTTGTTTGAACTTTCGGGCAGTCGCAGGTATGATAGGGCCTGACCCACGAGATCCTTGCTTTTTGTGCAAGAATTTTGTGGGCGGCTGGCGCTAAGTTGTCACCTGATTGGTTCCGCTTGTAAGCGCAGCGGCGCTTGTAAGCGCAGCGGCCTTGTCCGGGTTAGGGGGCGGCGGTGCAGTCATGATCCAAACCACACTCCGGCGGATTATCATGGGCCTGGACAACGTATCCCCCCTAGACCTGTTCGCGGCCCCTCCCGCGCCGGGCCTGTTGCGCGTGCTGCGCCAGGCCGTGGCGGCGCGGCTCGGCGTGTTGCTGGCCGGCATCGTCTTCTACGCGGCGATCCTGCCGGACCGATCGGTCTGGCTGATGTTTGTGCTGGCCGCGGAGCCGGCGGCCCTGCTGGGGCTGATCACCTGGCCCCCCATGCAACGAATGCTCGGTCGTTGGTTTCTGCCGTTGGCATTGGGGTGGTTCGCCCTGGCGCCGATGGCCGGCCGCGCGTTGATCTTGCTGTTCGTGGGGTCCGAGACGATCTTCAGCCTGGGTCAACTGGTGTTGGAAAACCTGGGCATCATCACCATCTGGCTGGTGATCCCTGTCGTGCTGGCGGCCTGGCAATATGGCCGGTGGGGTTTGCGGCTGATCATGGCGTTGCTGATCCTGGAGCACGGCCTGATGGGCGTCCTGGTCGCGACCGATCTGCCGGCCGCGGCCGGCTACGTCCTGACGGCCGGCGGCCGGCTCGTGATGATGGGCATCCTGGGCTACGTGGTGGTCCGGCTGGTCGAAGCGCAGCAGCGTGAGCATCGGGCATTACAGGCGGCCAACCGGCAGTTGGCGCAACGCGCGGCCACAGTCGAGCAATTGGCCGAGAGCCGGGAGCGCAACCGGCTGGCCCGGGAGCTGCACGACACGTTGGCTCACTCGCTGACCGGGCTCAGCGTCCAGTTGCAGGCCCTGGGAACGCTGCTGGCTCACGACCCAGCCGCGGCCCAGGCGCAGTTGCGCGCGGCTCAGGCGACGGTGCGGGGCGGCATCCAGGAATCGCGACGGGCGATCCAGGCGCTGCGGGCCACGCCGTTGGAAGATTTGGGGTTGTCGGAGGCGCTGCGCCAACTCGTCCGCAAGCAAGCTGAGCGCACCGGCATCACCTGCACCTGCGACATCGCGGACGTCGCCGCGCTCGACCCGGTGACCGAACAGACGCTCTACCGGGTGGCCGAGGCCGCGTTGGCGAACATCGAGCAGCACGCGGCCGCCACCGCAATGCAGGTCCGGCTGTGTACGAGAACGGCGAACCGCGGCTTGCGCCTGGAGATCAGCGACAACGGCGTAGGCTTCGATCCTGCCGCGGCCTTCCCCGACCGTTTTGGCCTGGCTGGCATGGCTGAACGGGCGAAGCTGATCGGCGCGGAGCTGACCATCGAGAGCGGGGCCGGTCAGGGCACGCGCGTGACGCTGGAGACTTGAGTGCCAACCAACCCGTCATACCCGCGGACGCGGGAATCCAGAAGCCTGGTTCCCGCTTTCGCGGGAATGACGTCCCGCCTGCGCGGGTGTGACATGGCCTGTCATTCCCGCGCCCGCCCGTCATTCCCGCGGACGCGGGAATCCAGAGGAAGGTACTTGCTGAGGAGGCAAATGCGCCATGATCCGCGTCTTGATCGTCGATGACCAGGATATCGTCTGCAAGGGCCTGGGTGTCATCTTGGGCCACCAACCCGATATCGCGGTGGCCGGTTATGCCGCGAATGGCCAGGAGGCGGTGGCGCGGGTGGACGAGCTGCATCCCGACGTGGTGCTGATGGACCTGAAAATGCCGATTCTGAACGGCATCCAGGCCACGCGGGAGATCGTCCGGCACTACCCCGCGCTCAAAGTGGTCGTACTCACCACGTATGACGGCGATGAGTGGGTGTTCGACGCGATTCGAGCGGGTGCGTGCGGCTACCTGCTCAAGGACAGTGAGGGCGCCGAGATCGTGCAGGCGGTGCGCGACGCGGCCGCGGGCGAGGTGCGCATCGATCCGGCCGTGGCCGGCAAGGTCCTGGCCGAGTTCAACCGGCTGGCAGCCAGCACGAGTCCGGCCGCGGCGCCCGTGCGGAGGGCCGCCCTCGACGAGCCACCCCTGGAGCCGCTCACCGACCGAGAGCTGGCGATCCTCCAGGAGCTGGCCCAGGGCAAGAGCAATCGCGAAATCGCCGAGACGCTCTATCTGGCCGAGGGGACGGTCAAGAACTATGTCAGCACCGTCATCGGCAAGCTGCAAGCCAACGACCGGACGCACGCCGCGGTGTTGGCGCTGAAGCGCGGCCTGGCGACGTTGGAGTGAGAGGCCCCCCATTTCCGTTTTCATCGTGCGCAATAACGGGGAATCCGGGCGCCGACCGCACCGGCAAAGGCGGGCGCTTGAAGCGCCGGTTCGCTCTCCAGGTGGGCCTCGCCCCGCAGCAGTCGCACCGCCGCCTCGGCCAGGACCGCGGTCCCGAGCGGCAGGGCGCGCTCGTCGATGTCGAACCGCGGGCTATGGTGCCGCCGCTCATCCTCATCGATCCGGCTGCCCAGCATGAACATCGCCCCATCCGCGTATTTCGTAAAGAAACCGAAATCTTCGGCGCCCATCGCCAGCTCCGGGGCTCGCAACTGCTCCGGGCCCAGCAGATCGCCGACGACCGCCTGGATCAGGTGCACGATCGTGGCGTCGTTGAACATCGGCGGGTAGCCGATCTCGATCTCCAGTTCGTAGTCTCCACCCATGGCTTGCGCCACACTCAGCGCCCGTTCGATCTCCGCGTGGATTTTCGCCTGATCCTCCGACTGCATGTAGCGGATCGTACCCGACATCTCCACCCGCTCGGGGATCACGTTGTCGGCCTGGCCGCTGTGGATCGAGCCGATGCTGACCACCGCGGGGGCTGCGGGTGGCAGAGTGCGGGCGACGATGCCGTTCAGCGACAGGATGACGTGCCCGGCGATGTGGATCGGGTCCACGACTTTGTGCGGGGTAGAGCCGTGCCCGCCCACGCCGATGATGGTGGCGTAGAAGGTGTCCACACCGGCAGAGGACGGGCCATCGCCCACCGAGACATCACCGACCGCGAGTGAGGCGTCCATGTGGAGCGCCAGCGCGGCGTCCACGCCCTCGGCCGCGCCGTCTTCGATCATGCGCACCGCCCCGCTGACACCCTCCGCATCCGCCACCTCTTCGGCGGGCTGGAAGATGAAACGCACCGTGCCCGGAAAGATCTCGTTTGCCAGCAGCGTGGCCACGCCCAGCGCGATGGCCGTATGCGCGTCGTGGCCGCACGCGTGCATGACGCCGGGATTCTGCGAAACGTAGGGGACTTCGTTCTCCTCCTGGATGGGCAACGCGTCCATGTCGGCCCGGATCGCGATGATCGGATGACCCCGGCCGCGTTCTGCCACGACGCCGGTGCGCCCGACACCGGTGCGAACTCGATAGCCCAGTGAGCCCAACACTTCGGCGACCTTTGCCGCGGTGCGTATCTCCTCGAAACCCAGCTCCGGGTGGGCGTGAAAGTCCCGGCGCCAGGCAACCAGTTGCGATGTGATGTTGTGTGCCCGTTCAAGCATGATGACCTCCTCGGGAAACGCTCCCGCTATTGACTCTGCGGGCGACCGGGGGAAATAGCCCCCGGACGACACGGGTACCTGTGGGGTTGTCGGCGGCGCTGGATGGCGCCTGACCCCGGTCCCGGTCGGTTCGGAATGAGTTATCGGAAGTGTCAGGCGGGAGGAGGCTAGGGCCAGTCCCCCGGCGGGGTCCAGGGGGCGAGGGTGTGCTCGTAGAAGGTGGTTTGGCATGGCCGGCCGCGGCCGATCCATGCGGTGCGGTTGTTCAAGTGGATGATGATGCTGAAGACCGTCACCGACTCCAGGCCGTGTTTGCAGATCGAGACCGGGTAGTTGGCGTGGTCGGCGAGCAGGTCGCGAAACAGTTCGGGCGACAAACGGCCATAGTTGTCGCGCAGCAGCCGCAGCGCGCGGTGATGGCGGATGATCGAGCCGCTGTTGTCGCTCCGGTCCCACTCAAACCGGCGCATGGGTGGGCTGACGTAGTGGTTGGCGTGCGCCAGGATATCGCCGTCGATGTAGATCGGCTCGCAGTCGGTGGCCGAGCCTTCCATGCTGTACACTTCGCCGTGGGTGTCGGCGATGACGTTGTTGTAGTTGGACGCCCGGCCAGGCAGCAGACAGGCGTCCATCGCTTCGCCCAGCCGCCGCGCGGCCAGGATCGCCCGGACGATCAGCAGCCGCGGCACGCCAGGGCGGACGTCATTCGCCGAGACCGCGTTGCCCGTCATGCTGATGCCGGCCGCGTTGAACCCGGCGCTGTACCCCAGGCCGGCCCCCGAGACCCCCAGAAATTCCGGCTCGTCCCCCGCCTGCGCCTGGAGGATCACCAGCCCCTCTTCGACCTCCGGCTCCAGATCGTTGGTGTGAGCCAGCAAGGTTGCGCCGTCCACGGTGGCCCGGCCCCGGGCTGCAAAGTCGGTGCAGCCGCGGGCGGCCGCCCGCGCGTGGCCGGTGCGGCCCCAGGCGGCCGGCTCCCACAGCTCCTCGCAGATCGTCAGAAAGATCTCATCGAATGGCTGCTCCGCAGCCTCGGCGATTCCCGCCAGCTCTTCGACGTACTGGGGATAGGCGGCGCGGCTCTGCGCCAGGCAGAGCTGGCTACGGAGCAGCATCTCCTGCCACGACACGCCGGTCGGGAGGTCCGCCCGCGCCCGGGCCAGGACGCGCTCGATCTGCGGCCGCATCTGCGCGCCGATCTGCCGGCCTATCTCGCGGTGGCTGCCACGGACCTTGATCGTAGGAATCGGTGGTGCTGTCATAGCGCGTTCACTTTCTGGTGCGTATCAACTGCCACCGTATCCTCTCAATAATCCGAGGTGGCTGTGGCCGGTCTCCTGACCGAGCCACGGTGGCTCGGTCAGGAGACCGGCCACAGCGAGCGATTCCCCGAAGAATTGAGAAGATACCTTCCGCCAACTGCCTGCAAAAAAGCGACTGCGTCCTCACCCAGGCTTTCGAGCAGATAGCCGCCTTCCTGCACGATGACGGTCGGCAGGCGCAACTCGGCGATCCGCCGGCCGATCTCGCCCAGCCCGCCGCGCGTCACGGTGAACCCGCCCGCTGGATCTCCGGCCACGATGTCCATCCCTGCGGACAGAACCAGATAGGCCGGATCAAAGACGCTGATGGCGGCCAGCGCACCCTCGAGCGCCGCCAGATACCCCGCGTCCCCGATCCCGCGCGGCAGGGGCCAGTTGCGGTTGTAACCCACGCCCGGACCTTCACCCCGCTCGTCCGCGTCGCCCCAGTAATAGGGATAGTCCTCGTCGGGATGGGCGTGCAGCGAACAGTATAACACAGCCGGGTCAGTATAGAAGATCGCCTGCGTCCCGTTGCCGTGATGATAGTCGATGTCGAGGATCGCGACGTGGCCGCCAGCCCGTTGCAGATGTCGCGCGGCGATCGCCGCGTTGTTCAGGTAGCAGAAACCGCCGTACAGGTCGGCCGCGGCGTGGTGGCCGGGCGGCCGGCAGAGCGCATAGGCGGTCGCCTGGCCGGCCTGCACCAAATCCGCCGCGGTCAGCGCGGTCTGCGCGCTCCAGCAGGCGGCCTCCCACGTCCCTTCCAGGATCGGGCTGCCCCAGCCGAACGCGTAGTATCCCTTCAGGCCCAGAAACGTGTTGGGCTTGCGCCCGCGGTGGCGGGTGGCGAAGGTCCACGTGAACACCGGGCCGGGCTCATCGAAGTAGGCCGCGCTCTCCGCGTAGGCCGTTTGCAGAAAATGCACGAACCCCGCATCGTGGACGGCCAGGATCGGCGCCAGGCCGTGGTCGGTCGGCGCGACCACCGGCCCCAGACCTGCGGCCTGAAGCGCGTCCAGGATGATCTCGGCGCGCGCTGGAACCTCCTCGGTGACGAAGGGGTTCCCTTCCACCGTGACGTGGTCGGTGGCGTGCAGCTTGTGCTTGTCTGTGTATACGACGTGCATGACGGGTATCCTGACGGCAGATGTAGGGGCAGCGCCTGCCGCCGGATGGCTCCGGACTCGAGGCTTCAGCCGGTTGCTGCCGCCCACCAGACCGCCTAAAGGCTCGACTCCAGCCGACGGTTTTTCGTCGGCCGTGGCCCTTCGACGAGGCTCAGGACAGGCGCCGGGCACGGCATGAGTAACTGCCCTGAAAACACACACAGCGAATGGGAAATCAACGAATCCCTGGCTGATGATCGATGGTGAATGGGCGCTCAGCGACGCCCTGGGCCGTCCGCCCAGTGGTGACAGGCGACGAAATGGCCGCCGCCAATGTCCTGCCATGTGGGCTCGATCTCGCTGCAAACCTCGGTGGCGATCGGGCAGCGGGTGTGGAAATG
>Ga0210051_1004667_pt1 | contig 13334 bp, 6 predicted proteins | sample CryGey092014_all_FD_185464 | JGI IMG/M metagenome (GOLD analysis project Ga0210051, IMG submission 185464) | Groundwater microbial communities from aquifer - Crystal Geyser CG23_combo_of_CG06-09_8/20/14_all (SPAdes) (version 2) | ecosystem: Environmental > Aquatic > Deep subsurface > Groundwater ...
CTACAAATACCTTTCGTTTAAATCGTACTATGTAGTATGGAAACTTGAACCCCACATTTTTGGACACCCCTCATATACTTGTTTAAATCGTACTATGTAGTATGGAAACCATAATCCAAATGTTTTAGCATGGTCAGAGGATATAGTTTAAATCGTACTATGTAGTATGGAAACCGATGTATGGAAAAATCCAGAAAAATATGGATACACGGTTTAAATCGTACTATGTAGTATGGAAACGCATAAAATTTAGCAGAATAAAATTTAGCGTAAAATGTTTAAATCGTACTATGTAGTATGGAAACGCATAAAATTTAGCAGAATAAAATTTAGCGTAAAATGTTTAAATCGTACTATGTAGTATGGAAACTTTCCTTTCTTTCGTCGTCAGTTATGATGTTTTTTAGGGTTTAAATCGTACTATGTAGTATGGAAACCCGCATTGGCTGCTTGCGTTACTTGCGCGTGCATTGCGTTTAAATCGTACTATGTAGTATGGAAACCAAATCCGAATATGAGTATTCAAGATATTATTACAGTTTAAATCGTACTATGTAGTATGGAAACAAAAAACCCTCCTCATCACACGTGGTGCTTTGAATATGTTTAAATCGTACTATGTAGTATGGAAACATTATTATTATAGCGAAAACAGAGACAAGGAAAAATGTTTAAATCGTACTATGTAGTATGGAAACTATATTCTTCCTTTTTTTCTGCGTCTGGCGGGTCAAGTTTAAATCGTACTATGTAGTATGGAAACTATTTTTCCGATATTTCATGCAATAGTATGTTTTGGGTTTAAATCGTACTATGTAGTATGGAAACTATATTCTTCCTTTTTTTCTGCGTCTGGCGGGTCAAGTTTAAATCGTACTATGTAGTATGGAAACCTATATACGGATTTTTGAGAAGGTCGCCACCCAAAAGTTTAAATCGTACTATGTAGTATGGAAACTCTTGTTTGTTTCCATTTTTTTCATACCTCAACATGTTTAAATCGTACTATGTAGTATGGAAACTATCGTCTCGTTTTTTGGCAGCTCGTGCTTCCGACAGTTTAAATCGTACTATGTAGTATGGAAACCGAAATAAGCCATACTGAAAATGACCATAAGTAAATGTTTAAATCGTACTATGTAGTATGGAAACCTTCTTCCACCTCTTCTTTTTTTACCTGCGTAGGAATGGTTTAAATCGTACTATGTAGTATGGAAACGAATGACGAAAAGAATGACAAAAAAGAAATGGAAGCGTTTAAATCGTACTATGTAGTATGGAAACTTAGTTATAGCAATAAAAATTTCACCGCCAATAAAAAGTTTAAATCGTACTATGTAGTATGGAAACTGCGATGACAAAGAGTTTCCCATTTTTCATCACTCTGTTTAAATCGTACTATGTAGTATGGAAACTTTAATGCCTCTTGTGTATCTTGCTGAAACCGTCCTATGTTTAAATCGTACTATGTAGTATGGAAACGGGGCAGAATGGCACAAAAACACACGGGGTGAGGTAGGTTTAAATCGTACTATGTAGTATGGAAACAATTATACAGACCTAGCAAGAGTATCAAAACAATATGGTTTAAATCGTACTATGTAGTATGGAAACTTATCCCCAACGTGTATTCGTCACCGGTTTCGTCTTTGTTTAAATCGTACTATGTAGTATGGAAACCAATATCTTCAATACGCTTACCGAGAGTTTCCCAGTCGGTTTAAATCGTACTATGTAGTATGGAAACTCCATCAATTCCCGTTATACATGCCCACACACTGTTAGTTTAAATCGTACTATGTAGTATGGAAACCGAGAAAGGATGGATAATAACTATAAATCCGACATATGGTTTAAATCGTACTATGTAGTATGGAAACCCATTATCGGGTTTTGGAGAATGTTTGAACCACTTAAGTTTAAATCGTACTATGTAGTATGGAAACCTGCTGCGTGTGCATTCTTTCCAGCTGTCAATGTTGTTTAAATCGTACTATGTAGTATGGAAACCCTCAGTAGTCCAGTAGGTGTCGAGTTCTTCACCGTGTTTAAATCGTACTATGTAGTATGGAAACTATATTCTTTCCCCTCGTGCGTTATATTCTTTTTGCATGTTTAAATCGTACTATGTAGTATGGAAACCACTCACATTTTTTGTCATTTTCTTTTTCGTATTTAGTTTAAATCGTACTATGTAGTATGGAAACTTTCTTTTAGTTGTATTTTTGTTTTTTTCCTGCAGTGTTTAAATCGTACTATGTAGTATGGAAACTCCATCTTTTCTTCTGCTTGTCTCGACATCACTACTTGTTTAAATCGTACTATGTAGTATGGAAACTGCTTAGTATTATTAATAACTTAATCTCTTATTGTTAAGTTTAAATCGTACTATGTAGTATGGAAACAGCATACTGGTGATAAACACTGGAAGTGCGTCCGTATGTTTAAATCGTACTATGTAGTATGGAAACTGCATGATATTATTAATAACTTAATCTCTTACATATAGTTTAAATCGTACTATGTAGTATGGAAACTATTTCTTTCATCTGCTTTTCGTTTTTCTTCTTGTTGTTTAAATCGTACTATGTAGTATGGAAACGGTGCGGGTATACTAGCGAAAAATCCGATAATCACGTTTAAATCGTACTATGTAGTATGGAAACTACTTTAAAGAAGGCACATCGATCCGTTTGAAACTTGGTTTAAATCGTACTATGTAGTATGGAAACTTTATGTGTTTTTTTAAGCGGGTGATAAAAAAAAATAGTTTAAATCGTACTATGTAGTATGGAAACCTGCGGATATGTGGTATGAGGGGTCTTCCCGAAGGAAGTTTAAATCGTACTATGTAGTATGGAAACCAGACGACACATTTGACACCCATATATCCCCTTGACGTTTAAATCGTACTATGTAGTATGGAAACGTATTCGGATTTGTTGATATTTCTGCTATTATTTTCTGTTTAAATCGTACTATGTAGTATGGAAACAATAGAAAAGCCACAGGTTTTACGACGGATTTTTTTGGTTTAAATCGTACTATGTAGTATGGAAACCGAGTTTCCTTTTTTTCCTCTTTTGTGCCATTCGGTGTTTAAATCGTACTATGTAGTATGGAAACTGCTCTCCTTCTCGTATTATTTTTTCCTTGTTATTATGTTTAAATCGTACTATGTAGTATGGAAACTGTTTATTATTTATTTGCTATGTTTATTGTTTTATTAGGTTTAAATCGTACTATGTAGTATGGAAACCCAGAGAGGCACCAACATGTGCAGATACGGACGCACTTCGTTTAAATCGTACTATGTAGTATGGAAACGAATGCCCAAGAAATGCGTTGAAATCATAAACAGGTGTTTAAATCGTACTATGTAGTATGGAAACAGATTTCCATTTTCCGTTATCGTGTATGTTATTCCTTCGTTTAAATCGTACTATGTAGTATGGAAACTGGCATATATTTGGTATGACGGGTCTTCTCGAAGGTGTTTAAATCGTACTATGTAGTATGGAAACGCTTTTCCCAGTCGTCTGCCCATCTATCGTCAAAATAGTTTAAATCGTACTATGTAGTATGGAAACTTATTGCTGGCGGAGGACTGAGCGTTTATTATTATGTTTAAATCGTACTATGTAGTATGGAAACCGACTTTTCCAGATATCAGGCGGGATAGGCGTTGCGAGTTTAAATCGTACTATGTAGTATGGAAACTTCAGTGCATAGGAAGAAAGAAATCGAGGGTCATCAAGTTTAAATCGTACTATGTAGTATGGAAACCATCCACGACCAACTGTGTTTCTTTCATCGTATTTGTTTAAATCGTACTATGTAGTATGGAAACTCCAGCATTTGTGGTTCTCCTTAAGATAGAACACCGGTTTAAATCGTACTATGTAGTATGGAAACTCTTCTGCTTTTTTCTTGTCTTCTGCTTGTTTTTTGAGTTTAAATCGTACTATGTAGTATGGAAACCTGGTGAGTCATCGTGGTATGACACGAAGATTTCCTTCGTTTAAATCGTACTATGTAGTATGGAAACAAAAACAGTTTAATTATCTCGAATTGCCTTTTGACCGTGTTTAAATCGTACTATGTAGTATGGAAACCCGCATGGAAAATGAGGTTGTGTTCTTCCTCAAGGAAGGTTTAAATCGTACTATGTAGTATGGAAACTATCTTGACCACCACTAAGATACTGTGGACAATTTGTGTTTAAATCGTACTATGTAGTATGGAAACTTTTTCAAAAAATGGCCAAGCAAAAAGTATATCAGCGTTTAAATCGTACTATGTAGTATGGAAACTGTTTTCGAAGAGCACATATACTTCGTATGGAACAGGGTTTAAATCGTACTATGTAGTATGGAAACTCCTTCTTCTCCTGCTTCTCCTGCTTCTCCAGCTTCGTTTAAATCGTACTATGTAGTATGGAAACCCTTTATTTTCTTTTTCATATTGATCCAAAATATTATTGTTTAAATCGTACTATGTAGTATGGAAACTTTTCGTGGACTGACCATACATCCCCCACACACATATCTGTTTAAATCGTACTATGTAGTATGGAAACGGTTTTTGGACACAGAAACAAAAAAAATCACCCTTTTTAGTTTAAATCGTACTATGTAGTATGGAAACTATCGGTCGAGCAACCTTTGATACTGCGATTTGAGGAGTTTAAATCGTACTATGTAGTATGGAAACTTCTTTGCCCCGCAGGTATCATCAGAGTGCGTATTGTGTGTTTAAATCGTACTATGTAGTATGGAAACTTTTTTTTCGGCAACATATACTATTTTTTCTGCAATCAGTTTAAATCGTACTATGTAGTATGGAAACAAGTGGATGTATTTCGAGTTTGATATTTTTTTCCATTGTTTAAATCGTACTATGTAGTATGGAAACGTCGTTTTCTCCGATGTTTGAATATTCCACTGGTTCGTTTAAATCGTACTATGTAGTATGGAAACTTTTCGGATTTTTTGCAATGAAGCGTGCAAGTGCTGGTTTAAATCGTACTATGTAGTATGGAAACGAATTTTTCTCCCGACTAAAGTATAGCACAACCCCACTCGTTTAAATCGTACTATGTAGTATGGAAACTGTTTTCCATGTTGTTTTTATTTTATTTTTATCATAGTTTAAATCGTACTATGTAGTATGGAAACACGATATTGAATACTTCGTCGACGAAAACAAATATAGTTTAAATCGTACTATGTAGTATGGAAACCCTTTGAAATTCTTTTTTTTATATTCTCAATATCGATTAGTTTAAATCGTACTATGTAGTATGGAAACCTGTGGAACCATTCATACCACTCATACATGATGGACGTTTAAATCGTACTATGTAGTATGGAAACTTAGAAACTATTAAGATACTATTAAGATACTATTAGGGTTTAAATCGTACTATGTAGTATGGAAACTGTTCTCCCCCCTATTATTAATTAACATAGCAAAAACGTTTAAATCGTACTATGTAGTATGGAAACTGTTAATTATTTAAAAGAGGGAGAACATAGCAACTCGTTTAAATCGTACTATGTAGTATGGAAACTTACATCATCTGCTTTTTTCTTGTCGTCCGCTTTTTTGTTTAAATCGTACTATGTAGTATGGAAACTGACCCTGCTTCTCTCACCTTTTTCTTTTTGTTTATTTCGTTTAAATCGTACTATGTAGTATGGAAACAAAAAGTAACATAAGATCGTCATAAGATCGTCATAAGAGTTTAAATCGTACTATGTAGTATGGAAACATAAGAATCTAATAGAATCTAATAAGAATCTAATAAGGTTTAAATCGTACTATGTAGTATGGAAACTCCTATGTCGTCTATTTGCTTTAAAATCTTCCTACTGGGTTTAAATCGTACTATGTAGTATGGAAACTTTATTTTTGGGTGCTGACCATATATCCTTCGCACGGTTTAAATCGTACTATGTAGTATGGAAACTAGGAGCACGAAAAAACAAGGTTCAATCAGTTATGTAGTTTAAATCGTATTATGTAGTATGGAAACACATAAAATAAGCCACGCTGAATATAACCAGGAGTAAATGTTTAAATCGTACTATGTAGTATGGAAACCGAACTTGCGGAAGTCCGAAAAAAATATCCTGACATTGTTTAAATCGTACTATGTAGTATGGAAACCATGTGCGGTTACTGGTGCGTCCCCACTATTTGTTACGTTTAAATCGTACTATGTAGTATGGAAACGCCCTCCTATCTATTATGTCTTTGACTATTCTTCTAGGTTTAAATCGTACTATGTAGTATGGAAACTTTAATGTATTGTATTATACAAAAAAGAGGGAGAACAGTTTAAATCGTACTATGTAGTATGGAAACCGTATTGTATTTGCTTTGGCAGGTCGTAAATTACGTGTTTAAATCGTACTATGTAGTATGGAAACTTCGGCCCATATTTGCGATAAAAAAGAAAGGAAGAACGTTTAAATCGTACTATGTAGTATGGAAACCGCTTGCTTCCATGTTTTTCACCTTATTTTGTTTTAGTTTAAATCGTACTATGTAGTATGGAAACTCCTTATCGTTGAGCCAAATTTCGAGATATTTTACGGTTTAAATCGTACTATGTAGTATGGAAACAAATATTATCATGGGGAAGGGTTGGTTCCTGCATTAGTTTAAATCGTACTATGTAGTATGGAAACAACCTACACCTAAAAAAATCAGGGGGTTTGTGCCGTCTGTTTAAATCGTACTATGTAGTATGGAAACCAAAATAAGGTAAAAAACTTTGCTAGTAAGAAAGAAGTTTAAATCGTACTATGTAGTATGGAAACCGCAGAACAATATATTCAGTCTTCCGAAAGAAAATTGTTTAAATCGTACTATGTAGTATGGAAACTCTTCGCCTTAATCTCAGCCTCGGCCTTCGTGCGGATGTTTAAATCGTACTATGTAGTATGGAAACTACACTATACCATACAGATCTATTTTCCTTTTCGTGGCGTTTAAATCGTACTATGTAGTATGGAAACCTTGTGTAGAGTCATCTACACTTATTTTATTTTCCAGTTTAAATCGTACTATGTAGTATGGAAACTCATCAGCAACGTGTATTCGTCACCGGCTTCGTCTTGTTTAAATCGTACTATGTAGTATGGAAACCTTTTATCGTAAATCTTGGCATTTTATTTTTTTATTTAGTTTAAATCGTACTATGTAGTATGGAAACGTGATTGTATTTTTTCCCGTGCTTAACATAACCGTAAGTTTAAATCGTACTATGTAGTATGGAAACTCTCTGGGAAGCTGAGAAACTCATAGGCACAGGTACGTTTAAATCGTACTATGTAGTATGGAAACAATCATGACCTGGTGTGTCGTCTGCGGTATAAAGATTGTTTAAATCGTACTATGTAGTATGGAAACACACATATATGGAGAAAAAAATCCGATGTAAACTGTGTTTAAATCGTACTATGTAGTATGGAAACGCAGAAATCACAGCAAATCCAAACATGAGCATACAAGGTTTAAATCGTACTATGTAGTATGGAAACCTCACTTCCCGAAAACACGCTTTCACCGACGAATATAATATGTTTAAATCGTACTATGTAGTATGGAAACCATGCACTCTTACAGGCATACCACTATTGTTGGTTGTTTAAATCGTACTATGTAGTATGGAAACATAGAACATAATTCATCAGCATATAATGTTTGTTGGGTTTAAATCGTACTATGTAGTATGGAAACCCTGAACGAGGCACCCGAGTATCAAATATCTGCGGTGGTTTAAATCGTACTATGTAGTATGGAAACTCCCACGAAGCTACGGAAAAAGAAAAAATTCAAATTCGTTTAAATCGTACTATGTAGTATGGAAACTCGGGGGTTGCCCATTTATCATGTTTTTTGCAGCTCGTTTAAATCGTACTATGTAGTATGGAAACAATAAAATGTTTAATTTTCATAAAAATACTGCTGATGGTTTAAATCGTACTATGTAGTATGGAAACTCCCTACAGCTATTGAAATAATTCGACCAGCATGGAAGTTTAAATCGTACTATGTAGTATGGAAACTATTGTACGGTGCTCTTTCACGGATATAATCAAATCGTTTAAATCGTACTATGTAGTATGGAAACCAAGCATTGAGGGGTGATGGGCATGATAAAATGATAGTTTAAATCGTACTATGTAGTATGGAAACGCGGACGATAAGAAAAAAGCGGACGACAAGAAAAAAGGTTTAAATCGTACTATGTAGTATGGAAACTCGCTCCCGCTATTATTATATTTTTATTATCCATTTTGTTTAAATCGTACTATGTAGTATGGAAACTTTTCAAAGAATTATGTTCTATTTGCATGTTAGAAGTTTAAATCGTACTATGTAGTATGGAAACTAAATCCGACATATATAACCAAAAATGTAGAATGTTCGTTTAAATCGTACTATGTAGTATGGAAACTATATTGTCGTGGCTTAGGTGGGTCGTAAATTATGTTGTTTAAATCGTACTATGTAGTATGGAAACTATATGCTATTTTTTTTTTTATCTCGATTATTTCTTTGTTTAAATCGTACTATGTAGTATGGAAACCTGTTGAATCCTTCCCACCAGAGAACGCTATCGTAAGTTTAAATCGTACTATGTAGTATGGAAACAACTGTGCCAGGGTATATGGGCATGTCGGGTCGGTGGTTTAAATCGTACTATGTAGTATGGAAACTCATCCTTTCCATCGGCGTCAGCCTGGTTTTTTGTTCGTTTAAATCGTACTATGTAGTATGGAAACTATCATTTTACCATGCTCATTGCCCCTCTTATATAGTTTAAATCGTACTATGTAGTATGGAAACTTTTGACTGAAGTCAAAACCGCATGCGATGAACTAGTTTAAATCGTACTATGTAGTATGGAAACTATCATTTTACCATACTCAATCACCCCTCTTCTGTATGTTTAAATCGTACTATGTAGTATGGAAACAAAAAATCAACGGATTTGTGCCGTCTACTTTTGAAGGTTTAAATCGTACTATGTAGTATGGAAACTGCTTAGATTTATATTTTAGTAATATATTATTATTAGTTTAAATCGTACTATGTAGTATGGAAACGTTTTTCATTTGCGTATATTCTTCTACTTCTCCTTCGTTTAAATCGTACTATGTAGTATGGAAACCATCCCCTATCATTTTTCCCTTAAGGTTTTCACGCCGTTTAAATCGTACTATGTAGTATGGAAACACCAGACACGCCCACGCCGTCTCGCACCGCTGACCCGTTTAAATCGTACTATGTAGTATGGAAACTAATAACTTAATGTCCTATTACTAATATATAATATAGTTTAAATCGTACTATGTAGTATGGAAACTCGAGGAGCCGTTGATACTGCGTTTTGAGGATTGATGTTTAAATCGTACTATGTAGTATGGAAACCTTCTTCATCATCTCCCTCTTCTTCATCATCTCCTTGTTTAAATCGTACTATGTAGTATGGAAACCTTCTCCTCATTTTTCATGCTGGGCGAGTAATTCCGAGTTTAAATCGTACTATGTAGTATGGAAACTACTTTGCGGATATTCGATACTTTTGTATATTTTCAGTTTAAATCGTACTATGTAGTATGGAAACCAATAAAATTTCTTTCACTGGATAAAAGAAAGGAATGGTTTAAATCGTACTATGTAGTATGGAAACCCTGCAGGGGAACCCAGACTGCCAAATATCGGTGGGTTTAAATCGTACTATGTAGTATGGAAACTCTCGAACATATCGTCTTTTCGAAATTTCGATAGCAGGTTTAAATCGTACTATGTAGTATGGAAACTTTATTGCATTTTTATACATTTTTTCCCCCCGTGCGTGTTTAAATCGTACTATGTAGTATGGAAACTAATCATTGACGCCGACGAGAGAAGCACCTACATGTGTTTAAATCGTACTATGTAGTATGGAAACTTTATTACATTTTTGAACGCCCCCGTTATCGCACCGAGTTTAAATCGTACTATGTAGTATGGAAACCTATTGGAATTACCCTGCTTGCGTGAAAAAGGAAAAGTTTAAATCGTACTATGTAGTATGGAAACCTGATTTAGGCTCCCCACAAAAATACGACCTCGTCGGTTTAAATCGTACTATGTAGTATGGAAACCTTTTTCTTTTTCTTCCGCTGCCGCCCGTATCGCAAGGTTTAAATCGTACTATGTAGTATGGAAACTCGTCGCAACTATCGGAATTATTCGACTTGCGTAGGGTTTAAATCGTACTATGTAGTATGGAAACCTTCTTCTTGTTCCTGCGTGGGAACTACACCCACGCCTGGTTTAAATCGTACTATGCAGTATGGAAACATAGTATCATCATAGTATCATCATAATATCATCATAGGTTTAAATCGTACTATGTAGTATGGAAACCAAAAGAACCAATAATAATGGTAGGGGAAAGAAAATGTTTAAATCGTACTATGTAGTATGGAAACTGTTTTTCATCTTGTTTGTTTTTATTTTATTTTTATGTTTAAATCGTACTATGTAGTATGGAAACTCATATGCCATTTTTCGCAACTTGTCTGTTCCTACAAAGTTTAAATCGTACTATGTAGTATGGAAACTCCCTACCGCTATCGGAATTATTCTGCCCGCATGAAAGTTTAAATCGTACTATGTAGTATGGAAACCTCAGAACTATTGTTGTTTTTTTTTCCATTTTATTTGTTTAAATCGTACTATGTAGTATGGAAACCTCAATAGTTTCGTGAAGATCAATAATCAGCCAATCGAGTTTAAATCGTACTATGTAGTATGGAAACCCAGAAAAGCACCAATCGCCATAAGGGGCTTGTTTTTGTTTAAATCGTACTATGTAGTATGGAAACTTTTTTTCCATTTCATACTCAATAACGCAATCGTTTTGTTTAAATCGTACTATGTAGTATGGAAACTGATTTTTTCTGCTATCAGTCGAGAAAGGCGCTGGGACATGTTTAAATCGTACTATGTAGTATGGAAACTCTCATTTTCCTTCCATGTATATTTCTCTCCTTCATAGTTTAAATCGTACTATGTAGTATGGAAACTTCCCCGCTGAAAATCATTTATTTTTTTAGCATTTCGCGTTTAAATCGTACTATGTAGTATGGAAACCAAAACAGAAACTCAAAGGGCTTCAAAGAATAGGACTGTTTAAATCGTACTATGTAGTATGGAAACCCTATTATTTTTGGGTTTTTTGCGACGAAGCGTGCAAGGTTTAAATCGTACTATGTAGTATGGAAACTCGGTTTCTCGATACTAAAACAAAAAAAATCACAATCGTTTAAATCGTACTATGTAGTATGGAAACCATATGAGGTTACGACCGCAAACGACGGGCGATATCAGTTTAAATCGTACTATGTAGTATGGAAACTTTGTTATTTTTTTCCATTTCGCACCTAAGAGAGCGTTTAAATCGTATTATGTAGTATGGAAACTGTTTTTTGTTCTTATTGTTAATGATAAAAACGGAGAGTTTAAATCGTACTATGTAGTATGGAAACTATTTTTTTTCATTACCCGCTTAAAAAAACATATGAAAGTTTAAATCGTACTATGTAGTATGGAAACAACCAGGGGCCACTATGTTTGTGGAGGGATATAAAGGTTTAAATCGTACTATGTAGTATGGAAACATAATGCACCTACCCCTGTTATTATTGCTTTTTCGTGTTTAAATCGTACTATGTAGTATGGAAACTCGCCGATATACGATATTCTGGGTCTTCTTCGAGGTAGTTTAAATCGTACTATGTAGTATGGAAACCAACATTTCTGAATATGACCCAGCGTCTCTCACCTTGTTTAAATCGTACTATGTAGTATGGAAACCCTATGACACTGCAGCAAAAGGCGGCTTGGCATGAAGTTTAAATCGTACTATGTAGTATGGAAACTGTTTTTCATCGTGTTTTATTTTATTTTTATTATATTGTTTAAATCGTACTATGTAGTATGGAAACCTTTTGAAATTCTTTTTTTTATATTCTCAATATCAGTTTAAATCGTACTATGTAGTATGGAAACTTAGTAGAGTTTTATAATTTTTCACTTTCAGATAATGTTTAAATCGTACTATGTAGTATGGAAACCATTCCTTATATCCGCTTCTTCCTTCTCTTTTTGATAGTTTAAATCGTACTATGTAGTATGGAAACTTAAGATACTATTATGTTTATACTTTGTTGTTATTATGTTTAAATCGTACTATGTAGTATGGAAACGGCTTTCTCCGATGTTTGAATATCTATATAGTTCTTGTTTAAATCGTACTATGTAGTATGGAAACTATCTCTTTCATCCGCTTTTCGTCTTTCTTCCTGTTGTTTAAATCGTACTATGTAGTATGGAAACGTCATCTTCACTTTGGTTTATTATATTTTGTTTTTTTGGTTTAAATCGTACTATGTAGTATGGAAACATGATAAAGTTCTCGAAAATTTTCGTTTGAATACACCGTTTAAATCGTACTATGTAGTATGGAAACTGTTTAGGAATTATATTTTATTAATATATTATTATTAGTTTAAATCGTACTATGTAGTATGGAAACTTTTTTGAGATATATTTGAAGTGGATATATTGGCTATGTTTAAATCGTACTATGTAGTATGGAAACTTTTCGGATTTTTTGCGACGAAGCGTGCAAGCGCTGTGTTTAAATCGTACTATGTAGTATGGAAACTATTATTTTACCATGCTCATTACACCTCATTTTATGTGTTTAAATCGTACTATGTAGTATGGAAACTCAGTTGTAAGCCTTTGAGTTTCTGTTTGGCTGAAAAGTTTAAATCGTACTATGTAGTATGGAAACATAGGCGCCGAGACATAGTGTATGCTTTTCCTTTGAGTTTAAATCGTACTATGTAGTATGGAAACGGCCTACTCGGGGCGTCAAATATTCTTCAAAATCCAGGTTTAAATCGTACTATGTAGTATGGAAACTTTTTCTCCTTCCCAATATCTCTTTCATCATCTTCAGTTTAAATCGTACTATGTAGTATGGAAACTATCCCCTTGAGAGTTTTCGCCCCACTCTGCCACCCGTGTTTAAATCGTACTATGTAGTATGGAAACAATAAGGAAGAATATTTGACAAAATATTCGGGTTAGGGGTTTAAATCGTACTATGTAGTATGGAAACTCGGGATAATTCGGCCTGCATGAAAAATGAAAAATAAGTTTAAATCGTACTATGTAGTATGGAAACATATTGCACCCGCCCCTGCTATTATTGCTTTTTCATCGTTTAAATCGTACTATGTAGTATGGAAACCATC
>Ga0210051_1004670_pt1 | contig 13332 bp, 9 predicted proteins | sample CryGey092014_all_FD_185464 | JGI IMG/M metagenome (GOLD analysis project Ga0210051, IMG submission 185464) | Groundwater microbial communities from aquifer - Crystal Geyser CG23_combo_of_CG06-09_8/20/14_all (SPAdes) (version 2) | ecosystem: Environmental > Aquatic > Deep subsurface > Groundwater ...
CGAAGCAGGAGATGCGAGATGGTAAATTTCATCCGCCTTTATCTCTATGGGATGAACAATGTCATGCAGAATAAAATTAAAATTTTTTTTCTTTTGCAATAATGCCACATTTTCCTCTCTCCCGGTATAAAAATTGTCCAATCCTATGACTTTGAGAGAATTATCCTGAAGTAGTTCTTCGCATAGATTGAATCCTATGAAACCGGCGCACCCAGTCACTAAAATTCTTTTTTTCACCAGCCGATTCCTCTGTAATTTTTACTTCTCTTTTTTTCCGGAAAGAGATTGACTAAATCTATAATTATCATTTCTTTCTTGTTTAAATTATTCACGATTTCTCTATATGCATTGTCTCTATTAGCAATGACCACCACATCCACTTTTTCAAGCATCTTCAGCGGATCACTCTCCAAAAGAGTGGAAATATGTTTTATTTCTTTCTCTACAAATTCCTTATTTGTGCCAATAATATTTGCAAGATGCACATTCTCATCGTAAATATATACATTCTTCCCTTTGCCCAATAGTTTTTCAACAAGCAGAATTGCAGGTGATTCCCTTAAATCATCAGTTCCGTTCTTAAAACTTATTCCGAAGACACCCACATTTGTTGCCTTTTCTTTAATAATTGTCTGGAATGCCCATTCTATCTGAAGCTCATTTGAATTCATTATATTATAAATGACAGGCATGTTTATTCCCATCTTCTTTCCTTCATAAGACAATGCTTTTACATCTTTAGGAAGACATGAGCCCCCAAATGCAAATCCCGGTCTTAAATAGTATTCTGAAATATTTAATTTTCTATCCATGATAAATATATCGATCACTTCGCGTGAGTCAATGTTTTTCTTTTTGCAAAACCGTGAAATCTCATTGGCAAAATCTACTTTTAAGGCATGAAAAGTGTTATTGACATATTTTAGCATTTCCGCTGTCCTTATTGAAGTAAGGATGAATGGACATTCCAGGAATGAATACATTCTTCTTACTGTTTTTTCGCTTGATTCGCATTCACATCCCAGAAGAGTGTATGGAGGATTGTAAAAATCATTTACTGCATTGCCCTCTCTTAAAAACTCCGGATTTGATGCTATGTCAAAATCTTTTTTTCTTTTCTTTCCTGATTTTGCTTCTACGATTTCAGCGTATTTATCAACGGTTCCGGGCATTGAAGTGGATCTTATCAATACTATATGAAACTCTTCCTTTTCTTTTATTATTTCTCCTATTTCTTCGGCTGTTTTGAAAATATATGACAAATCCACCTCTCCTGTTTCACTTGACGGAGTTCCCACACAAATCAGTGAAATATCCGTCCCCAAAATTGTCTCTTTAATATTGTCAGTTGCAATGAGATTTTTATTTAATGTAACTTTTTTTACTATTTCACCCACATACGGCTCCACTATAGGAGATATTCCATTGTTCACCTGCTCTATCTTATCCTTATTTACCTCTATTCCCAACACTTTGTAGCCCTGCTCGGCAAGACATGCAGCTGAAATGATTCCTACATAACCGAGACCGAAAACTGAAATTTTCATTGTTTATCCTCTTCTTTTGAATGATAATGATAATGATAATAATAATACCTACCATAATAACTTGCCATATTTATATTGTTGAATATAAATCCAAGAACATTGACATGCATGTTTATAAGAATTTTGTTTGCAAACTGTAGATCCCGCTTATGTGCCTTCTTAAATTGCACTACCCAAAGAAGTCCATCCGAGATTCTTGAAAGAATTGTGGGGTCTGCAATTGAAAGCATAGGTGATGTGTCTATTATGATGTAGTCAAATTGACTCCTCAGATCATTGAATATTACCTTTGTTTTTTCAGATTCTAAAAGTTCTGTTGAATGAGTGGTTCTCTCCCCATGGGGCATTATGAAAAGATTCGGAATTGAAGTGGAGTAAATACATTCTTTAAGAGAACTATTCTCTTTTATTATATGAGTCAGACCTTTGCTTTTCGGCGGAATATCAAAAAATTGACTGAGTTTGGGTCTTCTAAGATCTGCATCAATCATCAGAGTTCGTTTATTGAGATTTGAAAGTACAATTCCAAGATTGGCAATTGTTGTAGATTTTCCCTCTCCCTTTGTTGCAGAAGAGACGGTCATCATTTGCGGAGGATTTTCCTCAGATAGATATGTTATATTTGTTCTAAGAATTTTATACGATTCGCTTATAGGAGAACCCTCAGGAAGATTTGTAATTATCGGAAATTTAATAGATTGACCATTAGATTTTCCATTTCCTTCCAATTTTTGAAGAATTAATGGAATGCTTCCCAATGTCTTTATCTTGAATTCTCTTTCTATTTCATCAATATCTTTTATTGAATCATCAATATATTCTTTTAAGAGCACACTTCCTATAGCAATAATAAGAGATAGGAAAAAACCGAGAATTAAATTTCTGCTTGTTTTGGGAAGAATCGGTTTTGTTGTAAGAACTGCTTTGTCTATAATACGCACCGCTCCAAGTTTGCCTGCCTCAGCTACTCTTGACTCTTCATATTTGCTTCTCAGCATCAAATAGAGCTCCTCTGAGACCTTCTTGTCTCTTTCAAGACGGGCGAGAGATATCTCCTTTAATGGGACATTTTTCATTTTTGATTCATATTCATTTACTGCTGAAGTCAAAGCATTAAACATGGATGTTTTTGCTTTAAGATCTACCTGAAGAGATAGAATTTCATCTATAATGGATTCTGAATATTCAACCGGATTTGAAGATATGTATTTTTCCTTCAAATTTGTTTTGCTTGTCTTTACAATTTGGGATTTTATTTTTTCAATTCTGTTTTTTACTTCTATAATTTTAGGATGAAGAGAATCATAACCAAGAGAAAGATAGTATGCATAATTAGATTCAAGAATTTCCAATTCATCAATTGAACGTGAGATGAATGGATTTGAAGTATTGAATATTCCCTCTGCGAGGAATTTTTGAGATTCATTGAGATTCTCTGTGAGAACGTTTAGACGGGTTTCAATCATATGAAGTTCCACCTCAATTGCTTTTTTTTGCTGTTGATATGTTGAAATTGTTTGAACAAGTGTTTTTGTCTCTTCAGAGAGTTCAAGTATGGAATTTCTTTCTTTATACATTTTCAGACGCTCTTCAGAAAACTTTAATTCAGATTCAATTTTAGTCAGTTGTTCTTCAAGAAAATGTCTTACTTCGCTCAATTCTCCTCTTGTCATGTCCAAATTTATATTATAGTATTGATTGACAATCAGATTCGTTATATAAAAAGCATTGAATGGGGTCTTGTCTTTATATGAAATCTTTAGTATATCAGTATCTTTAATCGGCATGACAGAGAGACCGCTTTTAATTAAAGCTATCCGCATTTCTTTTGAATATTTTAGGTCCTTTATATAAATAGAGTCGGGGGTGGAATCATTCTCTATTGCAATTGCCACTTTTTCAATAAGAGTGCGTGACTTTATCATCTCAATGTGATTGTTAATAAATGTCTGACGGGGATTCATCTCCCTTATCGGGAAAAATGAAAGACCCTTGTCGCTGCTTTCAATCAGAATAGTTGAACTTGATTGATATACAGGTCTTGATAATTTTGTAAATATAAATACAGATATAAAAATAATTAAAAAGACAATTAACAGAAGGTATCTATTCTCCATCAAAAGATACCAGTAAGTTCTTAGTTCCTTTCCATCCTCTTCAACCATTTTTTCTTGCATATTCTCTCCATTAGAGCTTTATTATATTTTTCCTTGTTACACCCTTAAACCCGTTTCTCGTGTCAAAAATCACCTTTGAGTGTTTTGCATACCATTTGTAATCAAATTGTGAATGATTTGTAAGAAGAATCACGCAATCGTACTTTTTAAGTTCCTTCTCGGAGATATCATTATGAACCTTTACTCTCTTATGATTACCCCGTTCATCAATAAAAGAATCAACCATCGGGTCAATGACAGTCACCACCGATTTGTTTTCCTTCAAAAGATGATAAACCTCAAAAGAGGGTGACTCTCTCAGATCATCAATATCCTTTTTATATGCCATTCCCATAAGAAGTATCTTTGAACCATTAAGAGATTTTTTTCTTTTATTTAGTATCTCTGCCACTTTCCCAACTACGAATCTTGGCATGTTTGTATTCACATCAGATGAAAGCTCTATGAATCTGTTATAGAAGTCATACATTTTTGCTTTCCAAGAGAGATACATAGGATCAAGAGGAATACAATGACCTCCGATGCCAGGTCCTGGGTAAAAAGGCATGAAACCGAATGGCTTTGTGGATGCAGCATTAATTACATTCCATATATCAATTCCCATTCTGTGACACATTATTGCAAGTTCGTTTACAAGACCTATATTAACAGCTCTAAAAGTATTTTCAAGCAGTTTTACCATTTCCGCCTCTTCAGGTGTCTTTACTGGCACAATTCTTTCAATTACCTGTTCGTATAGAGCGAGTGAAATGTAGGTATCCTTTTTTGTTATTCCACCTATGACTTTTGGAGTGTTTTTTGTTTTATATTTGGAATTTCCCGGATCAACCCTCTCAGGTGAAAATGCCACAAAAATATCTTTTCCCACTTTGAATCCTTCTTTTTCAATTTCATCAGATATTAGTTCTCTTGTTGTCCCCGGATAAGTAGTTGATTCAAGAACTATCAGCATATTTTTATGAAGGTATTTTTTTATATTGTTCATTGATGAATTTATATATGACACATCAGGGTCTTTGCTTTTTTGAAGCGGAGTAGGCACTGCTATTGAAACACAATCTACTTTTTTCATAACAGAGTAATCAGTAGTGGGAATCAATTTTCCCTTCTTTATCACTTCTCTTAGATCTATATTTTTCACATCTACAATATAGGATTTTCCTCTTTTGAGCATATTTATCTTTTCCCGCAGAAGATCTATACCATAAACTGTGAATCCTTTTTTTGCAAATTCCACAGCCAAAGGCAATCCAACATAACCCATTCCTACTATACCAATAACTGCTTTTTTATTTTTAATTTTTTCCATCAGAAAATTCATTGCAATCCTCCTATTTAATGTAGTAATACTGCTTTTATATAATCCGAATACTTATCTATATCTACAGAATCCTTTTCATCCATTATATATGGAACGAACTCATTCTGGGGAATAGTTTTTTCTTTTTTGAATTGGCGGACAGAAAAAATATAAATTGCTCCATTTATCTGATAAATTTTTTCTTTCTTAATTTGTATTTTCTTCATCAAATTCTTTCTTTCCAATGCGCATAGATTGTCCTGAAGTTTTTTTGCTTCAAAGACCGATACTACTGGCATTCTTTTTCTCTTGAAAAGACTGAATGCTTTTTTTATATCTTCTGGCTTCCTTGAAGGTGAAGTCGGCTGAAGGAGAATTATAATTTCATTTTCCTTGCAATTGTATTTCTTAAAAATGTATTTTAATAGAGTGGCAGAAGATACTTTTCCTTCTGCTGTGCTTTTTGGTCTTTTGTCAAGAATGACATTCTTTCTATCATATTTGATATTTAAATCCGTTGAGAGCAATACCTGATCGCAGACATTGCTTTTAAGTGCGGAATTCACTGTAATGTCAATAAGTGTATCTCCCTTAATTTTCAGAAGATTCTTACCCTTTATTCTTGAACTGCCTTTTCTGGCAGAAATAATGCATTTCACCATAATTATCCAAAGAGTATATCATCCATTGATGACTCCTCCTTTAAAGGTTCATCTTCTATTTTCTTGAATGTTTCTTTATATTCATTGAACTGCTTTTCCTCAGTAAAATCCTGTGTTAATGGTTTTTCAGTAGATAATGATTCCCCTCCCTTAGCAGGTTTTGAAAGAATTTCAAATATGTCGGGTTTTGTCTCTTTCCATTTCTTTTCAGCAGGAGAAGAATCGCTCTGCATAACTGGTTCTGACGATGATTTTGTTTTTTTAAGGTGTTCAACTTCATTGTGCAAAATCATATTTTCATGAGATAATCTCTTCGTTTCTTCTTCCACTTCTCTTTTTTTCTGCAATTCATATTGTGATTGGTCTGCATCTGTTATTCCTACTACTTTATCTTTCTCAAGAAAATTTATTGTGTTATGCAAAGATGCTATTTCCTCTTTTGCTTTAATTATCTGATTGCTTGCTCTCTGTAATAATTCTTTTAGTTTTTTATTTTCCTCTGCAAATCTGCTTTTGTCTTTGTCACTTATTGTCTCTTCTTTTGAAAATGCAATCTTTTCATTCAGTTTATTCTTCTCTTCACTCAAAAAAAGTAATTCTTTCTCAAGCAATGATTTTTTCTTTGTTAGATCTTCAATATGTAGATTTTCCGTGTTAAAATTTGATGCGAACTTTTCCTTAGATTCTTTCATCTTTGCTAGTTCTTTCTCCAGAGTTTCATATTGATATTGCATCTGTTTTTCAATCTTTGCAATTTTAACCATTTTTTGCGTGGTCTCTGAAAGTTCCTTTTTCAAATTCTCTGATTTTACCTGATCGTCCACAAATGACTGCTGCAATTCCTGTCTCTTTAAGGTCATCTTTGCTATTTCGGATTGTTTTGATTTCAGTTCGTCAGACAAAACAGATATTTCTCTCCTATAAGTAAGAAGGGACTTTTCTTTCTCAAAAAGTTCGTTTTCTATATTTTTCTTTATGTTTTCAATCTTCTCAATTCCGAGAACTGCTGCAAGTTTTCTCTCCTGATTCTTTCTCAGAATAATTATTTCGTCAAGTTTGTTCTTTATCTTCAATAGCTGGTTTAATCCCATTTTTATTTCTATGATTTGTGGAGAGTCATCAGAAAGAGGTTTGTATTCTTTGATATTGGGAAAATCCGACTCTATTTTTTCCACTTTTTCATTCAATTCTTCAAAATCACGTTTCCTCTCCTCCATCATTGTTCTTGTCTTTATCTCTTCTGTTTTGAGTTCTTCAATCTCCTGAGCAAAACTCTCTTTCTGCAATCTGACATCTTCAAGATCTATTGATGCCATTCTTATGTTCGTTTGTATTCCTTCCAACTTTTCCTTTGTCTCCTTAAGCTCCGCTCCATATTTGGCTGCTTCTTTCTCCTTTTCTTTCAACCATTTTTCAAGTTCCTTTTTGTCAGATTTCAGAGAGATCTGCTCGTTTTTAAGTTCTATAAGCTCTTTATTCAGTTTTTCCTTTTCTTTATCCATCTCCTCAATTGCGGCTGAGACCCCCTTCATTCTGTCCTTTATCTCATTTTCTATGTTCTTTTCTCTCTCATGAAGTTGTGCAATTTTCAATTCTAAAACATCTGCCTCTTCTTTTTTTTCATTAATTTCGGGAATTATCTTTTCAAATACTTTCTTTTCCTCTTTTATCTGAATTTTTAAGTTTTCAAGAATTTTTTCCTGCTCATTCTTCTTTTCTTCTTTTTTGCTGATATCTTCAATGAGAATTTTTCTTTCACTTTCTTTTCCATTGAAATTTTCCAATATCATCTCTGCATTTGCCTTCAGTTTTTCAAGCTCCTCCTTGTCCGCTTTTACACTCTCCTTTAGATTTGTTTCTTCATCTTTCAGATATAAAAGATTCTTCTCAATTTCATTTTTTTCTCTTTTCATATTCTCAATATCATTTATAATCTGCTCCTTCTGTTTTTCATATTCAGTCATTTCATTTTTAATTTCAATGTATCTATCTGAAAATCCTGAATGCTCTTTCATAATATCATCAAGTTTGGATTCATTCTCTTTGATTTCATTCTTTATATTTTCAAGATTTTTATTTGCTTCTGTGACATCCATTTCAAGAGTGACTTTTTTCTTTTCATTTGAATTCACAACAGAATCAATTTCATTAAAGTATAATTCGCATTCTTTAATCTGTTTCTCTTTTTCAGAGAGCATCTCCATAGCAGTGTTATAATCTTCTCTTGCTCTTTTTATTTTATTTTGATATTCTTCTATTTGGGATTTTACTTGTTCATATTCAGATTTTAATTCCTGAAGGTCCTTCTCAACAGAGTCCTTTTCCTTTTTTAGTTTGTCTTTATCCTCTACTTCCTGAGTATTCTGCATTTTCAGTTCTTCAATGTCCCTTTTAAGTTCTTTTATATTCTCTGTTAAATCCATTTCCTGATTGACTGTCTTGCCCATTCCCGATTCAAGATTATTAAAATATTCTCTCTTGTCACTTATTTTATTTTCAAGATCTTTTAGTATTTTTTTATTCTCCTCCGTCTTTTTCTCAACAGAGTCCTGCTCATTTCTTAATTTCTCTATTGCAGTTTTCATTTCCTTTTCTATAACTTTTGTTTGTTCTATTTCACTTGAAAGGTCTGACTGTCCCTTTTTTAAATCATCTATGGATTTCTTGACGATATTGAATTCATTCTCTGATTTTTCTTTATCAAGTTTTATCTGATTGAGAGTATTGTTTGCTCTTTCAATTTTTGATTTCGTTTCTTTTATAAGTTCATCGTATTCCTTTTTCTCTTTTCTGGATGTTTGTATGTTTTCATTTAAAAGCATCTTCTCTTTTGTCATCAGCTGATTTTCACTTGATATCTTATCCAAATCATCATTTAGACGGTTAAGTTTATTTGTTTTTTCCTTTTCAAGAATATCAAGTTTTATCTTTTGCTTTTTGTATTCCTCTGAAATTTTTGTCAATTGACTCTTTTCATCATCTATTTCTCTTCTAATGTTATTTAATTGTCTATTATTTTCAGAAATTTTATTTCTCAGATTCTTCTCTTCAGCTGATTTCTTCATTATTGTTGAGACAAGTTCATTCAGATTTTCTTCATCTGCTTTTACAGTTGAGAGTTCTTCTGAAAAACTTGCTTCAGGAACCTCTTTATCTAGATCTCTTATTTGATCCTTTCTACCATAATTTTCTTCCTGAATGATTTCAGCCCGGTCTTTAACAGCCTCCTCATCAGACAAATTAATTGCATCAAGCATATCAGCAAAATCCGTTTGTACTTCCTCTACCTGTGGTTGTGTTTCTTCTTTTATTTCTGCTTCAAATTCAGTATCAAGGGAAATTTCCTTAGATTTTTTTTCTTTCAATTCTTCTTCTTTCTTTAAGGGTTCTTTTTCCTCAATAGAAGATTCTGTTTTCTCCTTCATCTCTTTATCAAATGTTATCTCTTCGATTACTCCAATCTTTTCATCTGAAATTGATTCTGCATCAATATTTACTTCTTTGATATATGTAACATCTGAACTGTTCTCTTCAAGATATCCTATACCTTCAGATAGAGATTCCAATGACTTTGTCTCAATAAATTCGCTCTGTTCTTTTTCTTCTTCTATATTTGCAGGTGTCTTTTCCTCAATAGAAGGTTTTGTTTTCTCTTCTTCCTTTTCTTCTTTCTTTAATTCCTCTCTTTTATTTTCCTCAATATTATCTAATGAGTCAGTAATATTTATGAGGTCTGAAATCGTATCCTCTATTTCACTACCATTTTCTTTTTCATCTGTTTTTTCATTTTCAGATATTTTTTGCTCATTTGTTTTCTTTTCACCAGATTCATCAATTGAATCAGGTATATCAGTGAGAGAATTCAAAGATGACCCATCTTCTATCTTTTCTTCTGTTGACTGAATTTCCATATTGGAAATTATATCATCAAGCCCGGAAGATATGTCTTCAATGCTGTTATCTGCATCCTCTGTCTGTCCCTGCTTCAAGGATACTCTTTGTTTTCTATCAATGGAGGCAGGTTTTATTCCTTTCTTTTTTTTGAGAACTATGGGCTGAGATTTTTTATCACGACCACTGTTCTCGTCTTTGTTTTTCTTAAAAAACATAAATCCTCCCTTTAATTTCTGGGATGATATGCATTATAAACCTCTTTGATAAATTTTCTGCTCACATGAGTGTATATTTCAGTTGTAAGAATGCTTGAATGTCCAAGCATCTCTTGCACGCTCCTGAGATCTGCGCCTCCTTCAAGAAGATGCGTAGCAAATGAATGTCTGAGAATGTGCGGGTGCATGTGAATTGTCAATCCCGCCTCTGTAGCCCTCTTTCTGAGTATGTTCCACACGGACATCCTGCTTAATTGTCCTCCAAATCTATTTAAGAACAGATATTTTGACTGTTTGATATTCAAAACAGGACGCGAGGATCTGATGTACTTTTCAAGAGATATTAATGCTGTTTGGCTTATAGGTATGATTCTCTCTTTCATTCTCTTTCCTATAACAATTACATATTCTTCCTTGAAATTGATTGATTCCATTGTCATTCCCACTGATTCGGATACTCTGAGCCCGCATGCATAGATTGTTTCAAGAATCGCTCTATCTCGGAGCGATATCCAGTCATTTTGTGAAATTGATTCAAGAAGAATATTCACCTGATCTATTGTCATGGATTCCGGAAGGATTTTATCCAGTTTAGGTGCTTCAATGTTCTCAAAAGGATTAATTTCAATTTTGTTTTCTGAAAGGAGAAATATAAAAAAATTCTTTATACTTGTCAGTTTTCTGGATATTGTAGTATGCTTGGTTTTAAGTTTAATAAGCGATTTGAAGAAATTTCTTATATCATCCGTTCCTGTCTCTATAACTTCGTGCTTGAATCCATTCATATATTCAATGAACTGCTTTATATCATTTATATAAAATCCGACCGTCTCCTTAGAGCAATTTCTCTCTGAAAGAAGGTATGAAGAGTATTCTTTCAAAAGCATCTCATCAAAGGATTTCATAAGAATCCCCTCTAACAGGTATAATGATATCATTGAATCCGTTCATTGAAAGCGTCTTTGAAAATTCATTCTGCTGTGATGATTCTCCGTGAACTAGAAATATCTTCTCAGGAGCATTATCTTTGGTATGTTTGAGAAGATCATTCTTGTCTGCATGTGCGCTATATTCATTCATTATGTAAACATCGGACCTTACTTGAAATTCTTCAGAAAATATTTTCACTTTTTTTTCTCCGTCAGCGATTCTTCTTCCAAGTGTATTCTGAGCCATAAATCCGATTATGAGAATAGTATTCTTTTTGTCTGTTATGTTATGTTTAAGGTGATGAAGAATTCTTCCCGCTTCGCACATTCCACTTGATGAAATTATTATTGACGGTGTTTTCAGTATATTCAGTTTTTTAGAATCTTCAACATCTGTGATGTAGTGCAGATTTTCAAATTCAAAAGGGTTCTCTTTCTTATTGAATAATTCCATCATTTCTTTGTCATAACATTCTGAATGATTCTTAAATACATTGGTGATATTTGAACTTAAAGGGGAATCCACAAAAATATCTATTGCAGGAATACGGTTCTCCTTTCGCAAATTAAAAATATCAAACAATATCTCTTGAGTTCTTCCAACTGAAAAAGATGGAACTATCAGATTTCCTTTTTTTATGAGTGTCTTCTCTATAATAATTTTCAATTCATTCTGAGACATTTGAATATTTTTATGAATTTTATCTCCATAAGTTGATTCTGTTATAAGTACATCTACATTTTCAACTTTATCGGGATTTCTTATTATGGGAAGATGCTCTCTTCCAAGATCTCCTGTGAATAGAAGTTTTTTATCATTAAGCTCAAAAAGAATTTGAGCTGACCCAAGTATATGCCCAGCCTCTATGAAGGATATATTCAGCCCATCAATGCTAAATGTCTTGTAGTACTGGACACCTTTCAGATATTTCATTGCTTTCTCCGCTTCCATTACTGTATATAGTGGCTCTTTCAAAGGTTCATTTTTCTTTTTCAATTTCTTGTTCAAATATTCAATATCCTTTTCATGTATGTGTCCGCTATCTTTAAGCATCAGTTCAAGAAGGTCAACAGTGGCATCAGTGGATATTATATCCTTATCATAACCCTGTTTTACAAGATTTGGCAAGTTTCCGCTATGGTCAATGTGAGCATGAGATATAAGAACAATGTCAATTGATTTCGGATCAAATGGAAATATTCTGTTTATTGTCTCGCTCTCACTCCTTCTTCCCTGATAGAGTCCGCATTCTATGAGTATTCTTTTTTTATTATGCTCTAAGAGCATCATTGATCCTGTCACTGTGCGTGTAGCCCCGAAAAATGTTATTTTCATTTAATACCTGTAAAGGAAAATCTCCTTCACGCTGTTTTCAAACAGAAGTTTTTTTCCGCATTCTCCATGCCCGGGATATATCATTGAATCCATCTTCAGATTATTCCAGAATGTTCTGACTGAAGATATCAATTGCATTGCATTACCACCTGGCATGTCCGTTCTACCCAGTCCTTCAACAAATATTAAATCACCTGAAAAGAATAAAGAATCCAAATTTAAGGTTATTGAACCGGGAGTGTGACCAGGTGTCTCTTTTATGAAAAATTTGTTCTCTCCAATCTCTAAGTAATCATTGTTCCTCAAAACAATATCGCTTCTTGGAGAAATATAAGGGGTTCCAAGAAATTCAGACATATTGAGAGACGGTTCTGTCAGATATTCAGCATCTGCTGCTCCAATGCAAATAAGAGGATTGTATTTCTCTTTGAGAAATCTATTTCCGGATATATGGTCATAATGTCCATGCGTATTGACAATAAATTTTACCTTCATTTCATGCTCATCTAGAAATTTGGATATATCTTTTCCATTAGCAGGATCTATGACAATACACGTATTGTCAACAGAGTAACTTATAATATGGGTATTCGTTAAAACTTCCCCATTTAATAGAGTATCTATACGAAAACTCGTGTTAATGTTTCTCATAATATTAAATAATAACATATATTTATATAATTTCAAGACAAAAATAGTATGTCCTTCCAAGAAGAGTTAACAGAAAACCCCAATAGAGATCAACATAAATTCACATAAAAAGCAATTTATATCTTAAATTTATATCTTATAAAGCAATTATCAAAAATTTAGAAGGGATTTTTCTTTTTCTGTATTCTTGATGATATCTTTCAAAGTTGTAATACCATGTTCTTTATATGCCCAGATATTTTTAATAATGTTATCCTGAATTGATATTTCGTAAATGTCTCTATACTGAGTCCACTTAACAGGAGAGGAAAAAAGTAGTAGAATGTTCAATTATGAAAGCGGACAAAAGAGAGGAGGCAAAGATGACAAACAGAGAGTGGACAGAGGAACAGAAGTTCAAGATAGTATTGGAGGGATTAAGAAGCAAGACACCAGTGGTAAATCTGTGCGAGAAGTATGAGATAAGATAGTGTAGTGTTCCATAAATCACTTGACATTTAGGATAAAAAGGGTGCATTATTGGAAATGAACATATCAAAAGGTTTAATACTTACCCCAGAGAAATACAACTATAGGATAACTTTTGCACTGGAAGAGAGTTTTAATGCGAATAATACAATA
>Ga0210051_1004672_pt1 | contig 13328 bp, 12 predicted proteins | sample CryGey092014_all_FD_185464 | JGI IMG/M metagenome (GOLD analysis project Ga0210051, IMG submission 185464) | Groundwater microbial communities from aquifer - Crystal Geyser CG23_combo_of_CG06-09_8/20/14_all (SPAdes) (version 2) | ecosystem: Environmental > Aquatic > Deep subsurface > Groundwater...
TATCAAGCTGGCTTAATGGCGCCAGATTAGCTGATATTTTAGGAGTTTCTATGTACCGCGAAACCTGGAATAAAAATTGGGGCTGGTTTCAGTATCCTTTGCCTCCAGCTTATTATTATTTCAAGGATAAAATTGTTCAACGGCTAACTCATGTAAAAAAAATAATTAACACCGAACTTCAGGCAGAACCATGGGCCGAAGAAAATGATTTGACAAAAACAAAACTTCAGAATCAATTATATGGCTTAGATTTATTAGAAATAAAATCAAATCTCAAATTCGCAAAAAAAGCAGGCCAGGATGAAATCTATATTTGGGGTGTGGAATGGTGGTGGTGGCTGGGCCAAAAACATAATCAATGGGATATTTGGGAATATTTTAAAACACAAAATTTTTAATAAGTGCTATAATATATTTATACACATATGTCAGATCTTAATCATGAGCTTAAAAAAATAGAAAAAGAAGCCGAGCTTGGTCTGGAAGAAATTGTCGGCCTGAAAAAACCTTTTTACAAAAAAGCGATTTTTTGGCTGCTGACGATTTTCCTAATCGTACTTATTGTTTTAGGCATTGGTTATTTTTCTTATTGGCAGCCGCTTAAAAATACTTTTGTCTTAGCCGGTCAAACCCAAAGTTATTTTGAAAAAGCTCAAACAGATTTATTAGCTGCTAATTTTTCTGAAGCTAAAAAAGATATTGAAACGGCTCAAAAACTTCTGGAAAATCTGGAAAAAAATGTCAATAAATTAGATTCGCCTTTAATGATCGGCTATCTGCATAATCAATACGAAAGCATTAAAATTATCATTGATTCTATCCAAGAATTCAGTTCCGGACTTTATTTAGTGGCTAATTTATCCCATGATGTATTAACAAGTGTCAAACAAGATCTAAATAATAAAAATACCACTCTTAGCCAACAAAAAAGATTAGAAATTCTAAGCCGTTTGGCCCAAGCCAATCCTTCTTTAAACGGCGCCAAAGCGCAAATAAATTTATCGCTTTTAACCCTTGACCAAATAGACCAAGAAAAACTTAACAGCCAGCTTAAAAAATATTATCTAACCCTTAAAGCAAAACTAATTTTTCTCCAGGGATTTTTAGAACAAGCCACTGGTCTTTCAGAGGTTCTGCCCAAAGTTTTGGGCCTGGGCCAGGAAAAAACTTATCTTTTTTTACTGCAAAACAGCAATGAACTCCGGCCAACTGGCGGCTTTATTGGCACAGTTGGAATTTTAAAATTAAAAAACGGGCAAATAATCAGTTTTAACACCAATGATGTTTATGATTATGATCGCTTTGCCATTAACAAAAAAATGGCGGTGATCGCACCTGAACCTTTAAAAAAATATCTTAATATATCCAGTTGGTATTTGCGCGACAGCAATTGGTCAGCTGATTTTCCTTTAGCCGCGAAAAAAATTGAATGGTTTTATCACGAGGAAGCTGGATTATCTGATGGCGCATTGGAAAATATCCGGATTGACGGCATCATTGCCATTACGCCAAAAATGGTTGAAGATGTTTTGAACGCTCTTGGAGCGGTTGAGGTGGATTCTTTTATTTTTAATAAAGATAACTTTGTCAGCCAGTTGCAATACTTGGTAGAAGTTGGTTTTCAGGCGCAAAAAGTGCCGTTCTTCCAACGCAAAAATATTATCGGACGGCTCTCGCAAGAACTAATTAGCCGTCTGGACAAATTAAACTTTGAGGGCTGGCTTGCAATTTTTAAATCCTTATTTAATAATTTAAATCAAAAAAATATTTTAATTTATTCTAAAGATGCAAATCTGCAAAATCTGACTACAGAACAAAACTGGTCTGGCGCGATCAATAATACGCCTGATGATTTTCTCATGGTCGTTGATGCTAATCTGGCTGCGCTCAAATCAAATCAATGCGTTGAAAGGCAAATTAAATACAGCTTATTGCCGGTTGAAGATAAAATCAAGGCGCGTGTGGATATAAATTATAAAAATAATTGTTCTTTTACCTGGCAGACAACGCGCTACCGCACCTATACAAGAATTTATGTGCCTTTAGGTTCAAAATGGCTAAAAACAGAAGGCTCAATGGACACTGACCGCTCGCCCAAAAAAGGGTTCACTGATTTGAGCGAAGAAAATAATAAAACTATTTTTGGCACTTTTATTGCCATAGAGCCAGGCAAAACCGGCACTTTGTCATTTGAATATAATCTGCCAGATTATTTGATTAAAAAAATATCAGCCAGTAGTTTTTATCATTTATATCTGCAAAAACAGCCAGGCACTAAAAATGATAAAATATTTTTAGATTTGCAATTTGATCAAAAAATAAAAAAATCTCTGCCTGAAAATTCTACTCTCCTAAATGCTGACCGTTATCAACTAACTACAAATTTAGAAACTGACCGCGAAATAAAGCTTGAATTTTAATTTTCTAAACAATATGCTATAATTAAAACATAAAATAATTTCAACCATCATGACTATTGATAAATTAGCCAAACTAATAAAAAAAGGTTTTGACGATGTGGATGCCGGATTTGTGGCAGTAGACAAAAGATTTGATGCTCAAGATAAAAAATTAGAACAAAATTTTTTGAGTTTTAAAAAAGAAATGGAAGATGTAATGGATCAAAAATTTTTTGGTTTTAAAAAGGAAATGGAAGATGTAATTGAAGAAAAATTATTTAATATTGGGATGGAATTAAAAAATATTAGAAAAGAAATTGATAAATTAAATGAAAAAATTTCTGATGTGCTTGCGACCGAAGCTAATGACATTAAACCAGTCTATTTTGATTTAGAAAAATTAAAAAAGAAGGTAGCTTTTTTGGCAGCAGAAATAAAAATCTTAAAATCTTGCCGTCAGCTAAAAAACGCTTAATAATTTTGATTTTCTAAATAACAAATAAATGCTATGCTTAAAAATCTTAAAATCAAAAAAACAAATGGTTTTACTCTGATTGAACTTTTAGTTGTGATTGCAATTATAGGTTTGCTTTCAACAATCGCCATGGTAGCATTTAACAATGCAAGACAAAAAGCAAGAGATGCTAGAAGATTGGGTGATTTAAGACAACTTGCCACTGCCATTCAGTTACTAGCTGATGATCAAGGTGATTATTTCTCAACTGGTGGAACAGGTAAATGTTTAGGTTTTGGTAACGGACAGACATGCTGGAATGGTAGTGTGTCTGGTAGTGATAGTTTAAACGCAGCTTTAGCACCATATATAAAAATTCCATCAGATCCCTTATTTGGAAGCCGTGCTAGAGGTAATGCCTATATATACGGCGATAGCAATAGTATAATACAGCATGGCATTGTAACGGCACTTCTTATCCCACAGGTCCGTTTTTAATTTGGTTACCAGACAACAACAGTGCCGGTAGCGACGCTGATTGTAAGGGTTTAGGATTTTACGCTTGTTGCGGGTCAGTGGCTCAGTGTGGGGAAGGCTACTACTGTGCTTATAGAATAGAATGAGAATATAAATAATAAAACCACCTCATTGCTAATTGGAAAATGTAACTGACTAATCAAAAAAAACTTTAGTGATTATTGTATTTTTTACTCCCCCCTCTCGCAAAAAGAGGGAATTTTAATTGTCAAAATTTTTTAAAAAAGCTATAATAAAACCACTTAATTTATGTCAAATAATATTAGAAATTTTTGTATTATCGCTCACATTGATCACGGCAAGTCAACTTTGGCTGACCGTTTTTTGGAATTAACAAATACAGTGGAAAAAAGAAAAATGAAAGAACAATTATTAGATCAGATGGATTTGGAAAGAGAACGGGGCATCACAATTAAATTACAGCCTGTTAGAATGGATTATAATGGCTATGTTTTAAACTTAATTGACACACCAGGCCATGTTGATTTTACCTATGAAGTTTCTCGCTCTCTCGCGGCAGTGGAAGGCACTATTCTTTTGGTTGACGCGACTCAAGGCATTCAAGCGCAAACTTTAGCCAATTATCATCTTGCCAAAGATCAAAATTTAACAATTATTCCAGTCATTAATAAAATTGATTTGCCCTCAGCCAGAATTGAGGAATTAAAATCAGAATTAGTCAATCTTTTAAAATGCGAAAACAATGAAATTTTAATGGTTTCTGGCAAGACAGGACTTGGCGTAGCAGAACTTCTGGAAACAATTATTAAAAAAATTCCCAGCCCCGCAGGCAAATTTGAAAAACCTCTGCAGGCTTTGATTTTTGATTCTGTTTATGATGACTACAAGGGCGTGGTCGCTTATGCGCGAATTATGAATGGCAATATTAAAGCTGGCGATAAAATTCATCTCATCAGCACCAGTGTTGCCAGTGAAATTTTAGAAGTCGGTTATTTTAAACCCCAGTTAATAAAAAGTCACGAACTTAAAGACGGAGAAATCGGTTATATTGTGACTGGATTAAAAGACCTTTCAGCCTGCAAAGTAGGAGACACAATTATTGATCAAAAAAATATCTCTCAAAAATTATCATTATGCCTGCCGGGTTATAAAGAAATTAAACCTATGGTTTTTGCCGGCATATTTTGCAAAGAAGGCGTGGAATATTATGAATTGCGCGAGGGCTTGCAAAAAATAAAATTAACAGACGCGTCTTTATTTTTTGAGCCGGAAAATTCTCCGGTGCTTGGCCCAGGATTTCGCTGCGGTTTTTTAGGACTTTTGCATTTGGAAATTATTCAGGAAAGATTAAAAAGGGAATATGAATTAGATTTAATAGTGACAACTCCGAGCGTCGCTTACCAGGTAAAATCAAAAAATGGCGAAAACATTATTATCCACTCGCCTCAGGAACTGCCTAATCAGAATGAAATTATAGAAATTCTTGAACCATGGGTAAGGGTTGACATTATCACGCCCAAAGAATTTTTAGGCGGGCTAATGTCACTCATGACTGAAAAAAGAGGAATTTATTTAACCACTGATTATTTTTCTAATGATTCAGATAGAATTATTCTGCATTATGAAATGCCTTTGAGTTCTATTTTAACTAATTTTTATGATAAATTAAAAAGTGCTTCTTCTGGCTATGGATCTTTAAATTATGAAATTATTGGTTACAGGGCCTGCGAAGTTGAACGGCTTGATATTTTAGTGGCAGAAGAATTAGTGGACTCGCTTTCTTTAATGGTTTATAAAGATGAGGCTTACCGGGTGGCTAGAAAAATTGTGGAATCATTAAAAAATGTTTTAGCGCGAGCTATGTTTGAAATAAAAATCCAGGCTGTGCTTGGTTATCAAATACAAAATAAAAACAAGGGCGGCAAAGTGATTGCTTCGGAAAGAATTGCGCCTTTGCGCAAAGATGTCACTGGTTATCTTTATGGCGGCGATGTGACGCGTAAAATGAAACTTTTGGAAAAACAAAAAAAGGGCAAGAAAAAAATGAAGGCTCTTGGCCGGGGTCGGGTTGATATTCCAACCGAAGCATATCTGGCTGTTTTAAAAAGATAAAAAATGGTAAAATAAAAATATGCAAAAAAGAAAACTTATTAAACTATTCTGGATAATTGTTTCGTTTTTTGTCATCTTAAGCATGCTGGCTTGGGTAGCGGTATAAAATTATGTCCTTCTATTCCAAAAACCTCCGTGATAATGAACAGATTATTGCCATTATCAGAAGAAACTGGCTAACTTATCTGCCAAAAATAGTTCTGGCTTTTATTTTATTTTTCATTCCTTTTTTCTTCATGTTTCCTCTGATTGCTTGGGGTGAGATAGGCCAAATTATTCTCGCCTTGCTTTTAGCTCTGGCTCTATTTTATCTTTTTAAACTTTTGGCTTTATCATATTTTAACTGCCTGATTATTACGACCGAAAGATTAATTGATTTTTCCCAGAATAAAACCCTGGAAAGAACTGTTAAAGAAACTGATTTTATGAACATCAGCGAAGTCAGCTATAAAATCAAAGGCATTTTGCCAATGATTTCGCGCGCCGGCAACTTAGAAATTAAATTAAAATCAGCAGGGCAAGAACCAAGTCTGATTATCAAAGGCGTTTCCAGCCCGGAAAAAGTTCAAAATATAATTTTAGATTTAAAAAAATTAGCCGAAGAAGAAATGCGAATAAAAAAAGATCGTTCAGTCGCTTCTGAAACTTACCAGCAAATTTTAATGAAAATAAAAAATGATATTGGGCAAGAGGGGATTGAGAGATTGCTTAACAGTTTGCATTCTGAAAAAAGCAGCAATAAGGATGAAAATGATTTAGAATTTTTGAGGTAAAAAATTATGACTCGTTACAATCAGCCAAAAGTCAAAAAAATTATATCTTCGCGCATAACTTTGTTAGGGTTATTTTTTATTCTAATTCTAATTACTTATGCCATTGTTAAAAATTCCGGACGGGAAGAAATTGTCAGCGATAGCACGGCTAAACTTAGCCAAAAAATTCAGGCGATTGAAAAAGAAAACGGGGAACTGGCGGGACTAATAAAATATTTTTCCTCATCAGAATTTGTGGATAAAGAAGCTCGGGAAAAATTAAATATGATAAAACCAGGCGAAAAAGTTGTGGTCGTGCCGCAGGAAAATAATTCAGAAGATTGGGGAAATGAAAATGAAAAAAATAATCTTAGCAATTGGCGGCTCTGGATAAAATATTTTTTTGAATAATTCACGCGGGTATCGTATAATGGCTATTATGTGTCCTTCCCAAGGATAAAATACGGGTTCGATTCCCGTTACCCGCTAATAGGCCGACTTAGCTCAATTGGTAGAGCGATGGTATCGTAAACCATAGGTCGTCGGTTCGATTCCGACAGTCGGCTAATTTAAAAAAAATACAATTTTATGTCAATAACAAAAAAATCTCTATTCCTTTATTCCTTTATTGCCTTATTCCTTATCTCTCCTTTTTCAGTTTCTGCAGAAGAGTTATCTGTTCCTGCTTATCGTTTTGAGTCGCAATACGCCATTGATAATTCAATGACTCAGGATTATTTTTTAAAAAACGGCCAAGAAAATTTTTCCATAAATTTTAGACAAGGCGCGAGCGAACAAAATTTAACTTTGACTTTGCGCGAACTTAATTTTAATGATATTCCAATTGGCAAAACAGTTGATCTTAATGGCAAAGAAAATAATTTAGAAAGAATATCGCTTGCTTATGAATATCAGATTTCTTCTGCCGCAGAACTTTTGCCATTTAACTTGCCTTTGGCCATTGATCTAAAAACAGAAATTTTAAAAGACATGTTTGACAATACTATGATGGAGAGAAAAATTATGCATTACTGGAATAAAGAAAATAATGTCTGGCAGCCATTAGAACGGGAATCTGTGGGTGACATCAATCGCAATTCTGTGCGCGCTAAAACTTTTATAACGCAAAACATCGTGGCTATGTTTATTGTCAAAAATCAATTTGAAGCATGGGCGTCATGGTATCCTGATGCGCTGACGCCCAGTTCCAAATACAACGGCGCTTCTAATAAATATCCAATTGGCACCAAAGTAATGGTCTGCCGTTTAGATAATTTGAATAAATGTGTTAAAATTAAAATAGTTTCAACTGGTCCTTATGTTGATAACCGCATTGTTGATTTAACTAAAACCGCTTTTAAAGCTATTGGCAATCCAGGCGGGGGGGTGGTGGGCGTCAGGGTGACACTTATAAAACTGTAAACGCTGGGATTCCCGCTGGAGTTTACCCCGTACTGCAATACTGGGCGGGAATGACAAAAAAAATTATGATTCAATTCCGCAATGTTTCCAAAACTTATCCGCCCAATGTGCATGCTCTGAAAAACGCCACCTTTCACATTAAGCCAGGCGAGTTTATTTTTTTAGTCGGCCAATCAGGCACTGGCAAAACCACGGCTGTCCGTCTTTTAATTGCCGAAGAAAAAGTTTCTGCTGGCCGGATTATTGTCGGCGGCTGGGATATTACGCATATTCCAAGGCGGCATGTGCCACTACTCCGCCGCCAAATCGGCGTGGTCTGGCAGGATTTTAAATTATTGCCTAAAAAAACAGCTTTTGAAAATATTGCTTTTGCTTTGGAAGTTTCCGGTTCTGAAAACAGCCGCATTCAAAAAATTGTGCCTCAAGTTTTAAAAATAGTCGGACTGGAAGATAAAGCCATACGTTATCCTGCTCAATTATCTGGTGGAGAACAACAAAGAATTTCTATTGCAAGAGCCTTAGTGCATCGGCCAAAAATTTTAATCGCTGATGAACCAACTGGAAATTTGGACGCTGTTAACACGCGCGAAATTATTGATATTTTGCAAAAAATAAATGAATTTGGCACTACCGTCCTATTGGTGACACACAACCGCGATATTGTTAATTCTTTAAAAAAAAGAGTGATTACTTTAGATCATGGCATTGTCATCGCTGATCAGGAAAAAGGAAGATACTTTTTGTAAAATTAAAAATATTATGTTTCTTATTTCTCTCACCCGCATTATCCGTTTTGCTCTGCAAAATTTTTACCGCAATATCTGGTTATCAATCATAACCATTACTATTATCATTCTCACCCTATTTTCTTTAACTTCGCTCATTGTCATTAACGCCGGCGTAAGCCAAGCGATTTTAACTATTAAAAATAAAGTTGATATTTCCATCTATTTTAAAAACTCAACCAACGAGAGCACGGTCAATCCGCTTAAAGAAAAAATCAGCGCCTATACCAATGTTAAAGAAGTAGAACTTATCACGGCCAGCGAAGCTTTGGAAAAATTTAAAAATAATCATAAAAACGACCCGCTGATCCAAAAAGCTCTTCAGGAATTAGATGCCAATCCATTAGGCCCCACCTTGACAGTCAAAGCCCATGATGTTAATTTATATCAACAGATTTTATCACAACTGAAACAGGATAAAATTGATCAACTGGCCGAAGAAATTGATTATGATGATAATAAATTAGTGATTGAAAGACTGGAGGCAATCAGTCAAAAAGTCCAAAGGCTTGGTTTAATTATCAGCATAATTTTTGCCATTATTTCACTTTTAGTTGTGTTTAATACGATCCGCATTGGCATTTACACGCACAAAGAAGAAATTGGCATTATGAAATTAGTAGGCGCTAGCAATTGGTTTATCCGCGCTCCATTTTTATTAGAAGGCATTATTTACGCACTTCTTGGCAACATAATTTTCTGGCTTTTATTTTATTTAGCAGCTGGTTTTCTCCAGCCATTTCTTTTTGCTTTTTTTATTGACATCAATTTTAATTTGATTAATTATCTGGTCAGCCACTTTTTGTATATTTTTGGGTTTGAACTAATCATCATAATTATCTTAAATACAATTTCTAGCTTTATCGCGATTGGAAAGTATTTAAAAGTGTAAGAAGTGGATCGTCCTAAGTGAACGGGGCAAAGCGAGAAATTTGTTTATTTTATCCCCTCCTTTTCAAGGAGGGGTGATTAAAAAATCGTAAGATTTTTTAATCGGGGTGGTTAATAATTTGTATTAATGTTTGGTTAACCCCTCTGTCCCTTCGGGACACCTCCCCTTGAAAAGGGGAGGACAGGAAACATTGCGGGATCGTCTAGTGGTAGGACAGCGGCCTTTGAAGCCGTGAACCGGGGTCCGAATCCCTGTCCCGCAGAAAAATACGAATCACAAAACTTTTGAGTTTTGAATTTAATCTTATGCAAGTCGGAATTGTCGGGCTGCCTAATGTTGGCAAGTCAACGCTTTTTAAAGCTTTAACCAAAAAACAAGTTGATACAGCTAATTATCCTTTCTGCACTATTGACCCCAATGTGGGCGTAGTAGCTGTGCCAGATGAACGTTTAGAAAAACTATCCGCGGTTTCGCATTCAGAAAAAATTATTCCTGCGACCATTGAATTTGTTGACATTGCCGGCTTAGTAAAAAACGCGCATAAAGGCGAAGGACTAGGCAATCAATTTTTAGCTAACATCCGCGAAGTAGACGCGATTGTTGAGGTGATAAGAGATTTTCAGGATGAAAATGTCATCCATGTGGAAGGATCTGTTAATCCAGAGCGCGACAAGGACATAATTCACCTTGAATTGATTATGGCTGATTTGGCTACGGTGGAAAAAAGAATCAGGAGTGCAGAACATGAAATTAAATCAGGCGATAAAAACGCTCTTAAATTGTTTGACACTTTAAAAATAATTAAAAAAACTTTGGAACAGGGGAGACTGGCTAATGAAATTGGCTTAACTGATGAAGAAAAAAAATCTGTTAAAGAACTTGGGCTTCTGACTTTGAAGCCTATTATTTATGTTAAAAATATTGACGATGCCTTACAGTCTAACACCCCTGACACTTTGTCACCGAATACTTCTGACATTATTTCCATCAACGCAAAATTAGAAGCTGAATTAGCTGACTTGCCTGAAACAGAATTAAAAGAATACCTTAAGGAATTAAACATTACCGTGACCGGACTTGATAAATTGATTACTGCCAGTTATAATATTCTTGGCTTAATTACTTTTTTAACTTCTGGACCAAAAGAAACCCGCGCCTGGACAATTAAGAGAGGCGCTAAAGCACCAGAAGCAGCCGCCGTAATTCACACTGATTTTGAAAAAGGTTTTATCAGGGCCGAAGTTTGTAATTGGCAGGATTTTATCAAATATGACGGAGACTTAGGCGTGAAAGAAAAAGGCCTAATGCGCCTTGAAGGCAAAGATTACACAATCCAAGACGGCGACACAATTTATTTTAGAGTCAGCACTTGATACACAAATCAACACAAATTAGAACACAAATTTACACAAATATTAAATTACTTGCAAAATTAAAATCAAACTGTCTAAACTTAATTTTAAATTTTGAATTGTAATTTTGATTTTTGATTTTTGCATTTTGAATTTTTATGTCTCACCCAAAACAAGAACGCACATTAGTTTTAATTAAACCAGATGGCGTACAAAGATCTTTAATAGGAGAAATAATCCACCGCTTTGAAAGAGTGGGCCTAAAATTTTTAGCTTTGAAAATGATCATTCCAACCAAAAAACAGGCGGAAAATTTTTATCCATCTAATGAAGAATGGTTTTTATCAGTCGGCAACAAAACTATTAAAGGCTATGAAGCCAAAGGCATCAAATTAGATCGCTCGCCATTAAAACAAGGAAAATTTGTTAAAAAAATTTTGGTTGATTTTATGACTTCTGGTCCGATTGTCGCTATTGTTCTTCAAGGCAATGAAGCAGTAAAAATTGTCAGAAAATTGGTTGGTTCTACTGAACCATTAAGTTCTGATGTGGGCACTATTCGCGGGGACTTTAATATTGACAGCTATACAATGGCTGATGTTGACCAACGCGCTGTTAGAAATTTAGTGCATGCTTCTGAATCTGTTAATGAAGCTGAACGCGAATTAAAATGCTGGTTTAAAGAAGAAAAAATTTTACGCTATAATTTGGTGCAAGATAAAATTTTGTATGATGTTAATTTAGATGGTATAAAAGAATAAACCTGTGGATAACATTTTTTGACTTAATTCTTTTATACCTGTATAATAATACTGCACTACAAAATTTAGTGCGCAACCAGGGAAACAGCTCTTCTTAAGAAATTATGTACAAAATTTTTTAAGAATCTCGCAGCGGTCCCAGTTCAAGCTTGAATTAGAACTTACGAATTGTGCTGTATCTTTTTATCATGCTAAGTGTTGACAAATTTTTGAGCAAAAACTGTTTGAGCGAAGCGAGTTTTTTTGCGAAAAAATTTGTCAACCTTAGCGCCAATAAAATAGCGCGATTCTAAAAACTTATGCCGACCAATAAGGCGCTAAAATCAATTGCCAATCAGCCAAATCAAAATTTGGTTTTGGTTGTAATTAGTCTTTTAGTTAACCTTTCACCGGGCCGGCTCGGATTTTAAATAAAAATCCAAAACACACACAAGAAAAGCCGGCCTTACAAATGGTCGGTTTTTCACTTTTATCAGAAGGAGCTTTGATTAAGGCAACCCCTTAATCAATATCTCGGCCGTTGTATTTTTGACTCAAAAAGTCTTAAAAACAGCGGCTTTTTATTTTTTTTAAAGTATGTTATAATAACCTTGCCCTACAAGAAGATTCCTGAATCATTTCTACAAATTTTAATCATGGAATTCACATTTTAGCAAATTTCTGGTTAGACCAGAATTTGTTAAAGAGAATGCCAGCGATTGTTAATCTGAACTATTTAACCTTTGCCAGGAATTCATGACATTTGGTTAGATTATTCAGAAATCCGTTAAATTTACGGATTTGATTTCTTGTGAATCACAACCTTGCAGGGCGTTTTAATTTAGCGGGTTATGGTAATTTAAATATCACGGTGTGATGTTTTAATGGTAGTACGCGAGATTTTTTAGTTAAAATAATATCGGGCTGTAGTATACCGGTAGTACGCGTCCATGGGGTGGATGTAGACCGGGTCCAATTCCCGGCAGCCCGACCAACTTAAACTTTTTTCAAAATCAGGATTGTTTTGTTGCCCGCCCTCGCTTTCCGCCGCCGCCGAATTTCGTATTTTGCTTTGCGAAATGCGCCGCCAAGAATTTTGTTTGATTATTTTCATATTATTTGGTAGTATAAAAATACAGATAATAACCTTATATACTATAATACTACCAAAACTTTATTTATATGACAAGTGGCAAAACAATCAGCGAAAATATCAAGAAAACGCGAGCTAAACTTGGCTTAACGCAAGACGATTTAGCCAAGAAAGCGGACATAAAATACACAACGCTTATGAAAGTTGAAAGCGGCCACGGTTAATAAACCAAGCGTCCAAACTATGGCGAAAATCGCTAAAGCGTTAGGCGTTTCAATAGAAGATTTAATAAAATAAATGGGTATTGCAAAAGATGTCGGGGGGTAAACTATTAGTAAAACAAGGTCGTATTAATAACTTAAATTTTTCTTTCTGGTTAGGATATAATAACCAGAGAGGAGAAAGTATTAAAATTTATGAAAAAATTTGAACAACAACCAGATCTGAAAGACGCACAAGCTCAAACTTCTCAAACAAGAGAACAGTTTGAACAAGAGCGTGATATTAGGGCAGAAGAGAGAAGCAGATATCGAACTATCTGGCAGAAAATTTTAGGTCGGGAAAAGATCGGCGAAATGGATATTGCTGTAGAAGAAGCGCTGCGAATGGACGCTGAAATAGAAACTATGATGCAAGAAGGAAAAGTTGCATCAACCACTGAGGCGGTTGAAGTTATTGAAAAAGAGGGAAAATTCGGACTTAAGGGACAGGAAAGGATTGGTAAAGAAGAATGGGCGCGATTTAGAACATTGCAGTTTGGTGGAGCGTTGGAGGAAAATGATTTTGGAAAGGCAAGCGAAATAGTCTATCAAGCCGGACAGGAGAAGAA
>Ga0210051_1004685_pt1 | contig 13309 bp, 13 predicted proteins | sample CryGey092014_all_FD_185464 | JGI IMG/M metagenome (GOLD analysis project Ga0210051, IMG submission 185464) | Groundwater microbial communities from aquifer - Crystal Geyser CG23_combo_of_CG06-09_8/20/14_all (SPAdes) (version 2) | ecosystem: Environmental > Aquatic > Deep subsurface > Groundwater...
CCAAAAAATCGAGCGGGAGATTTTTAATATAAACGATAAAGTGAGTAAGCTTATAGACCTACATCTTGACGGCACTGTATCAGCTGAAGAATACCGAAAAAAGAAAGAGGAATTGCTTAACAAAAAGAAGGATTTACAGGAGAGGCTCTTATTTTTTGGCGGTCGGGACGATAATTGGTTCGAACGGGCGAAAGATTTCGTAACCGATTTAAACAGAATAAGTTGCGCGCTTCGGGGAGGAAATCTGGAGTCGCAGAGGCAATATCTCGAGAAAATCGGTTCGAACTTTATATTAAAAGAGCGCCTGAATTTTGAGACGGAAGGAACCTTCCGTCTCTTTCTCAAAGACGCCCCTTATCTTACTTGGCGGAGAGGCTGGGATTCGAACCCAGGGTAGCCTTACGACTACACATGCTCTCCAGGCATGCTCCTTCAGCCGCTCGGACACCTCTCCGATTTACTATAATTCTAAAAGGTCAGGTAAATCGTCCCCCCTCGTACCCTGCCTAATTGCATAATAGGTATTCGGGACTTCGCTCACTTCGTTCGCTTCGCGAGCCGCTATTGCTAACTCTAAGGCGGCGAGGGACGAAACCGCCTAGAAATTCACTGGTTATATTATATTATAGAAGATAATAATGTCAATATGATATGGCAGGGTTAAAACTTTATCGTGTGTCTACATATAAAAACCCCCTAAGATCTTTATTTCTTAGGGGGTAGTTTGGTAACTATTGTGAAAGCTACTCAGAAAAAGAATCTTCATTGCTGCCGTCACTATACGGATCCTTGGTTAAATCCTTTTCTCGATCGTCCAAGCCGATGCAATCATGATATTCCGGGCATACGGGACAGCACTCATCTTTAACTCGAGAATTTTCCTCGCATTTCTCATATCGGGGGCATTGGTCGCAACACATTATAATGCCTCTTTTTATATATTATTCTGCGGCCGGAGTCGTTGGCTCTATCGGTGCTGCAGGCGCTGCAGGTGCAGGTTCAGCTGCTCCTTCTTTTGCCTCTGGTGCGGCAGCGGGCGCCTCTTCTTCTAAAGCCTTTTCTACAACTATTGCTTTGGCTGTTTTCTTACCGTCTTGCGCAACATACTCGATTTCAACGGCGTCTCCAACAGCGATATCTCCTACGGCAGTTACGTTTTCGAGCTCAACCTTAGGATCGATCAGATAGGTAACTTCCACCTCAGCATCTTTATCGTAATCATATTCACTTACTACGATCTGGTCAGCTGCCATTTTGCTGACAGTACCGTAAGAATATTCCGTCCCTTCTTCCTGGGCTATTGATATACCGACTGAAAAACATACCAATAAGCTAAGCGCCAACACTGTCGCTATTCCGAAGTATCTATTCATCTCTTATCCCCTCCTTTCGCGGGTTAATTTTTAATCATTGTTATATATATAGCAAAAATATATGGATTGTCAAGGTTTTTCTTATTTTCGCTTTATTATATACGAAGGGATAAGCCGGGAAGGGCGGTATGAAAGTTTTACTTTTTTAATGTTTTCTAAGAACGAGTCATCCATTGTGTTTATATATTTATAGTTTAATTCTCTTGAGAACTGGCGGAATATGAACTGGGCCAGGCCATTAATAGATAAGTCTGTTATCTCGTATAAAATGCAGAAGGTTTCATGATTCAATTCAAACCCGAAAGTGAAGGCTTTAAATTTGCTGTCTACCGTTACGATCCTACCTACCATATCTAAATATTTATAAGATTTTAACATGGTCTCTAACGCTATCTTGCTGTCTCTAAGCATATATTCATATGCGCTGTCTTGGCTTTTATCTCCACGCTGCCTTGACCAAAAATCATATAATTTAAGGCATTCTTCTTTGTATTTTAAAGAAAAGGGGAGGTATTTAAAATTATAATGTTTAACAAAGTGATTAAAACTAGAGCGCTTACTCTTAAATTTATCTCCTTTGAGTTGCGCTAAATCTTCTTTTTTGTATACATAGTCATTAGATTTAGGCATGTATTCATAGCCTAAATTCTTGTAAAAAGACAGTGTTCTTTCTTCCGCATTCTCAATGCGTGATATTTCTTTATTATTATTCATCTTGTCCATGATAGAAAATACTTCGTCAATGATTTTGGCGGAAGGTTGTACGCTTAACGGCGGCAGATACATAAAGCAGCCTGCGTGATCTTTAAAAAAAATACATAGGCTTTCTTCGATTTTGATCCAATATATTTCAAAAAGTTTCTTCCAAATAAAAATATTCTCGAACGCATAAGAGGACAGCCCGTGGGTTTCAAGCTTTAAGGACTTGTTAAAATATTTTTTATCACTAATATTTAATTTATGGATCTTCATCGATTATAACGAAATGGTTGAGATATTTAAAACTTTCGGATATTTATGTATGATACGCGGGGTATTTTTTAAAATTTTTTTGAACGCCACGCTCCTCACAAATTTGGTTATGTACCGCGTGTATTCCTTCAATTCATCGGAATCAAGCTTTGCTTTAATATACGAGCAATTAATATCAACGGCTAAAAAAACCTTTTTACCTGTCCGGTTAATAAGGAACGGGTATAAGGCGCATTCGAACGGCCGGAACGCGTAAGCCTTACATTCGCTGTTTTTTATATTAAGGAGCGGGCAAATAAAGATCTTTTCATCTAAAATCGGTATAAGTTTTATTTTTTTGCTTTTGGTAATAGCTGTGGGCTGGAGGGCATTGCTATTTAATAAACTTTTTATATCCCCGTCTAAAAGATGCGGCGTCCAAACAGAATCCTTTTTAATAAAACGGCAGCATATTTTACACTTAAGGCAAAAATCGTTTGGGATAAATTGGTTTATCATTGCGACAACGGTCTTGATTGAAAGGAGATAATTTTTTTCTGCACTGCCTTATCTTGCGGGAACAGCGCGAGGATCTTTCTATATAACTCCAGGACCTTCTCGATATCGCCGAAATTCTCATAAGACGCCGCTAAAAAAGAATAAAGTTCTCTTTTGCCGAATTTGTCCGAGTTCTTATCGGTTATAAGGCCGTAGGCTTTTTCGAAGTTAAACAAGGCTTTTTTGTAGTCCTTTTTATTTACAAAATAAACTTCGCCTAGTTGCGTATATATCTCCCAAGAGCCGGGGTTATGGATCAAGCCTTCTCTTAAAAATTTAATGGCTTCATCGGGCTTATTAAGCCTCTGCCCGATCCAATAGCTACCCGTCACATATGCGTCTATATTTTCGGGGTTTAAACGCGTGGAATAGTAGAGCCACGGCAAGATCTCTTGCTCTTCTTTTCCGTGAAGATGCATGTGTTTACTTATGCGTATTATTTCACCAATATAAGGAAGTATGCTTATTTTCGAGACGCTTGATAGTTTATCATTTTTTTTGTGAAAATGCTCGTTGTCATCGGCACACTTGTCTTCGCCATGCGCGTCTTCTGTTTTAGCGCATTCTTTTTCATCTTTTTTATAAATGCCTCCGTGAAAGTAGAGGTCCGCTTTTATATAAGAATAGTCCGAAAATATTTTTCTTATGTCCCCCAAAGTCTTGTAGAACATGTCCTCCTGCGCCACGCCTTTTTTTGAAAAAAAATTGTATCTATAATTGTCTATCGCCGGGGTAAGAAAAAAAAGCAGCGTAATAAGGCTCCCGATATATATTAAACTTATTCCTTTTCTATACATGATAGATTACAAGAATTTCTTTTTAAGTTTTGAGCAGCTTATATATAAAACTACACTGGTATATAAAATAGTATATACTATAACGCCCGAAAGAACCCATAAAGGAAAGGCTTCCCAGGAATGGGCCAATCTTACGCGCAGATCGTAAAATTCGTAATGCGGGATTACATAATAAACTATATTCAATAATACGGATTCGATCCCTGTTCGGGAAATAACTATCGCCCGCAGTTTATCCGCAAACCAGATAATAGCAAAATAAATTACAAATGACACCGTAATGCCGGCGGAAAGAGTTAAGTATAGCGTAAGCAATATAGATATAGCGGATACTAGGCTTAAAAAACAAATACCCATTATATAAGCCTGGATAACTAATGAAAACGCTATCCCTTCGCCCTTGATGCTCGTAACTACGATATAAAGAAAATAAAAAATCGTATAGGCTGAAGACGACGCTAACACAGTTCCGAGAAACCTGCCTAAAATAAAATGGGTCCTCGTCACCGGTTTTGCCAGTAAAGGCAAAATAGTCTTTGAATCAATTTCTTCGGGTAATTGTTTCGAGGCAAATGTAACCGCAATGATAAAAGAAAAAAGCCATAAACAAAAAAATCCTATGTCTTTTATATATCGAGACACGTTCCTGGCGCCAAAGAAGTTTTCTGATAGTAGAGACACCAGAAGCACCAGCAACATAATAAAAAAAACATAGAAATCTTTTTTTCTTATTAATGCCTTAATTGTGTTCTGGGCTAATATCCATATCTGTCTCATATTACCTATAATTATCCCCTATAATACTTAGAAAATAGCTCTCGAACGTGGTAGAACCGCCTTTTTTTTTAAGAAGATCTCCTAATTTCCCGGCCCTCAAAAGCTTCCCGTCTTTTATTATGGCCACCTCATCGCAGATCATCTCAACCTCGGAAAGTTCATGCGATGAGAAAAAAATAGTTTTTCCTTCTCTGTGAAGCTCTTTTATCACATCCCGCATCTTAATTCTTGAGACGGGGTCAAGCCCGCTTGTCGGCTCATCCAGGATAAGGAGGTCAGGGTCATTTATAAGAGCCTGGGCAAAACTTACTTTCTGCATCATCCCCTTTGAAAATGTCCGCATCAGGTTATCTGCAGCATCCTTAAGGTCGGACAAATCTATAAGCTTTTCTATCTTGGCTAGGGCGTTTTTCTTCGATATGCCGAATATCTGAGCGTACATATACAACAATTCCCGAGGCGTAAGATACCAGTAATAATTAGCTATTTCAGGCATAAAGCCTATTTTCTGTTTAACCGATAAATTATCGGGAGAGGCGCCCATAATAAGCACTTTTCCTTTATAGCGGGGAATAAGCCCTAGGATGATCTTTATTGTGGTAGTTTTCCCGGCGCCGTTCGGTCCAAGAAAACCATAGATCTGGCCTTTATAGACATTTAAATCCAGGCCTTGCAGGGCTTCTTTTGAATTTTTGCTTTCATAATTAACGTAAAGTTTTTCTATTTCTATGTATTTCATTTATGACGGCCTACCAGTATTTTTGTTAACTGTAAGATCCGATAAAAAGGCATAAAAGTAATCCGAGTGTTTAATATTCAATAAACTTTTTCTGTTTAGTTCCAGGTCTTTGTAAGTCATTTTGTTTATTTCACTTTCTGAATAGCTTAACATGTTTTCCGGTTTGCCCTTTGTTATAACGCCAATGCCGGTAGCATCATTGATAACAAACACCTTAAGATCGTTTCTTAGGGAGCGCAGGTTCACTATCGTTTTCCATACATCACCGGACCAGGCGCCATCATAATCCGGAAAATTCAACTTTTTCATATCTTCTATAGAGGCGGCGGGATAACCCTTCAATTCCGACGTGGGGCTGCAGTCATGCATGAGGATAATTCCGTTTTTATCCAGATATTTGAGGCAGTTCAATACATCTTTTAATGATTGGTTGTAGGTATGCAACCCATCTATAAAAACGACTTTAATTTTATATTTATTGAGCAGTGACGGATATTTTAAAAAGAACTCGTCACTAGTCATCTTGAAAATAACTTCCTTTTCAAAGAACAGCATTTTTTTTACTTTTCTTTTAATCACATGGAATAGCGGCGGGTTGATCTGGGGTTCCGGATCTACGCCAAATTTTATTTTCGCATTTATGAACCAAAAATTATACCCTTTTGCTATACCGATCTCCAGGTACGTACGGGCATTTAAGCTATCCGCAATTGCTTGTACGATCTCAAGCCTTTTCATATTTTGACACCTCTAATTTATCGCTATAGCGCAATTCTTTGATGATCTCCGATATGTCACGGCTTTCTCCTTTACCGACTTTTATAAGGTACGAGGCTATACTCAAGTTCGCGCGCAGCTTAAAAACCTTGACTTGTTCGCCGAAATCCTCGGGCAGTTTATCCGAGGCCTCTGCGTATGACCCAATGAAATATTCCTCTTTATATTTTTCCAGTACTTCCTGAAGGTTGTGGAATTGATACCTGAATTGAGAAAGGAAATATCCGACGTCGAAAGCCCTGGGCAAAGAAATAGAACTGTCAAAATCTATCACAGAGACAAAAAGCGTGCTGATATCGCGCGAGCGGTCCTGGCCTATAATAACATTCTTCGGGTGATAATCGCCGTGACATTGCACAAATGATTTTTTATCCCCCAAGAGGGTCTGTTCCTCTTTTTTCCTTAAAAACTCTATAACGGTTTTTATATACTTGGTATGTGGGTTATTGGTTTTCACAAAAGCTTCTTCGTATCCTGTAAATCTTTTTCTTTCACGCGCTATAGCATCATCCGGATCGCTCATACGTAACTTCATATTATGCAATTTGGCAAGCCACTGTGCGGTGATCTTAAAATATTCCATGCCTATGGTATCATTCACGTACCCAAGCACGTCAAATAAGCTTGAACCGCGCTGCCCTTCTTCGATGATAAGCTTATCTTTTTCATCAATATCCACGATTTTTGGAACGCGATATTTTCCACGATCAAATCCATTTTTATATACCTCTTCTCTTATTTTAAGCGAATTCTTGACCTGTTCCCACCTCTTATCATCGGTTATTTTTTTTGTAATAAGCCTTGTCCTGAACTCATCAGAACCCTTTATCCCCATTGTTATTTCCGTAACTGTAATATTGCTCCCTGACTTGGGTATTTCTTTAAAGAACGGCTTGCATCGCCCTTTCTTTATTTCGACAACAAGCTCCTCGATCGTTGAAATAGGGTGATTTATTTCAGTAGGGAATATAGCCACACTTTCTTTTGAGTGAGTGTCGCTTCCGCCAACCGCGGTAAATTTATACCGGTGCCAGAGGCTAAGCCCCGTATAATTTTCTTTCGCGTTGTAATTAACATTGAATATTTCGATCGCGTCCAAAAGCGGGTTCTTCAACTCTCCCTCGCTGGGGACCTTGCCGTTCCTGAACGGATGGGCCCAGATGAGCGCCGCGTCCGGGAAGTTCTTTCGTAACTCCTCGATAGATATTACTTTGTCCAATACGTCATTTACCCCGTATACTAAAACATGCCCTATGTCTGTTTCCGCTTCCTGCGCCGATAGTATCAGGAAATTATTCTCTACCTCGCTTTTTAACCTTAATTCGCGTATTTCATCCTCGCTCCACTTATATTTATGCTCGGTTATAACGATACCCTGCACACCCTTGTCTTGCGCCTGTCTAACGAGTGTGACAGGGTCTACCTGGCTGCATTTTGAGTATTTTGATGAATGGGCATGGATTTCTAGTAGCATACGTTCGATCCTGCTGTCATAAATGACGAAGACAAATTATGGATAGTTTTCCCAGGTTCCGCTCATTTCGCCATTATATGTATTCGGCGCTCCGCTTGGGGCAAATTGCCCTATGGCACTACCCGATAGCTGCTTATCAAAGCTATCAGCGAAACTATTAGCCGGCTGCACTGTTGCCGACCAATCTATAGGGCCGTTGGTATTCGTAGCGTATCCCGGATTTCCGCCAGCAACCATCACTTCGTCGCCTGTTGTGTAATTCTTAAATGTAAGGCTCCATGAGGGGGATACGTTACTGTTAATAGTCCCAGCAGTTATAACTCCGGACCATGTCCCGTCTGACTTAAGCGCAATATCCAGAGTCCCTGCGTTAAAACCACCGCCTACCATGTAAGAAAGAGTACCGCTATAGATAGTAGTAACGGATGATGCGGTAGTGGCGGAAGAAAACGTCTCGCTGAAAATAACCTGGTCTAATGGTCTTGACGCAAGCATTGTATCAGAACCTACCTCGCTTGCCGGCAGTACGCTTTGGGCTCCGCCTGAGACAAGTGATTGCTGGAAAGCCCCTTCTGAGGCCGTAGGTGCCGAATAACCATCAATAGCCTCTGTTCCTGACCATGACTGGTTTAGGTTGTTTCTTTGCTCGTTTGTTGTATCGATTGGAATAGATATCGCTCCTGATGAATCTGCCGATGAATTCTGGCCGGCTCCTATTTCCGCAGTCTGGCCTGTAATAGTGCTTATCATAAGGCCCTGCCCGCCTTCATAAAAAGCCTGCGTGGAAGTCGGCGTTGTGTCTAGATACATTATTGTCCCGCGGGGACCGCAGATAGCGAGCGGCGTCTTTATCTGGAAGGTTGACTGCTTTCCGCGTTTTTCAATGATGGCCTTTATCTTGCCGTATTTTGATTCTAGGGTATTGATATATTCCCCTGTAGAAGGGTCATAGCGCAATGTTTCAAACGCGAGCTCTGTGTTTGACTGAAGGAATACGGTATTCCCGTTATCGAGATGGATGCCGATCCTTCCGTCCTCACCCGTCTGGATTTTATCGCCTTCGGAGAGAACGTCATTCTGCTGGGTATTCTGCCAATCTTCGGATTTTTTTCTATATACGCGGGCCGTGCCTGCTGACATGGTAACGACACCGTTCATCTGGGCTTCGCCTTTTGGAAGCCATTTTTTAAGAAGAAACCGTTCAACGTCTCTATTGTGAAGCTTCATTTCCGAGTCAAGAAAGGTCTGCTTCTCTCCTGGGGGCGCGTTAAAGGGCACCAAGACCCGCTCGCCTGTCATCGTTTCCACAACTTTCTCTGGGATAGATAAATTAGATACCGAGATCTTGCCTTCTTTAACCAAGACGCCTGTTTTGCCGCCCTGATAAAAAACAAATATATCAGAGCCTTTAACGCTTCCTGTCGCATTCGGGGTTTCAATAACGAATGTATCGGGCTTACCTGTCTTGGAAACTACTGCCTCGACCTTTCCCCTGGTAAGCTTTATACGCGAATGCTCTCTTGTTTTTTTGTCATCGATCTTATATTCTTCTATTGTGACGCATGTATTCGGACCGAGCTTCAGTATACTCTTGTCGCCGAATTCTATCTCGGCCTTTGAGTAGCTCTTTGTCCTTATACGGTCTCCTAAATAAACAGGGTCTTTTATGTTTGCGAAAGCTGACGATGCTCCGTTGTGAGAGATATCGGATACGCCTTCGAGATAGGTGATAGTACCTACGGGGTTTTCGTTGTCACAAAAACCGTTCCATGCTATCAATAGAAAAAATATCGCGATCGTTAAGACTCTAGTACGCATAAGACACCGCCCTTCTTACGTATCTAAAATTGGTATTTAGCCCCTATACTATATACATTTCTTTTATATTTAAAGATGCCTATCGATGCCGCATCGTTTACAAACGTGTGCTGCAGTTGAAATTCAAAATTATCAAATACTTCATACGCGACCAGATTTGATACGGTAAAAACGTCGTCATGGCGTTCTTTGTCATATGTCGTATTCCGTTTTGAAAAATCCTGCCTGAAATAATCTCCGGCGACGCTCCACTTGACCTTTTTGACGATAGGAACTGTGGCGCTTGCGGTCAGGCGATTGCCTAAATATTTCCAGTTGTTACCTTCCGCGTCTTCTTTATTCATGGCATAGCGCAGGTTAAAAAAACCTTCTTTATTTCTGCCGAAAAAGTAAAACCATCCTAAAGACCCTAGATATTCGTTAGAGTCCCTATCATTATCTTCGCTTGTAACGGTCCAGGCGTAATCTTTGATATTGTACTGCAGTAAAAGTTGAACCATTTTATCATTACCGATCATTACATTGTTTAAATTACTTATACCTATTATTTCAAGGTACCTCTTGTCATTCACCGTAACATAATTATAATGCACGGGAAAACCTATAACAGCCTTTTTGGCGTAAAATGCTGGCTGCAATGCAAAATCATGGCTTACCGTATCGTAAAAATCAAGATCAAATTGTTTAGCTCCGTAAAGAGAGTATGAGGCCCTTGTCCCAAAAGTTTCGACAGGCTTGAAATTATATTCAACCTGCGCGGTATATACGTGACGCCAGTCTTCTTTGTCACTGGCTGCAGCCGCGAGGTCTTCGTTATTTGGTTTTAATATTACGTTGTCGTCGTACTGCAGCGAATAGCCAACGCTGCCTCGGAACGGCCGCATTGCCTTTTCTTGCCTTTTTAAGATACTTATGTATTCATTCGCGAACTCGGCTAGATCTGTTGCGGGTTGCTGCACAACTATCTCATTAAAGACATTTTTTGCTTCTTTGAAGTTTTTCGACTGCACATAAGCCAACCCTTTGTAATAACTTACGGTTTGCGCCAGTGAGGCATCAAGCTTTTCCGCCTCTTCAAACGCCTTAATCGATTCGTCGGGCGCGGATCCCTCTTTCAAAAGTACAAGCCCCTTAAAGAACGCTGTCTGGGCCGGAGCTATAGCCTCCTTTTCGGCTACGGCTATCCATTTTTTTGCCCCTTCCATATCCTCGGATTGATACAAAAGGTCTATTAATTCGGGTATAGCTTCTTTAACTTTTGGCTCGAGCGTGGCCGCGGTTTCAAGGTCGGGTTTTGCTTCTAAAAAATTTTGAAGCTTTTTGTAAGTAACTCCGCGGTAATATGCGATGCTGGCTGACTGTGGTTCTTCAGTTCTTAATTCTTTAAATAAAACCAAAGCCTCTTCATAGTTTTCATGCTGATAAAGCCATATAGCCTTTTCTAATTTGTTGCCTGAACTGCTTGAATCTTGAGGAAAGCAATGAGAAGGGAAATTAAGCGAGAATATAAATACAATAACAAAAACCAGTATTATTTTTTGTTTATATTCCACCGGCCTATTGCCTCTAGTATTACAAATATATGCTAAAGTTTATCATACAACTTTACTAGAGTCAATAGACATTATAAAAAACGAGATTATTTAAGTAATAGCGAGTCAAAAAAATATAAATTTTAAACTTAGGCCGTTTTCAAATGGCTTTTTGCCTTTTTAAGTTTTTGGTTAAATGGGCTTTTTTCAAACTCTATAGTCCATTTTTTTAGATAGCTCCAGCCTACGAATCTTATCATGTAATTCCGCCACGAGCGATTCCATCTTTCCCATCCGATCTTGATATTATGCAAAAAGAAAATTATGCTGGGAAATAAAAATATTTTCAATCCTAGCATAAACATATATTTGAATTGATAGAACCTGGTCATAATTTTCCAGGCTGAAAGCTGCATTTCTTCGGCTGTGAGGGGTTTGTCGGGTTCGAAAAGCGGAAAATTGCCGTCATAATATTCCCAACCTATGTCTTTAAGCGAATAAAGTCTATTTTGCCTTTCCAGTCGATTTCGCAGCTCTGTCCCAGGTAAAGGAACCGGCAATAAAATTTGAATAGTATCAAGTTTCGCCTTACTGATGAATCTTCTAAAACGTTTTATTCTTTCTTCTGGCGGCATGAAAAAACTAACTCCTTCTTGGAGCGGGTAAGCAAATATAAACATGCCATGTGTGACAAATCCGAATTTATGAAATACTTTGGCCAAGGATACCATTTCATCAGGCTTAAGACGCTTGTTCATAGCTTTTAATTCTTCTTCTATAGGAGATTCGAAACCTATCGCCACCGACAGAACATTTGCTTCTCGCATAGCCGAAAGGAGTTCCGTGTCTTTCGCCTTATCAAGCCTTATCTGAACGCCAAAAACAAGCCTTTTGCCTGTACTTTCCTGATATTTTTTGATCATCTTGCAAAATCTTATCGTATCTTCCCGATGCTGCCCAAAGAGGTCGTCGACTATAAAAAACTTACGCGCGCCCCTAGTTTCGGCAAGAGAGCTGATGCGCTCTAAGAGGCGTTCCGGAGACGCGTCCCTGGGCTTACCCTTAACTGTGCAGAATTCGCAATCCATGCCGCATCCCCTTATTCTTTCTACAGGGTAATTAATAATTTTAGCATACCGAACTAAAGAGAAGTCAGGTAAAGGCAGTTTGTCAAAATCGGTAATAGGCTCTCTTTTTTGAGTAAAAATAACATTACCGTTGTCGAGATAAGCTACGCCTTTTACCTCACTTATATCCCCTTTTCCTTCTAATGCCAAAATAAGTTCTTTAATAGTTTCTTCGCCTTCGCCTATAACCACATAATCAACACCTGAAACCAGGGCCTCGGGTATGTCGCCGTTGCTAAAATGTTGGCCTCCGGCAATAGTTATGACTCCTTTACTTTTATAAAAACGCGCAAGCTCATATAATCTTGGTATGGTGCTTGTTAACCCTCCGTATAAACCAATAATATCAGCCGGCCGTATGTTCTGCAAAAGTTCGTTATCAACCCCGCCTGAATCGCCCCTCGGTCCATATTTATCGAGGTTGTTCTCATCTATAACTTCCGCATCCCATCTATCCATCCTGTTTATAATGCTCGCGACGCATATCGGGCCTAAAGCGGTGGTTCTTTTGGCAGAATAGGAATAAATATTAATAGCCGGAAAAAGCGGGATTAACATTCTGAATCTATATCTTTTTTTGGATGAATTGATCATGCGGGGCTCCTGTCCTTTGATTGGTTTGGTAGGTACTCTAAAAAGAAAAACCGCAAGGCGAATACCCTTTGCCTTGCGGTTTGAGATGTTCTCCTCTTTTGACTAACATTAAGTATATCTATTTTTCTTCATTTTGTCAAATAATTTCAAAATTAATAAGACGGTAATTAAACCTTGTTTTATTTGATTTTTTCTTAGGATGGACGCTGATTTGACATAAAACCGCTTTTTTAGTTTTGATTGTATGAGACAAAAAAAGGCCCAGTCTTTGGGGACTGGGCCTTTCTGATTTGCCAGGTTATATCTTCTTTACGTTTTTAGCCTGTTCGCCTTTGGGACCCATCGCGACGTCAAACTCGACTTCTTGGCCCTCGCTTAAAGACTTAAAGCCATCACCTTGAATCTCGCTATGATGCACAAATACATCCTTGCCTTCTTCAGGAGTAATGAATCCAAAACCTTTGCTATCATTGAACCATTTTACTTTACCTTTTGCCATTATTTACTTTCCTCCTTTCCACATGAATTGCAGTAAGTTAAGAACAGAAACAAAAAAAACCGTCAGGCAAGCTTCTTTCTGCCTCACGGCCCAAGATATCTATTCCTCTTACCACGGAAGTATTATACCGTATCTAGTCCTGTTTGTCAAGATATAAGTTATAATATGTTATTGCAAGGCAAAAATGTCCTGTTTCTAGCAAAGCAAGAATGTCCGGTTTTCATGTTTCAATTAGTAGTAGTTCTTTTTCTTTTTGGTTACCTTTTTCTTTTTGTTCATACTGTGGGAACTGT
>Ga0210051_1004692_pt1 | contig 13293 bp, 12 predicted proteins | sample CryGey092014_all_FD_185464 | JGI IMG/M metagenome (GOLD analysis project Ga0210051, IMG submission 185464) | Groundwater microbial communities from aquifer - Crystal Geyser CG23_combo_of_CG06-09_8/20/14_all (SPAdes) (version 2) | ecosystem: Environmental > Aquatic > Deep subsurface > Groundwater...
TAACCACTTAGCAATGACTAAGATTCTAGGAAATTACAAATATGACTTTCAACTTATTTACCGGCGCCCTGGCCTTGGCGGCAGGAGCGTTTTTGGGCTATTTAATCCGCCAATTGATTGCCACTCGCAGCGCGAACTCAATAGAAGCTAAAACCAAGCGCCAGCTTGAGGAATCCAAAACTCAAGCCAAGGAAGTCTTGCTTGAGGCCAAAGACAAGGCCGTAAAAATTCTTGAAGACGCGAAAAACCAGGAGCGGGAGCGACTGGCGATTTTGGCGCGCCAAGAAGACCGTCTTAATCTTCAGTTTAAAAAAATTGAGAAAAAGGAAGACGAATTGGAAAGCAGTAAAAGAGATTTGGAGCGGCAGGCCAACCAAATTAAAGCCATTCATCAGGAAGCGGACGCCTTAAAGAAAAAAAGTGAGGAAATTATTGAACAGGTTTCCGGTTTGAGCCGAGAAGAGGCAAGAGCAAAATTATTTAATCAAGTTGAGGAAGAATCAAAAGCCGATCTTACGGCGGCAATTCAGAAATTGGAAAAAAATCGCCTTGAAGAACTCGAAAAAAAAGCGCGCGCAATAATGACCACGGCAGTCCAGCGCTATGCCCGCTCCCATATTAGTGAAATCACCACGTCAACGGTTAATCTTCCTTCCGATGAATTGAAGGGCCGGATTATTGGCAAGGAGGGAAGAAATATTCGCACTCTTGAAAGATTGACCGGGGTTGAAGTGATAGTTGATGAAACGCCGGAAGCCATAACTCTTTCTTCATTTGATCCTTTGCGGCGTGAAATTGCCAAAACAGCGCTTCTGAAACTAATGACTGACGGCCGAATTCAGCCGGCCAGAATTGAAGAAAAAGTTGAAGAAGCTAAAAAAGAGGTTTCAAAGAAAGTTATGGAAGCCGGAGAGGCGGCTTTGTATGAAGTTGGAATTTTGGATTTACCAAAGGAAATCACCATGCTTTTGGGGCGCCTTGCGTTTCGCACCAGTTATGGCCAGAATGTTCTCTTACACTCGATTGAAATGGCGCATATTGCTAATATGCTGGCCAGAGAATTAGGCGCGAATGCCGAAGTGGCCAAGAAAGCCGCGTTGCTTCATGACGTCGGCAAAGCCGTGGATCACGAAATTGAAGGCACTCATTTAGAACTCGGAAGAAAAATTCTTCAAAAATATGGAATTGAACAGACGATTATTAAAGCAATGGAATCGCATCATGAAGATTATCCATTTTCAACGCCCGAGTCACTTATTGTGGCGGCGGCCGATGTCATTTCCGGAGCCCGGCCCGGCGCCCGGCGCGACACGGTTGAAAATTATATTAAGCGCTTAACCGAGCTTGAAAATATCGTTAATTCTTTTGCCGGCGTTGAAAAGTCATACGCTATTTCTGCCGGCCGGGAGATTAGAATTTTTGTCCAACCGGAAAAAATTGATGATCTGAAAGCTCTCCAGCTTGCCAAGGAAATGGCGAAAAGAATAGAAAGCGAATTGAAATATCCGGGTGAAATTAAAGTAAATGTCATTCGGGAAACTCGAGCAGTTGAATACGCCAGATAAATTATTATATAATTAGCAAATAATAATTATAAAATTATGAACAAAGACAAACTTGTTGATGTTGTTTCGGCGAAACTTGGTTCAACCAAGGCCGAAGCCGAAAGGGCCATTAATGCCATGCTTGATGAAATTACCGTTGCTCTTTCCCGGGGCGATGAGGTGTCCCTGACCGGATTTGGAGTTTTTCAGGTGTCGTCAAGAAAAGCTCGAGCTGGTGTTAATCCGCGAACCGGCGAAAAAATTCAGATTGCGGCCATAAAAGTTCCAAAATTCCGGGCCGGAAAAAATCTAAAAGAAGCGGTGAGATAAAATTTGGAGCGGGCAAGGGGAATCGAACCCCTGTTAACAGGTTGGAAACCTGTAGTAATGCCATTATACGATACCCGCAATTGATAATAGATTCTATCTGATTTTGCCGGACTTTTCAATAAAAAACCGCCCCGCAAGCTTGCGGGGCGGTTTTTGTTTAAATATTTGTAAGCGACCTTTATAACTTTATAAACGATCGGCTGGCTAATTTGGTTTCTTCTTTTGCCAAAGTTAATTGCATTAAAGATATTATAAAATTTTTGAACATCAAAATGATCATCGCTAAAGAGCCCAAAACTGATAATTGAACAACAAGCCTTGTTTTGAAAAATATATGCCAAGCAAAAGAGCTCCAGATCGCTGGGTCAATTGAATTATTGGCTAAAATCTGGCCCGCGTATTGCAACACTTTGGAAACGAACACGTAATAGCCGATGAGGTAAAGAGAACCGGCAAATAATGTCAGTTCAATTAGAAGATAAGGGAATACTTTTTTTGCAAACCAGATAAAATAAACCCGCTTCATTATCCGCCTGCAGAGCAAATTATTGGTATTTGTGTTCATCTTGTTTAGCTAAGTCTTTTAAAATTTTTTTTGCCCTGAAAAGTTTCATTTTCAAAGCCGGAACGGTTATTGATTCCTGTTTGGCAATTTCTTTATAGGATTTGTCTTCAATGTAATACAACGAAACTAACCGGGCCAAAGGTTTCGGCAGGCGGGATATCAAGTCGGCCGTGATGCTTTTTGTCTCACTTTCTAAAACGATGTCTTCAGTGGAAAGGTCTCGCTCGCTGGCCAGTTCCAGATCAGGCGGATTGGTCGATTCCGTCTGCCATTTCTTGCTTATCTTTCGGTAGCGGCTGATAGCGGTATTAATCAAAATTTTGTAAGCCCAGCTTTTAAACTCTATACCTTCCATTTTTTTAAACTTTTTACCGTTAAAATAAATTTTAACAAAAGCTTCCTGAACAATATCCTCGGCCTCTTCCTGTTGTTTCAAAATACCCAGCGCTTTTCTTATAAATGCCTCTTGGTAGCGAACAACTAAAATCTTAAACATCGCCGGGGTTTCCAGCGACAAAGCCAGTATTTCTTCGTCTTTTAAGTTGTTTTCTATTAAGTCCATGAGTAAATGTATTTTTTTTATTTTATTATTCTAGCGGACTTTTTATATTTTTCAAACTCGGATTAGTCACCTTCGTATAAAGTTGTGTCGTTCTGATATTGGCATGCCCCAATAATTCTTGGACATATCGCACGTCCACGCCATTTTCCAAAAGATGTGTGGCAAAACTATGGCGCAAAGAATGGAAAGTCGCTTCTTTGCTAATATGGCATTTTTTTAAAGCATTTTCAAATACTTTCTGCGCGGTGCGCTCTGTTAATTTGCCTCCTCTCTCGCTAGTAAAGACAAAATCATTCTGATTTCTATTGGAAATTATTTTTTCTATATTTTGAACCAGTTTTTTGGGTAAAATCGTGATGCGATCCTTATTGCCCTTTGCGCTCTTAATGTGAATTGTTAACTCCGCTAGATTTATATCTTTGATTTTTAGATTGACAGCTTCGCTAACGCGCAAACCTCCGGCATAAGCCAATGCTATTATCAGATTATGTTTCTCATTACTTATCGCTTTTAATATTGATTGAATTTCGTCTCGGGACAAAACAATCGGTAATTTGCTTGGCGTTTTGGCGAATTTAATATCAATTTTGCCATGAAATTTTAATACATTCCAACAGAAAAAATTAATAGCTTGTAAGGCTTGATTTGTAGTTTGCGAAGACATACCCTTGTTTATTTTTGACAATAAATGCTGTTTGATAAAATCAATATCAACCGAATCAAGGTTATTTTGCTTGATGCGTAAATATTCGGTCACGCAACTAACGTAGCTCTTAACAGTTTTAGGGCTATAATTTCGTAATCGCAACTCATCTTCTAATTTTTTCAAATAGACATTCATTTATTTATCATATACAATTAAATCACAATAGGATTATACACAATACTCGTAAATTATGCAATATTATGTATAATATACGAAAACATTTCGTATATAAACGAGTTAGGCGAAATTTATTTTCAATTTATAATTTATGGATAAAGAAGTTATAACAGAATACTACGATTATACTTTGCCATTTTATAGATTTTTTTATCATAAAGATAGCAACGCTGTTCATTTTGGATTTTGGGATGAAAGCGTCAAAAATCATCAGGAAGCGTTATTGAATGTGAATAAATTTTTGGCAGAAACTGTAGGAATCAAATCAGACGATGTTGTTTTGGATGCTGGTTGTGGAGTCGGGGGAAGTGTTATTTGGCTGGCAAAAAATTATAATGTTCATGCTGTTGGTATTACTATCAGCGAAAAACAACTTGCAGAAGCCAAAAATTTATCACTCAAAAATGGAGTTGACCTTTTCACAAATTTTTATAAAAGAGATTTTTTAAATTCAGGTTTTGATAATGAATCTTTTAGCGTGGTTTGGACAATTGAAAGTGTGTGCCATGCCGAGGATAAAAAAGATTTTTTGAAAGAGGCATATAGATTGCTCAAAAATGGCGGCCGTTTAATCGTTGATGACGGTTTTCAGTTGCACCAAACTAAAAACGAACGTGAGGGAAAAGATCTCGGTGCTTTCCTTGATGGTATGGCACTCTCTAATCTTGCATTTGAATCTGAATTTAAAAAATCTCTTGAAGATGTTGGGTTTAAAAATATAAAAATTTATGACAAGGCCAACGAAACGCTTCCTTCCGCCAAAAAAATCTATAAAATGTCCATTTTTAGTTATCCTGTATCGTGGGTATTGGAGAAATTGCGTATAACTCCGAGCTTGCTGACCAAAAATAATTTAGCTGGCATTACTCAATACAGGATAATTAAAAATGGAATAATGGGTCATCGAGTATTCTACGCTGAAAAATAAATTTTAAATTGAAAATAAACATCGCCTAACACGGGATAAGCGGTTCGGGACAAATGCGATTTATTACTTACATTAATGAGTTGCGTTTATCCCTCACCCAAATTTTTACTGCGCTATGCTCCGTAAAAACTTCGCTTATCCCGATACGTTAAACAAAACTCAAGGGGATGCTACGCTTTTGCCCCGCTCCATTCTTCATTCATTTCATTCATTCGGGCTGCTGGGAATTGAACCCAGATTACACGCACCCGAAGCGTGCGTAATGCCGTTATACCACAGCCCGCAATTAAACTTTAAACTTGTTTTTTATGCTCTTAAATTCTTCTTCCGCCGCTTCCTGCGTTTTAGCTTGGGCCATTTTACACATTTTTTCAAGCTCTTTCAACGGCTTTTTATCCAATTTTAAAACTTGGTTCGTCAGATATTCTTTCTTATTTTTTTTCGGATCGTCTAAAATTTCATCAAGAAGAATGTTTAAAATATAGCCGATTTTTGGTCCCGGCTCAATTTTTAATATTTTCATTAAATCGTCGCCGTTTATTTTAAGCATTTTAACCGAAATCGGATCGCGGGAAACTTTTTCAATAATTGCTCGCAAATGGCGAAGCTTATAAGGTTCGGCTTTGGGAACGCCGGAGCCCTTGCGATCGGCAATCCGGATTTCCAAAAGATCGTCTATATTTTCCGGGCCGACATTTTTAACCAGCCGGCGTACCGAGCTCTCGGTAACTTCCTCAACATTGTAATAAAAAAGATGATAACGCACCAAAAGCACGACTTTTTCAATGAATTTTTTGGGAAATTTCAATCGTTCAAGAATTTTGGCGGTAATTCTGGCGCCGACAACTTCATGGTTGTAAAAAGTTGAATCCAAACCATCACCTCGCTTGGTTTGCGGCTTCCCGACATCATGCAAAAGCGACGCCATCCGGTTTTCAAGTTTATAATTATGATTAGCTGCCCAATCAAGAGACAGCTGGTTATGTTCCCAGACGGTATAAATATGATGTTTATTCTGGCTGATATTAATTCCCTCTTCAAGTTCCGGCATAATATGTTTTAAGAGACTAAAGCCGTGAAGCATTTCAATTCCGGTTTTGGCATTTTTAGTCATAATAATTTTAACAAGTTCGTCGCGGATTCTTTCTTTGGAAATAGCGACAATATCGTTGCTATTTTCTTTGATCGCTTTCGCGGTCTCTGGTTCTATTGGAAAATCCAACTGAACAGCAAAACGAATTGCCCGCATTAATCGCAGAGCGTCTTCATTAAATCTTTTTTGAGGTTTGCCGACCGCCTTTATTGTTTTATTTTTTATGTCTTTTTGCCCGTTAAAAGGATCAATAAATTTTTTGCCGTCGTAAGCGATTGCGTTAATCGTAAAATCGCGGCGCGACAAGTCATCTTCAATTTTATTGGTAAATTTGACGATGTCCGGATGGCGCTTGTCAGTGTATTTTTCTTCAACGCGGTAAGTGGTGATTTCTATAATTTTTCCGCCAAAGGCGGATCCGCCTTTGGCGGATAATCTTTCATCTTTACTTTCGGTGTTTATTGCCACGGTGCCGAATTGATTTTCATAAACGCTTTTTTGGAATATTTTCTGAATTTCTTCCGGCTTGGCATTAGTGGTGATGTCCCAGTCATAAGGTTCTCGTCCCAAAATAAAATCTCGAACGCAGCCGCCAACCGCGTACGCCTCAAACCCCGCGCTCTCCAACGCCTTTATTATTTCTTTTACTTCTTTTGGTAGGGTCATAAAAGTGTTTATGACAGTGAATTATGAATTTAACCACTTTTCTTTTGGGATGCCTGATTGTCTGACAATACTGTTTAATGTTCTTGGCTTTAGCGCTCTTGACCCATGAAAAGGTACAGAAACTTGTCTCAATTCTCCACTATATTTCCCTACATAATAAAAATGGCTTCCTCTGGAATGACTAAGTCGGAAGTCATATGCTTTAAGAAATCTGACGACATCTTCGGGAGACCAATTAAAAATTCCATGCGGCATATATTAAGCAGGGACAAATTCCAGATTTTTTCTAACTAAATTCAAACGGCCGACTGCAAATATATTTTGTTTTAGTGTTTTTTCTTTTTCGTTTTGCAGCGAATTCCACATCGTTTCATATTCCGGATCGGTTTTTTGATTCAGAATATTTGGGTGTGCTTTTATTTTATACGCTGATTCTAAATAACCTTGGATGGCTTCAAATAGCAAAACCAGGGCCTCTTGAGGGTTGTCTCCGGTTTCCACAATATTAAATTCAAGTCCCGCTGCGTACCATACATTGTCTTCTTTAAAAACTACAAAACGAATAGATCCTTTTTGCAGAGTATTTTTGTATTTCATAATAGTATTTTAAGGTTATCACACCTCTCTTAAAAATTCAAACCTACTTTAATTTATATCAAATTAACCAAAATAAAACCACCCCCTAACACTAAAGCAGTGTGGCGGAGACGACTTTGTCGTCGGGTTCAACGCGCATGATGCGGACGCCCTGGGTGACGCGGGAAACAGTGGAAATTGATTCAAGCGAAACTCTGATGATCGTGCCTCGTTTTGAAATAGCGATTATTTCCGTCGCATCCGGCTGAATCGCGAAAGCGGCGACAATCGCCCCGGTCTTGGGAGTGATTTTGGCGGTTTTAACGCCGGAGCCGCCGCGGTTTTGTTTTTTATAAAATTTAAGCAGTGTTTTCTTTCCGAATCCATTTTCCATAATTACCAGCATTTTGGCGTTGGCGTTTTTAGCCAATGTCCCGCTGATGACGTCCATTCCGATGATTCTGTCGTCTTTATGCAGTCGGATGCCGATAACGCCGGCGGTCGCTCTGCCGAGCGGACGGGTGTCCTTTTCGGAGAATTTTATCGCCTGACCTTTTGAGGTCACCATTATCACTTGATCTTCTCCGGAAGAGGCCTTCACCCAGTTAAGCGCGTCGCCTTTCTTTATTCTTATCGCGATAAGCCCCGAACGACGCACTGAACTGAAATCGGCAATGGAGGTTTTCTTTATGAGACCGTTTTGAGTTGCCATCACGAAATATTTTTCATATCCCTTTTCTTTTAGATTTTTTTCGTTGTAAGTCAGAATGGCAGCGATTTTTTCTTCTTGCGATAACGCCAAAAAGTTCACGGCTGCTTTGCCTCGCGACTGCCTTGATGCTTCGGGAATTTCCCAAACTTTTGTCTGGAAAACCCGGCCGGCGCTGGTGAAAAACAGTACATTGTCATGAGTCTTGCAAGAAACAAAATGAGTGACGGCGTCTTCTTCCTTGGTGCTGACACCGGTCATGCCCTTGCCGCCCCGATGCTGGGCGCGGACGACTGTCGGGTTCATTCTTTTTATATATCCGGAATCGGCCAATACAATTACGGCCTCTTCAAGCGGCACCAAATCTTCTTCTTTGAATTCCCCCAAAGGCGTGGCGACCACTTTAGTGCGTCTTTCGTCGCCATATTTGGTTTTTATATTTTGAAATTCTTTATTAATAATCTCCAAAATCCGGTCGCGGCTTTTTAAAATCAAGTTCAGTTCTTTGATCAGCTTATGCTTTTCTATAAGTTCATCTTCAATTTTTTTCCGTTCAAGATTGGCTAAAGTTGCCAGCTTCATTTCCAAAATAGCATTAGCCTGAATGTCGGTGAATTTGAATTTGCTCACTAAATTTTTATGGGCCGTTTCGCGATTTTCCGATTTCTTAATTGTCTTAATAACATCATCAATATTATCCAATGCTTTTTTGAGACCTTCTAAAATATGGGCTCTCTCTTGCGCTTTTAATAAATCATATTTAGTGCGCCTTACGATTACCACTTCGCGATGTTTCAGGTAGTATTCCAAGACCGCTTTGAGCGAAAGAATTTGCGGCTGGATGCCGTCAACCAGGGCTAGCATGTTCAAATGAAAAGTTCGTTGAAGATCGGTATGCTTGTAAAGATTGTTTAAAATTTTCTGCGGAACTGCGTCATTTTTTAATTCAATAACAATCCGCATCCCATCTTTATCGGACTCATCGCGCAAATCGCGGATACCGTTGATTTTTTTCTCGGAAACCAGCTCGGCAATTTTTTCAAGAAGCGCCGATTTGTTAACCTGATAGGGAATTTCGGTGACAATTATTTGAAGGCGACCTTTTTTATTTTCAACGATTTCGGCCTTACCCCTCGCGACAATAGGACCCCGGCCGGTAGCGTAGGCCACGGCTATGTCTTTTTTAGAATAAATTATGCCGCCGGTTGGAAAATCGGGGCCTTTGACAAATTCCAGCAGATCCTCGGTTGAAGCGCGCGGATGTTTTATAAGATAAGAAGCGGCGTCAATTACTTCATTTAAATTATGGGGCGGAATATTAGTTGCCATACCAACGGCAATGCCCATGGTGCCATTCAAAAGAAGTTGGGGAATAGCTGACGGCAGAACCTTGGGCTCATCGCGCGTGGCATCATAATTAGGGATAAAGTCAACGGTGTCTTTTTCTAAATCTTTTAATGTTTCTTCAGCTAAAGTGGTCAGCCGTGCCTCGGTATATCTCATGGCAGCCGGCGAATCGCCGTCAACACTGCCGAAATTTCCTTGCCCGTTTATTAGCGGGTAGCGCAGAGAAAAATCCTGGACCATGCGGGCTAGAGCGTCATAAACCGAAATATCGCCGTGAGGGTGGTATTTACCTAGAACTTCGCCGACAACCAGCGCCGATTTCCGGAATTTTGCCGAGTGGACAAGATTCAAATCGTACATAGCGTAAAGAATCCGGCGATGGACCGGCTTTAAGCCGTCACGGACATCAGGAAGGGCCCTGGACACGATTACCGACATCGCATAATCCAAATATGATTCCTCCATTTCGGCGCTGATTTCTCTTGGTTTTACGTATCCTATTTCTGCCATAAATTTCTAAAATTTAGAATAAATTTTTAGCTAAATTTATGAGCACCCGCCGAAGCTTTAGCGAAGGCGGGTAGCCCACAATTCTTGCAGATTATTGATTTGGGTTTTAAGTGTTTGCCACACGCCTGGTAATTCTTTTTTCAGATTAGCCGTGGCTTCGTTATCCCCGGTTTTTTGGATTTGCGACGGGAAAGTTAAAAGCCAAAAAGTGAAAATCGCGGTCATTATAAAAATAATGCCGATCCACATCACAACTCGTTTGAAGCCCTCAGGTTTATTCTGTAAGTTTTTTATTAAGCGGTGATTAAGCATAATTTAATTCTTGTAATTTTCAATTTCTAATTTTTCCCCCTTCGGGGGATCCCCCACAGGGGGACAATTTTCAATCAATGATTTAATTTTTAATTTTCAAACATTTGAAAATTGATTCATTGAAAATTTAATAAAAATTGTAAATTGTAAATTTATAATTATTTTTTTATGTTTTTTCCAGAATTACTATTTTTGTTTCTTCTTCAATTATATCTTTCTTTTTTATGGTTAATTTCGGTTGGGGAGATTCCTTGGCCTCGCTCTCTTTGAGAAAATCCGAAAGCGGCGCTCTTTTTATTTTTAAGCCTTTAATATCGTAAAGCATTGGAATAGCCACCGACGGTTCAATTTTATTGATTAATTTCATTGCTTTTTCGGCGTCCAAAACAGCGCCGTTGCCGACAGGAATCAAAGCAATATCCGGGTCATCAATAAGGGCCATTTTCACATCATCTAAATCTTTATCTAAAAAACCAAGATGGGCAATTTTAATCCCATCTATTTCTATATTGTACAAAATGTTTTCTCCATCGGCGACGCCTAAAATGTTTATTCCTTTAATTTCATATTCACCCGGGCTGTCAATGACAAAAGTTCCAGTTTCTGGACCATTAAGAAGCGGCCCTTCTGAGTTTCTTGATTTTGAATAAATTAGAATGTCGCTTTTTAAGCGGGGAGAGTTGATGCCCGATTCTTTTTGCGGCGGTTCAATTAAAATCCTTATGCCGCCGCTTTCTAAGAGAAAACAAGCTTCTCCGTACCAAGATATTGTCATAAAAAAATAGTATCAGATTTTATTGCAGTTGACAAGAAAATATTTTGTGATAATCTTGGTGAGACATGGAAGCTCAAGCGAGAATCAATTCCAGTATGCAAAATTTGGTGGCTAAGCTGCCGCGAGCTTTTAGTTTTCCCAAAGTCGGCGACGTGGTTGAGGGTCGGGTGCTCAAGAAGAGCGCTCGCACTTTGTATTTTGATTTGGGTCTCTGGGGCATTGGCATTGTTTATGGCATAGAATTTACCAACGCTCAAACCATAATTAAAAATTTGAAAGTCGGCGACAGCGCTTTTGCTAAAATTTTGGAAGTTGAAAATGAAGGCGGTTTTCGGGAACTTTCGCTAGCCGAAGCCCAGAGCCAAAAATCCTGGGATTTGATAAGAGAACTCAAAAGAACTAATAAAACCGTCGCTACTAAAATTTTAAGCGTTAATCGCGGCGGCCTTATGGTTGAAATCAGCGGCGTTGCGGGTTTTTTGCCGGTTTCTCAATTATCCAACGAACATTATCCGCGGGTTGAAGGCGGCGATAAAAATAAAATTTTGGAAGAAATTTCCAGATTCATCGGCCAGGATTTCAACGTAAGAGTTTTAGATTTTGACCCTAAAGAAAACAAATTAATTGTTTCGGAAAAAGCGGCTGAAGAAGAGATTTTGAAGCAAGCTATTGGCAGGCACCAGGTGGGAGACGTGGTTGCGGGCACTATTTCCGGCATAGTTGATTGGGGAGCCTTTATTAAATGGTCCTCCTCTGCCAAGGCTACGGAGGGTAAACCCGCCGAAAATGAATTGAACGAAACGCTTGAGGGCTTAATCCATATTTCCGAGCTTGATTGGCAATTAATAGAAAATCCGGCCGATTTTATAAAAGTTGGCGACGATGTCTCCGCCAAAATTATTGACATTACCAACGATCGAATCTCCCTGTCTTTGAAACAACTTAAGCTTGATCCTTGGAAAGTTGCTTCGGCTTTTTTAGAAAAAGGAATGATTGTCGGCGGTCTGGTCAAGAAATATAATTCTTTCGGCGCTTTTGTTGAAGTGGCTTGTCCCAAATCGGCTGACCTGTCCGCGCAGGCAGATGGCAAAAATGAAACTCTTCAGGGGCTCTGCCATATTTCAGAGTTTGGCTCGGATGAAAAAATGAAAAAGGCCTTGGAAGTCGGGGGAAAATACCAGTTTAAAATTTTAGCCTTTGTTCCGGAAGAACATCGGATGAGTTTAGGACTTTCAAAAGAAGAAACGGGAAGCAGCGAAAAGATTTGACAAAGTAACACTTTTGTAGTATATTAACTATCGATTCTAAGAAATTGATAGATTTTTAAACGTTCTTTAACTTTTTTAATATAAATAAGGGAGGTGTAAAATGGATTGGAATAAGTTTCACCCATTGTTCGGACCTGATCTGAAGGTCGGATTTGAGACAACTTTTCCAAAAACCGCGGATTTGTCGAATCTGAACCCGCTTTACAGCAAAAGCGGGCTGGTTTATGAAAAACCCAATGAGTCGGTCATAAGGATTTATGAACCGGCAACTGAGATTCAGGGATCATGTTTAGACGGCGAGGCTGCCCAAGTTTTTTTTGAGCCAGTGCCGTCAAATGACTCGTTTTTTCGGCGGTTGGTTTTTGCGCGGAGGGTTAGACACCGCTATCGCGCTCGAAAATGGCAGCCATTGTGGATGGTTGCGGCGCGACACGATGAGCCCATCCCATTTGGTTTTGACGCTTTATACAGTGTGAACGGAAGATATCTTTCGCTGGCATATCCGGGATTGGAGGAACAGTTTGTTCCTGTTTATCTCAAAATCCAAGACAGAAAAGGGGAGTTTGTTTATTTGGAAGTTTGGGCTTGGGACGAAAGGGATAACAAAGTAGTGGTTCAGGGTCGCAGGTTAACGGAGAGTTTGGTGCCGGATATACTGATTTTAGCCGAGCCAAACGGGATGAGCTTTTAGTTCAAAAAAATTTTAAGGAGGTGTGATATGGGTACCATGAAAGAGGAGTTGGAGAAGAACGGGGGAAAAATCCAAGAAGTGGTTAAAAATGAGATGGTTTTACGTATCCCGGCGATGCGTAAAATAGAGTTAACTGCCCGAGAGGATGCGCTAAGAGAAGCTGTTGCGAAACGGCATCAGTATCTCTCTGAGATACCGAGCCATATGGCTGGCTTGGTGGCCCGGATCAGGGAGATTCAGAACTCTTCTGTAGAAGAGAAGTCAATTCGCGCCAAAGAGTTTCGAGAATTGATTGATGAGGTGCTTTCACATCTCAACTCCGAGGAGCCGCTTCTCCGGAATGCCGCGACGCAGGCCTATGCCGAGGCAATGGTTAAAACATTGCCGCCCGATAAGCGGCTAGTGACGGAGATGATTAAGGGAGGGGATCTGCCGGGACTTATTGAACTCAAGATACTCGAGCCGGCTGGAAACGCGAAAAACGCCGTTACCTTGAAAGTTTTTGGCGAAAATTATAAGGTAAATGGCGGTCGG
>Ga0210051_1004693_pt1 | contig 13293 bp, 10 predicted proteins | sample CryGey092014_all_FD_185464 | JGI IMG/M metagenome (GOLD analysis project Ga0210051, IMG submission 185464) | Groundwater microbial communities from aquifer - Crystal Geyser CG23_combo_of_CG06-09_8/20/14_all (SPAdes) (version 2) | ecosystem: Environmental > Aquatic > Deep subsurface > Groundwater...
ATAACAATCCGGCATTTTAATAAAATTTAATAAAAATTAAAAAGGCGGACTTCGGTCCGCCTTGCGTTTATTTTTTGCATTCCATCAATCATTCCTCCTTTTTGGATTTTTTTCAAAAAATATTTATTTCAATCTTTCGGTAAGATAGCACGCAAGCTCTTTGATGTCAAGTCTTTTCTGCTTGCCAGTGTCGCGGTCGCGGATGGTAACCGTATCGTTTTCCAATGTATCAAAATCTATTGTTACACACCACGGAGTACCAATTTCATCTTGTCTCCTGTAGCGCTTGCCGATATTGCCGTTATCATCCCACATCGCGGACATTTCCGGTTTCAGCATTTCATAAACTTCCCGCGCCTTTTTTACTAATTCCGGTTTATTTTTAAGCAAAGGAAAAACCGCAACTTTTATCGGCGCGATTTTAGTATTTAACCGGAGGACAGTCCTCCGTTCGCCGCCTAATTCATCTTCATCATAGGCTTCGCAAAGCAAAGCCAAAACTGTTCTTCCTGCGCCAAAAGTCGGCTCTATCACATGAGGCACGAATCTTTCTTTTGTATCTTCGTCATAATAATCTAATTTATGATTTTTTAAATCGTAATCGGTCCGATACGCCAAGCCATAAAGTTCTTTCCTGCCAAAAGGAAAATCGTATTCGAAATCAACTGTTCTTTTTGAATAATGAGCCCTGTCTTTTTCCGATACCTCCAATTCATGCACATTTTTTTCATTAATTCCTATTTCTTTGATCCAATTCCGTATTTCTTTTTTCCAAAACTCAAAATTCTTTTCCCAATCGCTTTCTTTCACAAAATATTCGAATTCCATAAGATCGAATTCCCTTACCCTGAAAAGAAAATCTCTCGGAGAAATTTCATTTCTGAAGCATCTTCCGATTTGAGCGATGCCGAACGGAACTTTCGGATGAAAAGAATCGATAATATTTTTAAAATTAACGAACATTCCCTGGGCAAGTTCCGGCCGCAAATAAATATCAATCGTTTCGCCTTTTAACGCCCCTGCTTTTGACTTAAACATCGTATTAAATTTCTTGCTGCCCAACGGGTCGGTAAAATGCTCAAGATGGCCGGAAGCGGTCCAAACAGTTTCCGGCATCATAATACTTGAAGCAATACCGTACATATCTTCGCGGCTCGAAACAAATTTTTTCCACCACGCATCTTTTACATTATGAAGCATCTCCGCGCCCAAAGGCCCGTAATCCCAAGTGCCCGCAAGGCCGCCGTAAATTTCCGAGCCGGGATATACGAATCCCCGTCTTTTTGCCAGCGAAATAATATTTTCTAAATTTTTTTCAGCCATTTTTTTTATTTCACTACGGTTCCTTCATTATATTTAAACTGCGGGTCGGTATCAAGATAAGTGGTAATTGCCGCTTTTACTTTACGTAAAAATGCTCCCGTAAAATTATCCTTCCCTCCAAGAATCGCCTCTGAAACCAAAACCGGCTTAGAATCTACTTGAGAAGAATCCGGCAGAAAAGAAATCTGAAATGCCGCTTCTCTGGCCGAATCGATAATTCCCGTTCCCGCCGGAATATTTCCCGCCTTCCAAAAAATTTCTCCTGTTGTCGAATTATATGAAATTTCTGCGGTTTCCGGTTTAATGACGCCAAGCCATCTGATATACGAAGGCAAAAAGGCGCTTACGGTTGCGTCCGAAACCGCGTTTGAAGAATTTGTCAGAGACCAAACAATGGTATAAGTCGTTTCTTTACCAACCTTTGGCGGCAAAGGACCGCTATTTTTAAATGCTCCCGAATAATACAATCCGCGCTGGCTAAGTTGAAATATTGTTGCGATTTTTATATCTTTTATCAGATGATTCGTCACCTGAATTCTTCCTTGATCGGCAGAATCACGCTCAGCTTTCATTTGTATATCCAAAGAAACAGTGGCATTGCCTTTTCTTATAACATCATTAGGTATGGAATCTAAAATGGCGAACCTGAAAGAAACATCTCCTTCCTGCAAAGGTTCGATTTCCGCCAAATCAGGAGAACTGGATTTATTCCAAACCAAAGTTTGATCAAAGCTTCTGTAAAAACCTTGACTAAGAGTAATACTGCTCGCATCAACAACAGAACTATTCAGTTTTATTTCAATAACGGCATTATAAACTTTTTCCGGAACAGTATTTTGCCAATCAATATCCACGCTTAATTCGGCGCCGGGAGAAACCGCAACTTCCTCTGTCCTATTGTTAATCTTTACTCCTATTTTCAAAAACGGTTTTTTCAAAACAATACTTTGTACATTGAAACCGTAAGCGATAACTTCGCCTTTCGCGTCGAGCGGGCCGACGGAAACGCGGAAAACAAGTTCCATTAAATCCTGTCCTTCGAGAATTCCTTTTATTTTCAATATGCGTTTTTTATTCGGTTCAATGTCGCCCAGGCGCCAAACATTATCGCCGGAAACCGGTTTCAAATCGGATTCATGATATTGAAAACCCGCGGGATATTCTATTTTCAGATTTACGTCTTTAATCACGGCATTAGCATTCGAAATAATTTCTATTTCCATCGTGATCTCTTCGCCGGTATTTGTTTCTTTCGGCATTTTTACGGAAACTTCCACTGGCGATTGCAACAGTCTTACCGATTGTTCCGCAGTTTTGGCCAAAATCGCATTTGAACCCTGCGGACGGTATTCAATCGTAAATTTAAAAACTTTATTAGTGTCTTTTTCTCCAAAAAGATAAAGGCTGATGGCTTGAATGGCTGTTTCGCCTGCTTTTATCTTTCCCAAGGAACGCCTTTCGGAAACAATTTTTGTCCCGCTCAAAAAACCGGAAGGAGCAATGCTCGGTTTTGCGCCTTCGGGATATTCTATAATAAGATCCGCCAATTCAAGATCAGATTTGTTTTTATTGGTAACTGAAACCTGCCAATTGCCCAATTCACCGCCCTTGATGCTCGATGGTCCTCCTAAAGTTATTTCAATATTGCTTCCTGATACCACGCTCAGCCCTCTAATCAAAAAATAAATCGTGACTCCTAAAACAATTAAGCCGATAACAACTAATGCGATGAGAATAAGCTTTTTAAAAAATGGCATCGAAGGTTTTTCAGGCAAAATTAAACGTTCTTCCTCGGGAGAAGATCCTTCCCAATAAGGCTTGGCTTCGGAAAGGCGGGAAGAAAGAGGCGAACGCAATTCCCGTTCCTTGAAAGTTTCTCCTTTTTTAAAAAGTCGTTTTCTTAATCTTTCGATTTCGTCGCTATTCATGATTGATTTTATTATATCACAATTACAATTGGCTTTCCTGCAAAGCCTTGTTGATTGCGAAAATTATTAAAGGCTTCATCTTTTGAACTTCTTCAAGTGAAAGATTGAACCATTTCTCATGTTCGGCAACATATCCGAGATGTGAAAGAATTTTTAATTGCGCCAGTAGTCCGAAAATTTGCAAGTCTCCTTCTCCTTGCGCGTTTTTATATTGTTCCAAAAACAAAAAAGCGCTTTTCACTTCTTTCCATAGAGAGGTATCGTGCTCTTGCCCTTTAACCATCCTGTTTATTAATTCGGCAATTTGAAAAACCGCAGCCAATTTTTCCGGCGTTTCGCGGATATTCTTCCAATTATTCAACTCTTCAGCGTCAACAATGCGCCACGATGTGCGGCTTGCGACTAATCCAAGCCGCGCATAAGAAAAAGTACCCATGCTATAACGAAGCTTTGATTCGACGCGGCGGATGCCTTGGGCAATTGCGTCTATCCTACCGAACTCCCGCGTCAAAACGCTAAAAATCCGGTCCGCTTCACCGATATTTTTTTTCCCAAGTATAATTCCCTCGGTTTGATAAATATGATAAGACACGATAAAAAATGAACTTTTGACCTAAACTAAGTTTGGGGCACATTGGCTCGGTAAATCATTTTTCTGATTTTATTAAAAATACAAATTCTCCCACTTTTACGTCATAGCCTCCTTCAAGGACAGAGCGGACAATAATCGATTTCGCGTTAATGGATTTTTTGAATTCTTTGGCGTATTTTACGATAAAATTTTTCCCTTTTTCATCGGTTGCCATAAAAAACTCGAGCATTTCATTGGGCTTGCGGCCTTCTTTCTTGCGGATATCCTGAATCTGGCGAATTAAATCGCGCAAAATCCCCTCCTCGCGCAATTCTTGCGTAATCATTGTATCTAATTCTATTTCTTCTTTAATATTTTTATCGAAAATGATTTCCTTAACATTCACTTCCCCTTTTATCAATTCTAACAATTCTTTGTTATTTTTGAGATTTGCCCGCCCTCGGCTTTGCCTTGGCGAGGCCGGGGAGATTTGAGATTTAATTTTAAGCGAAGCGATTGGCTGGCGCACGCGGATTCCAAATTTTGTTCTCACTTCAAGCGCTTTTGAAACAATATCCCTCGTCACTTCCATATCTTTCAATAATTTTTTCGATGCGGCAGATAAAGTTTTTCCGACAACAGGATAATTTTCCAAATGAACGCTTTCTCTTGCACTTCGTAGCCTTGGCGAAGAAGGGTTCATCTCTTGATACATCATTTCAGAAATAAATGGCGTGAAAGGCGCAAGGATTTTTGCAGTTTCCATAATCACTTTTCCTAAAACCGCGTTTATTTCTTTCGCCTCTTTAGAATTCGGATTTTTCATTTTTTCGCGTATGCGGCGAATATACCAATGAGAAATATCTTCTATTACAAAATTTTCGAGCAGGCGGCCCGTCGAAACAACATCATAATTGTCGAGCATTTTTGTGGCTTCCAATGCAACTTGATTAAAACGCGCCAATAACCATTTATTTATTATGGAAGTCGGACTTCCATAGGAAGTCCGACTTCCCGCAGCGCGACCGTATATTTTCCAATATGTAAAACAGTTCCAAAAGATTAAAATGAATCTTCGTAAAACCGCCTGTACATCGCTTTCTTTAAACAACTTTTCATCCCACGGCTGATTGATGGTATAAAAATACCAGCGCACCGCATCGGCGCCGTACTTATTCATTAAATCAATCGGTAAAACTATGTTGCCCTTTGATTTGGACATTTTTTGGCCATTTGCGTCCAAAACCAAACCTAATGAAAGCACGTTTCGATAAGGCGCCTTGCGGCCGAGCAATATGGCATCGGCCAATAATGTATAAAACCATCCTCTTGTCTGGTCAATCGCCTCGCAAATATAATCCGCCGGATATTCCAATTTTTTATTAGCAAAAGGCTTGCCTTGAGCGAAGTCGAAGGGATAATGATTTTGCGCAAAAGGCATTGCTCCGGAATCAAACCAAACATCGCAAACGCCGTTAATACGCTTCATTTCCCCGCCGCACTTTTCGCATTTCAATAAAATTTTATCGATATAAGGCCGATGGGGGTCCAAAACAAAATTTTGATTATGGGACAGCGGGATGAAATCCAGCTTCATCATTTGTCCTGTTCCTATAAAATCTTTTTTCTTTCCTTTTAAAATAACCGCTTCTTCATCCGTTAATCCTTTCGCCCCGGCCTGAATAAGCCAGGTCGGATATTCATGGGTAATTATCAAAATATTGCGTTCTTTATATTTTTCCTCCATTTCGTATAAAAAACGCATAAGGCGATTTTTCAGATCGGTAAGATTTTCACCGTTAGGCGGAGCTTTGGAAAATTTTTCCAGATTTGAAGAAAAATATCTGTGATATTCTTCGTCCGGTTTCGCGTCAAAGATGCCGACATTAACATCGCGCAGGCGCGCGTCAAAAAATATATTTTCTTTCGGTATGCCGATAATATCCGCCACGGCCGCTGCCGTTTCTTTGGTCCGCAAAAAATCAGAAGAAAAAATCAAATCGATTTTTTCCTTTTTTAATTTCGCGGCGGTTTTCGCAATTTCCTTTTTGCCCTTAGGAAGCAATTTGTAATTATCATTTTCTATATTGGAACTGGCGATATCGTGCGAGTTATGTTCCGCAAATCCATGGCGCATCACAAAATATTTGTTTCCCGATTTCAAAGTCTTTTTTTTCAATTCATCATAAGAACCTATAACCGAATAATTCTTGCATGCCCCGCAGCGCCATATCGGAAGCGGCGTCCCCCAATAACGCTCACGCGAAATCGCCCAATCCCGCAAATCCTTCAACCACTCGCCAAAACGCCCTTCTTTCAGATACTCCGGATGCCAATTTATTTTTTTGTTTTCCGCAATCATTTTTTGTTTTACTGCCGTTGTTTTCAGCCACCAGGAAGTTTTGGCATAATACATCAAAGGACTGTCGCACCGCCAGCAAAAAGGATAATCGTGCTCGTACGGCTCGGTTTTAAATAAAAGTTTCCTTTGGCGCAAACCCTCTACAATCAGCGGGTCGGCATCTTTGATAAACATTCCATTCCACTTGTAGCCTGGTTTCAGCATTTTTCCTTCCTCGTCCACTAAAGATAAAATAGGCAATTTTTCCGCTTTTCCCAATCTCATGTCGTCTTCGCCATATGCCGGAGCGATATGGACAACGCCGGTTCCTTCTTCGGCTGAAACAAAATCGGCGGCGTAAACTTTATAAGGAGCGTTGTCGGGATAAAGCGGTTCGTACTCCAGACCGACCATTTCACGGCCTGAAAAAGAATCAATTTGAAAAGCCGGAAGATTTTTATATGTTTCCGGGAAAAAACCTTTCCCAAGAAGAATTTCAAAATTCTTTTTCCCCAGAACAAGCCAATGATTTTCTTCTTCGGGATCGGGAACGCAGACATATTCAATATCGGAATTTATCGCCAAGGCCGCATTGGAAGGCAATGTCCAGGGCGTTGTTGTCCAAACTAAAATTGAGGTATTCTGCCATTCAGAATCTTTGCTTTTTACTTTAAATCTTATGTAAATTGATTCCTCTTTAACTTTCCGATAGCCCTGGCTCACTTCGTGGGTTGAAAGAGCCGTACCGCAACGCGGACACCAGGGAAGAACTTTATAGCCTTCGTAAAGCAATTTTCTCTTTTCGGTCTCTTTAAAAATCCACCAAAGAGTTTCGATGTAATCGTTCGTCATCGTCGCGTAAGCATTTTTCATATCCAGCCAATAAGCCATTCTCTCTGTTAATTTTTCCCATTCGTTTCTGTAACGCCAAACGCTTTCTTTGCACTTCTCTATAAATTTTTCAATGCCGTATTCCTCTATTTCTTTTTTGCTCTTTAGGCCGAGTTCTTTCTCAATTTGTATTTCAACAGGCAAACCATGGGTATCCCATCCGGCTTTGCGCTCGCAATAAAAGCCCCGCATTGTTTTGTAGCGCAAAATAATGTCTTTGAAAGCGCGCGCTTCAACGTGATGCAAGCCGGGCTGGCCATTTGCGGTCGGCGGGCCTTCGTAAAACACAAATTTCTTTTTCCCTTTCCTTTGCTTAATGGATTCCTCAAAAATTTTGTTCTTTTCCCAGAATTCCAGAATTTCCTCCTCGCGCTTCGGAAAATTAAGTTTAGATTCTTCGTTATCCATAATAGTTATGGTAATGAAAAATATGTTTTTATTCAAGAAAAAAGCCCGTTCAAATTTTCCCCCTGAACGGGCTTAATTTTTTATTCTTGTGGTTTTTCTATTCCGGCCGCACGCCAAATATAGCAAATAAACGCTAGGCAGGAACAAACTGCCATAAGCGGTAAGGCTAAGGTAGGCGGGAAATTGAAATTTATATTTGTGATACCAAAAATAATATCCCGGAAATAAAAACTTAGAATCACGAATCCTGCCAAGAGCAGATGAGCCGCTTGCCGTAATTTGCCGACAATATGAACTTTTCTATTTCGAGGCGCTATGAGAAATAAATTATTTAAAACCATCAGAACTTCAAATCCTACTATGAACCCGCCCCATAAAATAAGAAGTCGGAAATCGGTAATATAAAATATGTTCGCCAAAACCGCCAAAAGCAGGAGCCTGTCCCGAAGCGGGTCAAGAAATTCTCCGAGCCGGGTTTTTTGCTGTAATCTCCGCGCCGTTTCACCGTCTAGCAAATCGCTACATCCCGATAGAAAAACGCTTGTCATCAATATCCATCTAGAACTAACCAAAAATCCATAAACGTAAATTCCGATAAGTGCCAACCCCGCCGAAGTAATAATGTTCGGGATTGTAATAATACTCTCATACGGCTTCGGGCTAAATAAGCTTTTCATCTTTTCTCCTCCTTTTAAAATTTTTCAAAGAAATTTATGTAATTATATCACAGTAATAAAAAAAGTCAAGACAAAATCGCAAATAATTAATGGTAAGCTAAAGCAATATGGCGCTCGAATTATTGCGCGAAGAATTTATTACTATCTTATTGGGAATGGCGCCGATTTCGGAAGTAAGAGGGGCAATTCCCACTGCAATGATTGTATTTCATTTTTCGGCAATGAAAGCGTATTTTCTGGCAGTTTTAGGAAACCTTTTGATTATTTTGCCGGCGCTTTTTTTTCTGCTTAAATTTTCTAATTTTCTAATGCATCGCGTATATTTTATCAATCGTTTTTTGACTTGGCTTTTTGAAAGAACCAGGCGTCTGCATCAGGATCATTTCCACCATTATAACTGGGCGCCTCTGGCTCTTTTCATTTTTGTTGCCATACCGCTGCCTATGACAGGCGCATGGAGCGGAATCGTAGCGGCTTTTGTATTCGGCATTCCTTTCTGGCGTTCAGTTTTAAGTATATCTTTGGGAGTACTTGCCGCCGGAATAATAGTTTACGCTATCACGTCTTTAGGATGGTTTACCTTTAATTCTCTGCTCTAGATAAACGAAATGAAACACCTAATTGACCCAAACTTAGTTTAGGTCAATTTTAGTTTAGGTCAATTTTCGACATTTAATGTCGAAAATTGACATCTTTTCCGGAGCAGAAATACCCATCAAATTAAGCGCTTGATTTAAAATTTTTTTCGTTATCATCACCAAAGCCAGCCGGGATTTTTTTAATTCTTTTGTCTCCGCTTTCAAAACCGGCGCATTTTCATAAAAATACGTGAAAATTTTCGCCAATTCATAAACGTAAGTTGTCAGTCGATGCACCTGATAATCTTCGACAATATCTTCAATAATTTCCGGAAATTGAATGAGTTTCAGAATAAGGTTTCTCTCGAAGCCACCAGATAAATTTTGAATTCTAGGTGTGGGCGCGCAAAATTTTCGCGAAGCGAAAATTTTAGGGATAAGGAATTCAAAATTTACCTGGTGGCGAATACTTCCTTTCCTCAAAATCGAACACGCACGCGCATGGGCGTATTGCGCATAATAAACCGGATTTTTCTTTGAACGTTCTTTCGCCAAATCCAAATCAAAATCCATATGCGTATCAAGCGACCGCATTAAAAAGAAAAATCGTACGACGTCCAAACCGACATCTTTAATTAATTCTTCCAAAGTCACAAACACACCTTTTCTTTTTTGCATTTTCAGTTCTTCGCCGCCTTTTATCAAACGCACCATCTGGACCAAAAGATAAACTATTTTTTCCGTATCAATTCCCAAAGCCGCCAAAGCGCCTTTTACTCTGGCAATGGCGCCATAATGGTCGGCGCCGAATATATTGATAATTTTGTCGTTTTTTCTCTTAATCAACCTGTCTAAATGATAATATATGTCCGGCACAAAATAAGTCGGTTCGCCCGTGCTTCTGATTAAAACCCTGTCTTCGGTATCGCCGTATTGCGCTGATTTAAACCACAAAGCGCCGTCTTTTTCGTAAGCTACGCTTGCTTTCTTTAGTTTTTCAATAATTTCTTTTACCTTACTCGATGAATAAACTTTTTCCTCCGCAAAAAATATATCAAATTTTATCTTGGCGATTTTTTTTAAAAACGATTCGTTTTCTTTTTGTATTAATCCGGCAATATAAAATCCGGCCTCTTTGGGGTCTTCCATCTTTTTGAGCTTCTTTTGAACTTCCGGTTTTTTCAAAATCTCCAAAAGTTGTTCGTGTTTGTATTCTTCGCCTTGCCCCCCTTCGACTACGCTCAGAGCGGTTTTGCCAAGCGACTGAATTTGTTTGCTTGATTTCGCGTTATTGACATAAAACTCCCGCGAAATTTTGTGGCCGTAAAATTCCAGAATATTGGAAAGAGCATCTCCGTAAAAACCGCTTCTGGCATGACCAAGATGAACCGGTCCTGTCGGATTAGCATCAAGATAATCCAAAGAAATTTTTTCTTTCTTTCCGCGATTTAACAAAAATGAACGACCGCTATTTTTTGTTAAATCTACTAATTCCTTTATTAAACTTTCATCTGAAAGCCAAAAATTCAAAAATCCCGGACCGGCAATTTCCGTTTTCGCGACATATTTATTGAAATTACCGGAATCCATCAATTTTTTCCTGATTTCTTCGGCAATTTGCCTGGGGTTTTGACCAACCCTTGAAGTCAAATCCATAGCCGCAAAACTGTAATCGCCAAATTCGGAATTTGACGTTCTTACTACTGTCACCTGATAAACGATATTCGGATAAAGAATTTTTATCGCCTTGTTTATTTCGCCGGATAAAACATCTCGTATCATAACCTCAATAATAGCCGAAAAATGAGAAAATAAAAATCCTCCCTAATGGGAGGATTCGTTCTCTTTATGTTGTTGTATTTATTATTGCTTCTTTAGAGACCGTCTTCTCGCCATATTTTTCCTGCCATTTTTTTGTCCACCAGGGAATAAATTCCTTTTCGGCAAATTCCAAAACTTCTTCCGGCGTCTGAAATATTCTGTTTGGTGTCGCCCGGAAATGAATGAACGGACTGTAATCTTTCGGAAAAACCACCCATGTCTGTTTTCCAAGCTGGGATGCTGTCGCGGTTTCATCTACTACGCCTGCCGAAAATACAACTTTTACGTAGTAAGCAATACAAACGTCGCTTTGGGGAATAAACCATCCGACATCCCTATACGCGGTCTGATTGTGTCTTACGCGAATCTGTTCGTTATCACCCTCAGCTCTTTCAACCGGTCCGGTTTCAATGGTCAACGGATCGAAAACGACTGCCCACTTCCGCAATTTCTCGATGAATTGTTTTACTCTTTTCAGGTCCTGCGCCGTAACATGCGTAATAGGCATTTGAGCATATACTACCGGCCGCTGGGGTTCAAAAAGAAGATAATACAAAGTCTCGGGCGGTTGCTTTGCCGGCATAACGAAAAATTTTTTCTTCTCATCAAATAAATATGTAAGAGCTTTTGTATTATTAGCTTCCTCATTTTCCCAAGACCAAATATTGTCCTCGGTTAATTTTTGACCCCGCCATTGGTCGGTCTCATTCAATCTTTTTAAAATATCTTCCGCTAGGTCGATGAAGCAAATAAACATATCGGGCGAAAGACCATCTTCAATTAATTCCCGGATAAAAAGTTCGTTGAAAACACGGTTCCACACATCCCGCCATATGAAAATAGTATGCAAATTAATTAAAACTGCGTCGTTTTCTTCCAAGTCTTTCTTAAGAGAAGAATGGATATCCCGCAAAACCGCCGCATGGATGATATCCACCGCCAAAGGGTTCACGTCCAAAATAGTATCGCGATTCAATTCTTCCCGGATGTTATACCAAGCCCAAGGAAATATCATGTCGCCAACATTATAAATCTTCACTTTTGTCCCGTTTTCCGCGCAATATTTTTCGAATCCCGGCAAAAATAATTCTTTCCTGCCGCAACGCGAACTGCCCGTTGTAATAACAAGCTTTCCGGCCATTTTTATCTTCTCCTCTAATTTTGAGAATTTTTTGTCAAAAAACCATCGTGGTGAGCGAAGTCGAACCATTTAGGACAAATCTAGCAAGGCTACACAAAAAAGCAAGAACCCGCTCTTTCGAACGGGTTTTATTTTATTTCTTCTTAAAAATTTTGATATATTTCGCCGCTTCCAATTTTTTTTGAAAGCATTTATCAATCCAAACGAGACTGTCCTTAAAAACTTTTTCCGGCGATTGCGTGGCATCAGTAACGGCAATGTGCATTTCGCTTTCGGGATAAATTTCCTGTATCAATCTCGGGAAAACGAGATAGCCGTCTCGAACCAATCTCAAAAATTCCAGTTTTTCAAAAAAATCCATTTTTTTTCCTGTTTTTTTAATTCTCTTTATTGCTTCTTCTGCCGGCAAATCAAGAATAATAACTAAGTCGGGGATAAAGAAATAATCGCCTAAGATTTTTTCATGCTTGCTCAAAATCCATTTAAATCCCAGATTCCCGTGACTGGCATAATAATAACTAAGAGTAGATGGATAATCCCTGTCAGTAAAAACAGAATACATTTCCAGAAATGCGGCTTCTGATTGCCGATGCTCCAAACGGTCCTTGATATATAACACTTGTAGACTTTCGGCGCTTACCTTATGCCCCTTATCGTCGCGGCCGTCATTATCCAAAATCATGCGAATCCTCTGACCGATCTCTCCGTCAGTCGGCTCCTTGGTAAAAATCCCGCCGATGCCGTTTTTTTCATCCCATTTTTGCAACATCTCAATCAGAGTTGACTTTCCGCAGCCGTCAATTCCCTCAATGACTATAAACGGATACTTATAAGGATTAATTTTCATATCTTCATTTTACCTCCTTATTATAACGCGTTTTTATTTCTTTTCATTGTCTATCTGAATATCATCGAAAATAATCGGGATCCGCTTCTGGAATTCTTTAAGCAACGGAATTGCGATTTCCCGCATTTGCGGATGAGATTTTTTTGAGCAGCGAAGTTTTAAAAAATGACGCCATTCCCTTAAATTGTAAGTAATGATAATTTCAGCTTTCAAAGAATTCGGCAAAACGCCGCGGGCTTCTTGGGGTGTGGCGCCCAACTTTATCAAAAGATTATATCCCCATTCGCAAACTTTCATCACTGCTTTCCAAATAGCCCATTTCTTTTTGTCATTTTCAAAGAAAAAAGGCGCGATAACGGTAATACCGCTATTTTTCGAATAATCGCAATAACGGGTGGATTCTTGAGTGTAAGAGGCAAGACGATGCCTGACAATTTCATGAGTTATTCCGCGGTCGCAGATAATCCTAACGGTAATTTTTTCGTGCTCAATCACCGATTCGTGGCCGCTTTTTATTATCGCTTTAATGAATTTTGCGGCTGACTCGGAAGTAATTTTTTCTTCGCTTTTATAGGCTGTCCGACCGTAACGTTCCAAATTCTTCAGAATTTTTTCCCCGGCAATTTCGTCCTCAATCACAAAGTACGGTTTTATGATTTTCATCTCTTATTCTCCTCTCAAAGAACGAGCTTTTCTAGTTTTAGCAAAAATCCCGCCTCGACGCAATACTCCAGGCGGGAATTTTTATCAAAACAAATTTTTATTCT
>Ga0210051_1004694_pt1 | contig 13292 bp, 12 predicted proteins | sample CryGey092014_all_FD_185464 | JGI IMG/M metagenome (GOLD analysis project Ga0210051, IMG submission 185464) | Groundwater microbial communities from aquifer - Crystal Geyser CG23_combo_of_CG06-09_8/20/14_all (SPAdes) (version 2) | ecosystem: Environmental > Aquatic > Deep subsurface > Groundwater...
ACGTTTATCCAAATCAAACTCACACGACACCACATGCCATGGCGATGTCAAACCCAATGCCAACTGAAATAGTTCCGTATCTCTCATAGTGATCCGTCTTAACCTCCTTCATCTCTTGATGACGGATCTCTATCATATTTCAAGCCGGGTTACCCATACATTTTAGCGAGGAGCCGAAAAAAAGGAGAGGTGTTGAAAGGGTTTGTGGATGGTGTGAATGTCACCGATAACCAGACATCAGTTGTCAGGATGTCCAGCATCTCTTCCTGTGTTATCCTGAAGGGGTTGGGGTTAAATCCAATCATGCAGATGGTAACCAGAGACAGGAACAGGATTGCTATCCAGAGCGATATCCTTGGTGCAGCAGCTCTTGGTATCAATAACATACTGTGTTTGACAGGAGACCACCAGAAATTTGGTGACCATGCCTCTGCAAAAAACGTATTTGATATGGATTCTATACAACTTGTCCAGACGGTCAAATTGATGCGGGACGAGGGTAAATTCCTGGGGGGAGAGGAACTGAAAGGAAGTCCCAGGATGTTTATTGGGGCGGCAGAGAATCCCTTTGCAGACCCGTTTGAGATCAGGGTTCCCAGACTGGCAAAGAAGGTAGCCGCCGGTGTAGATTTTATTCAGACTCAGTGTATCTATAATCTCCCGAAATTCGAAAAGTGGATGAAACTGGTGAGGGATAGGGGTTTACATGAAAGGGTGCATATCTTAGGGGGTGTTACTCCCTTCAAATCGGTGGGAATGGCAAATTATATGAAAAAATCCGTACCGGGTATGGATGTTCCTGATGAATTAATAGAGAGGATGAAGGCAGCCCCAAAGGAGAAAAAGGCAGAGGAAGGCATTAATATATGTATAGAGACTATTCAAAGGCTGAGAGAAATAGAAGGGATTCATGGTGTCCATATTATGGCAATAGAGTGGGAAGAGATGGTGCCGGAGATTGTTAAAAGGGCCGGGCTTTTTCCCAGGCCACATATAGAAGGCTAAAGGTGAATGGCGAAAGGCTGAAGGATTTGTTTCTACTGAAAGCTGACGGCTGATAGCTGAACGCTTGACTAATAGGAAAGGAGGTAAAACAAGATGGAAAAGATGCCTAAAATTTTAGTTGTTGATGATGATCCTGATCTTGTGGAATCGGTTAAGATGATGCTGGAAAATAAGAATTATGAGGTAATCACTGCCTATGATGGAATTGAAGGATTGCAGAAGACTAAGGAAGAGTCACCTGATTTGATTATACTGGATGTGATGATGCCAAATAAAGATGGGTATTCTGTGTGTGCTGAGCTCAAGGCTGACCCTAACTACAATAATATACCAATAATTCTTCTAACTGCTGTCGTTTCTCATATACCTACTACAACTTATACACAAAGGATGGGTATGGAAATAGAGGCAGATGACTATATTGACAAACCTGTGGAACCTTCTGAATTGGTGAGACGGGTTGATGTCCTATTACAAAAAGGGTGAAAGAGATTAATGGTTCACGGTTCACGGTTCACGGTTCACAGTTCACGGTTCACGGTTCACAGTTCACAGTTCACGGTTCACGGATTTAGGGTCTGACCCGACATTTGGGTTATATTGCTACGGGTCTGACCCCAAATCCCCCCGAGGAAAGCCATCACATGTTGAAGGATGCAAATATCCTGGTCATAGATGATGAGGCCGTTATAAGAGATGGATGCTCCCGAATATTGACAAAGGAAGGTTGTCGGGTCAAGGGCGTTGAAAACGGAGAGGCGGGTCTTGACCTTATCACCAACAAGGGAGAATCTTTTGACATCCTTTTATTGGATTTGATGATGCCTGGGATCAGTGGCATGGAGGTACTGGATGCTATACATAGCATTGACCGGTCCCTGATTGTAATCGTAATTACTGGATATGCTACTGTAGAGTCGGCGGTAGAGGCGATGAAAAAAGGGGCTTACGACTTTATAGCAAAGCCCTTCACCCCGGATCAATTGAGGATTGTTGTCAGAAGAGGGGTAGAAAAGAGGGTACTTCAAAGGGAGGCAGAAAATCTTCGAAAGGAAAGAGAAAAGAGTCTCAAGGATATCGCATATGAAAAGAGCAGGATCAGTACGATAATTAACTGTATGGTGGATGGGGTACTGGTAACTGACCGTGATAGTCAAATTGTACTCCATAACCCCGCAGCAACAAGACTATTGGAGATCGAAAGTTTACCAATCATAAATAAATCCTTATGCCAGTGTGTTAAGAATGAAGATCTTGTCAAAGCAGTGGCTACGACCTTGAGCACTGAAAGGTCCAAATACCTTGAAATATCCCAAGAGATTACCCCTTGCGAAGGATCAGCGAGGGTCTTTTTGAGAGCGGACACTGCCCCTGTCCTTAATGAGGATGGCGAAATAATGGGGTCTGTTACAGTTCTACACGATATAACCCAAGAAAAAGAACTGAATCAGATGAAATCTGATTTTCTAACGATGGTCTCCCACGAGTTAAGGGCGCCAATCTCAGCAATACAACAGCAGTTATCCGTAATAGAAGGGGGCATGGCCGGTCTGATCACTGAAAAACAGGGAAAGATGTTGATTCGGGCAAAAGAGAGGACAAAGGGTCTCCTTGACCTTATCAATGATCTTCTCAACGTATCCAGTATAGATTCAGGTATCGTGGTTCAACATAAGGAATCCATAGTGTTGAAGGAAATAGTAGAGAAAGCCTATCAGTTAATGGAGCCTGAAGCAGAAGTCAGAGGTATAAAAATGAGGCTGGAAACAAGTGATCCACTTCCACCTGTGAACGCTGATAGAGAAAACATGGAAGAGGTGTTTACCAATCTTATTAGTAATGCAATCAAGTACAATGTGGAAGGTGGGGGTGTTATTATAACTCTTAGGAGCGAAGGAGAGTTTGTCCGTACTGATGTGACCGATACCGGCATAGGCATTCCTGAAAAAGATCTTCCAAAAATCTTTGATAGGTTTTATAGAGTTAAGAGCTCCCAAACCAGAACAGTCATCGGTACCGGTCTGGGATTACCTATTGCCAAAGGAATAGTAGAGGCTCACCGTGGCACAATAAGTATAAAGAGTAAAGAAGGTAATGGAACTACTGTTACTGTCCTGTTACCCAGGGCATCCTAATAAACCTGCCCCATCCTGGGAAAGAACCGGGAATCTCTATGCAAATAAATTTATCATATAATAGCAGACATACTTCTCTCACCCGCTCCCGCTGGTCGCTTGAGCTCGCAGAGAACACGGAGATTGTCTCCGTGCCTCTGTGTGCTCTGTGAGAGATCAAGTTGTGAAGTTAGCTATAACAGGTAAAGGGGGTGTAGGAAAGACCACTATTACTGCATGCCTCTCTAAAAAATTCCATGATGACGGTTATTCTGTACTGGCCATAGATGCGGATCCAAATGCCAATCTGGCTATGGCCATTGGATTTCCTAATCCCAATGATATAATACCCATAGCAGAGATGAGTGGCCTGATAGAAGATAGAACGGGTGCAAAACCAGGCACGAGTGGTAGTTTTTTTAAACTAAACCCCAAGGTTGATGACATCCCGGAAAAATATTGGGTAGAACACAAGGGCATACGGTTGATGATTATGGGTACGGTTAAGAAGGGCGGTGGGGGCTGTGTTTGTCCGGAAAGTGTTCTCTTGAGGACACTGGTCTCCCATCTCTTGCTTGTCAGGAAAGAAGTGGTTATTTTAGACATGGAAGCCGGAGTGGAGCACTTGGGTAGAGCAACGGCAAAGGCCGTAGATATGTTGATAGTGGTTGTAGAGCCGGGGAGAAGGAGTATAGAAACCGCTTACAGGATAAAGGGGTTAGCAAAGGATATTGGTATAGAAAGGATAGGGGTAATAGCCAATAAGGTGAGAAGTGATGCAGACAGAGAATTTATAAGGAGTAAAATGAAGGGCTTTGACATCCTGGGCTCGATATATTCGGATCCCCAGATAGTTGAGGCAGATCTAAAAGGTATCCCACCCTTTGAACTCAGTCCAGGGATTATGCTGGAGATGGACAAAGTAATACAGAGGTTAAAAGGTAAATGAGTGGATGAGTTCAAGGGTAGGGGCAACCCTGTGTGTTTGCCCTAAAAGAGTTAAAGGGTTCAAGGGTAGGCATAAACCTTGCGAAAAACACGAGATGCAATCATGAAGATAGTTATAGTTGGTCCAGGAGCGATGGGAAACCTGTTTGCCTTTTTTATGTCGAAGACAGGAGAGGAGATATGGCTTCTGGATAAGGAGAAAGACAGAGCGGATAAGATCAATAAAAATGGTTTGATTATAGAGGGAATAAGTGGTAATCATAAGGTACACGTAAATCAAACAACCAATCCGGCAGATATAGGAGATGCAGATATTATAATCATATGTGTTAAGGCATATGATACCGAAAAAGCCACCGAGGATTCACTGCCGCTCATAGGGGAAAATACTGTTCTCCTTACCCTGCAAAATGGTTCTGGCAATATAGAGACCATTTCCAGGATTGTTGGAAAAGAAAAGGTTGTAGGCGGAACTACCTCTCAGGGGGCTACTGTTCTTGGATTAGGGCACATAAGACACGCCGGCAGAGGTGAAACAACCATTGGAGAACTGAATGGAAGTCTTTCTTCGAGGGTTAAAGGCATCTCCAGTATCTTTAATTCGGCAGGCATAGATACCAGGATTACAGATGATGTTGAGGGGCTTGTATGGAGTAAACTCTTGATTAATGTGGGAATAAATGCCTTGACCGCTGTTCTTAGATTAAAGAATGGGGAATTGGTTGAATACAGTTGGGCAAGGGAACTCTTGAGGACGGCTGTGAAAGAGGCAGTGTTGGTTGTAAAAGCAAGGGGTATCCGGTTGACCTATGAGGATCCTATAAAGAGGGTAGAGGATGTATGCAGGGCAACGGCAACCAATGTCTCATCTATGCTTCAGGATGTCTTGAGGGCGAAAAAAACGGAGATAGACTACATAAACGGAGCTATTGTTAGCGAAGGTGAAAGATTGGGGATATCGGTTCCTGTGAACAAGACCTTGACAGGTATTGTAAAGACTATCGAGATGAGTTATGGGAAGAGGCTATAGGTAATTATCGGCAAGAATGGAGTGAACATGAGCAGGATCATTAAATCGTTGACCGTTCACCGTTAAACCTTGAACCGTGAACCTTGGAACTTAGAACCTGAGTAGTTACACTCAAAATTCAAAAATCCTTGAAAGAAAAATTCAAAAGTTAGATGGGGGTAGATGATGAGTGACATTCTTTTCAGTTCATGGGGTGGAGTTGTTGTAGACAATCGGGGAAAAGAGCCTGAGAATTATGAGAAAATTGAAAAAGTTTCCCTGCCTGAACAATTTGCACAGGATGAAAATATTAATGCATTAATAGGGTGGTACGGCTTTTTATTGAGAGTACAAGATGTGAATATCGTTGACATGTGCCGAGCCTACTTAACAGCGATACAGAATGAGTCCTGCGGGAAATGTTTTACCTGTCGTATCGGCACAAAAGTTTTATCGGACACCTTGACCAGAATCTGCCAGGGAAAAGGCCAGGATGAGGATTTAGAAGTTCTTTCTCGTCTTGCAGAGGTTATTCGAGAAGGTTCAAAATGCAACATTGGGCAATCTGGACCTGTTTCCCTTTTGGATGCGCTAAAGTACTTCGCAAAAGATTTTGAGAATGCAATACAGGGTAAGAACCCGATTCCAGAAGGGAATTACAGGTACAAGCTTACTGCCCCGTGTATGGATGCCTGCCCTATTCATTTAGATATTCCTGGTTATGTAGAATGCATAAAGGAAGGGAAATTTCAGGAATCTCTGAGTGTGATTACAAACAAACTCCCCCTTCCTGGAACGCTTGGAAGGGTCTGTGTGAGACCGTGTGAAGAACACTGTCGTCGAATGATTCTGGATGAACCCATCTCCATAAAGCATCTGAAGCGTTTTGTGGCGGATGATAACCTTGAAAGAAATAAGGGGATGTCATTCAAACCAACGCCATCTGAGAAGACTGGAAAGGTTGCCATTATTGGTGCCGGTCCAGGAGGGCTGACCTGTGCATATCACCTGGCACTAATGGGACATGAGGTTACTGTTTATGAAAGACACGGAGAGCCGGGCGGGATGGCGGCTATGGGGATACCTGATTATCGTTTGCCGAGGGATATACTCGGTTTTGAGGCAGATCAGGTACAAAAGATGGGGGTTACTATGAGATATAATGCTACTGTTGGAAAAGATGTTAAACTCTCTGATATAGAGAAAGAAAGTGATGCTGTGTTTATTGCCATTGGGGCACAAACAAACACAGAAATGGGGATTAAAGGGGAAGATAAGGGATATAAGGGATTTATCCCTGGCGTCCAATATCTTCAGGAAGTTAACATGGGAACTGACCCCTATCCTGAAGGGAAAAAGGTCCTTGTGGTAGGTGGCGGGAATGTTGCCATCGACTGCGTGCGCTGTTCATTTCGAATTGGCAAGGATGATGTAAACCTGGTGTATCGCAGGACAAAAAAAGAGATGCCAGCGGATCATGTTGAGATTAGCGATGCAGAAGAAGAAGGTGTAAAATTTCACTATTTAACCAATCCAACCAGAATCCTTACAAAAAAGGGAAAGGTGGTAGGTGTTGAGTGTATTCGCATGGAATTGGGGGAACCGGATGAAAGCGGACGCAGGCGTCCCGTTCCTGTTGAGGGGTCTGAGTTTGTTATAGACTGTGATATTTTGGTTCCAGCCATAGGACAGGCGATTGACCTGGAACTGCTGGAGAGTGAGGATAAAGTAGAGACAACCAGAAGAAACACTCTGGTTGTAAATGAATTTACAATGCAGACAAACAATCCAAAAATATTTTCAGCAGGAGACTGTGTAACCGGGCCATCAACGCTGATTCGTGCCTGTGCAGGCGGTAGAAAAGCAGCAACAAATATAGACCGGTTGATAAATGGCAAGGAATTAAAGGCAACCTATGAGGACTACTTTGATAAATTATTTGAGAAGGTTAAAGTCTTTGATCCCATAGAAGAGATAGGATTTTTAGGAGGCAGGAAGAGGCTGCATCTGGAAATGCTTCCCCCTGATGAAAGAAAACAGACCTTTGACGAGGTGGAAAAGGGATATAGTCCACTTGAGGCAATGAGTGAAGCAGATCGGTGTCTGAGATGTTATAGAGTTGGGATGGTAGCGGTTTAATAAAACAACAAAAAATCTTGACAGCAAATTGGCCGTGTGTTAAATTTGAGTTGAATGAACAATCATTCATAATTTTGTAAGGATTCAAGTAGTCAAGGGGTAGGGGCAATCCCTTGTGGTTGCTCAGTAGGAGCAGGGTTATCCCTGCCCCTACTCGAATCCTTGAATCCTTTTTTAGCATAAGCAGGACCTAAGGAATCCGAGAGATTAAATGACCGAGATACCAACAAAGGCAGAGGACAAACATAAAAGAATTCTCCAGGCGGCTATTAAAGTATTCGCCAAGAACGGTTTTTATAATTCAAAGGTTTCGGAAATTGCCCAGGAAGCAGGGGTTGCAGATGGAACGATCTACCTCTATTTTAAGAACAAGGATGACATACTCATTTCCCTCTTTGAAGAAGAGATGGAAAAAATTATACAGAATATGAAACAGGAGATCGGCAAAGAGGAAGACCTTTTAAAGAAGTTGAAGATATTTGCCGTTGTGCAACTGAATTCCAAGAAGGAAAATCCGGATCTGGCGGCCATTATGGAGGTGGAGCTAAGACAGAGCAGTAAGTTTATGAAAGAATATGTGAATATGAAATTTATTGAATATTTAAAGATTGTTTCTTCCATAATAAAGGAAGGCCAGAAGAAAGGGATAATCAAAAAGGAGGTAGACCCCACCATTGTGAGCAGGGCATTCTGGGGGGCGTTGGATGAAGTGGCCAGGTTTTGGGTGTTATCCCCCAGGAAGAAGGTCAGTTTATCCACTTCTGCTGAGTTGATAAGTGATATCTTTATCAAGGGGATGGTTGAAGTCGTGAAGTCGTAAATAAGGGGGTGGAATTTAGCTCAAAAGGAAATTTTTCAGAACAAACCAAATAGAAAAGGAGGGTTTAAGGTGAATGTAGTTGTGTGCGTAAAGCAAGTTCCAGATACCGAATCGGCAATAAAGGTTAAACCAGACGGTTCAGATATCATTAAAGATGATTTAAAGTATGTTATGAATCCCTACGATGAATATGGCATAGAAGAGGCATTACGGATTAAGGAAAAATTCGGTGGGGTGGTTACCATTCTGTGTATGGGGCCGGGAAGGGCTGTAGAGACCATAAGAACAGGCCTGGCTATGGGAGCAGACCAGGCAGTGCAGCTTGATGACCCTGCTTTCGAAGGAGGCGATGCTTTTGCTACTGCCAAGGCATTGGCTGAGGCATTGAAGGGCATAGAATACGGTCTGATCTTCTGCGGCAAACAGGCTATTGATGATGATCTCTCACAGGTGGGTGCAACCCTGGCAGAATTATTAAAGCTTCCCCAGGTCTCATTAATCCAGAAACTGGAGATTGCAGATGATAAAAAATCCGCAACGGTACACCGTCAGGTGGAGGGAGGAATTGAGATACTGAAGGTGTCTTTACCAGCGGTTTTGACAACGCAGAAGGGTCTTAATGAACCAAGATATGCCTCATTGCCCGGAATAATGAAGGCCAAAAAGAAGCCCCTCGATGTAAAAAACCTTGCAGCATTGGGGTTGAGTTCAGACAGTGTCGGTTGTGCCGGTTCAAAGTCGATAATAACAAAGTATACTCCTCCTCCTGCGCGTGCCGCTGGGAAAATTATAGAAGGAGAAGGACCACAGGAAACCGTACCCAAACTGGTTAAGCTTCTAAGAGAAGGAGCAAAGATGATTTAAGGAGGGAGGGGTAATAATGGCTAATAGTGTATGGGTATTTGCAGAAGTTAAAGATGGTAAGATAAAAAAGGTCACATTCGAGATGTTGAGTGAGGGCAAGAAGATGGCCGAGAAACTGGGAGTGGATCTTTCGGCTCTGCTCCTGGGCCAAAATGTAGGGTCTCTGGCGGAACAGCTCGGTCACTATGGTGCTGATAAGGTATATCTGGCTGAACACGAGGCATTAAAGGATTATACAACCGACGCTTATAGTAAGGTAATCGCTGAATTGATAAAGGCAAATGAGCCGTCTATAGTCCTTTATGGTGCTACGGTTTTAGGTAAAGACCTCTCTCCGCGGGTTGCTGCCCGTGTCGAGGCTGGACTGGCAACAGACTGTACAGGGATAGGCCTGGATGACAGTGGCAAGCTTACCGCAACAAGACCGATGTTTGCTGGAAAGGCATATGCCGATATATCCTTCTCCGACAGCAAACCAAATATGGCATCTATAAGACCAAATGCCTTGCCCGTCAGTCCGCCGGATGAATCGAAGAAGGCAGAGGTGATAAAGGTAGATGTAAATATTAATCCTGACGATATACGAACCACCATCCAGGAGTTTATAAAGACTGCCGGTGAAAGACCTGACCTTACCGAAGCAGAGATTATAGTTTCGGGTGGCAGGGGGATGAAAGGACCGGAAAACTTCAAGATGTTAGAAGAATTAGCCGATGTTCTTGGAGCAACTGTGGGGGCTTCCAGGGCTGCCGTTGATGCCGGATGGAGAAATGTATCCGACCAGGTAGGACAAACAGGTAAAGTCGTTTCCCCAAACCTCTATATAGCCTGCGGTATCTCCGGAGCCATTCAGCATCTGGCAGGTATGAGTACATCTAAGTATATAGTTGCCATAAATAAGGACACAGAGGCACCCATATTCCAAAAGGCCGATTATGGCATAGTTGACGATCTGTTTAAAGTGTTGCCTGTCCTTACAGAAGAGTTGAAGAAATTAAAGGCAGAAGGTTAGAAACATGGAGCATAGAGCATTCCATGCTCTATGCTCTCTCTCACCCCCCCCTGATTTGCTGAGAGGAGGTTTACAAAAATCATGAATGTAGCCGGTTATACAATCATGGGTATTCCAAATTTTGTTCTATTAGCTATTGTCATAATAGCAGCTCTGGTATTTTTTGTAAACAGGGTGAGGTATCTATATATTATCCTCCGCCTCGGGAGAGAAGACAACAGATTCAAGGAGATAGGCAAAAGGATAAAAATCACCCTAAAAAGGATCCTTTTACAGATATGTGTTCTAAAAGACGTCAGGGCCAGGGATTTGGCCGGTCTCGGTCATGCTATGATATTCTATGGATTCCTTTGTTTCGCATTCAGTTATATATTCATGTTCGGCAGGGGCTTTATCCCCGGTCTTTCCTTTCATGTGCTGGGGGCTTCCTTTGCCAGTTATTTCCCATTGATCCTGGATATAGCCGCATTAATGGTTATGATTGCAATTGTCTGGGCGTTACTGAGACGATATGTGGTAAGACCTCCAAGGTTAGAGACTACTCGGGAGGCAGCGGTTATATTGGGCATAATATTTTTCTTGATGGTCTTCCATTTCCTCATGGAGGGGTTTGAGATCAATATAGATTCCCACGAAACGGCAACTATGGCATTTGTCGGGGCAGCATTTGCCAGTTTTTTTAACAATATGGGTTTTGAAAAAACAACACAGGAAGCCCTCTTTATCGCTTCATGGTGGATTCACGTCCTTCTTGTCCTTGGGTTCATGGTTCTTATCCCCTATTCAAAACATCTCCATCTTATACTTGCTCCCTTTAACATCTTCTTTAAGTCACTGGGGCCGAAAGGTGCCCTCATGCCAATATTGAACATGGAAGAGGCTGAGACATTTGGTGTATCTAATGTAGAGGAATTTACATGGAAACAGTTGCTCGATCTCTATACCTGTGCCGAATGCGGTAGGTGCGAGATTAACTGTCCAGCCCACCTCTCTGAAAAGCCTCTTTCTCCAAGGCATTTAATCCACGACCTTAAAGTACACCTTCTGGAAAAGGGTTCTAATTTGCTTAGAAGTAAGAATGGGGGGGATGGAAAGACAGAGACAAAAGAGGCAGCGGAAGAAGGTTATGAGGGTAAGAGTCTTATAGGAGACGTGGTATCCGAGGATAAGATTTGGTCTTGTGTAACTTGCGGCTCATGTATGGAACAGTGCCCTGTAGCCAATGAGCATGTAGATAAGATAGTAGATATGCGGCGCTATCTGGTGCTTATGGAGAGTAAGTTCCCATCTGAAGTTCAGACTGTCTTTAAAAACATGGAGAACAACAGCAATCCCTGGGGTATAGGATGGGCAACCAGGGCTGATTGGGCTAAGGACCTGGGAGTGAAAATCATGTCAGAGGACAGCAACGTTGACATACTCTATTGGGTAGGTTGTGCAGGGTCATTTGATGACCGCAACAAGAAGATATCAACCTCTCTGGTCAATATCTTCAATAAGGCAGGTGTAAATTTTGGTATACTCGGCGTAGAGGAGAAATGCTGTGGCGATTCTGCAAGAAGGATTGGAAACGAATATCTCTTCCAGATGCTTGCTGCGGAAACGATAGAGATTTTGAAAAATTATAATGTAAAAAGGATTGTAACCCAATGCCCCCATTGCTTTAACACTTTAAAGAACGAATATCCTCAGTTCGACGGGGAATTTGAGGTATTGCATTACACAGAATTCATTACAGAACTGATTGCAGAGGGCAAGCTTAAGTTGACTAAACCGATAAACAAAACCATCTCTTACCATGATTCTTGTTATCTGGGAAGATACAATACAATATATGACGCCCCAAGGAAGATATTAAAGAGTATTCCAGGGGTTAAATTGGTTGAAATGCTAAGAAACAAGGCAAAGAGTATATGTTGTGGTGCTGGCGGTGGTCGGATGTGGATGGAAGAGCATTTGGGAAAGAGGATAAATGAGATGAGGCTGCAAGATGCCCTTGATGTGAATCCAGACCTGATATCAACCGTGTGCCCCTATTGTCTGACCATGTTTGAGGATGCCATTAAAGAAAGGGATGTGCAAGAATCTTTGAAAGGTAAGGATATAGCTGAACTGGTAGAGGAAGCAATGGAATAGGAGACAGGAGACAGAAGTCAGGAGTCAGAAGTCAGAATGAAAAGGGAACGGGCAAGGACATTTCAAGACTTGATTGTTTGGCAAAAAGCTCATCAGTTCGTCCTTTCTATGTATCAATCTACGGAAAATTTCCCAAAAAAAGAAATATACGGATTGACTTCACAACTTAGAAGAGCCGTCGTCTCAATCCCGGCCAACATAGCCGAAGGATTCAGGAAAACGGGTAAACCTGATAAATATCGTTTTATGAATATCGCTCAGGGCTCCCTGGAGGAATGTCGTTATTACTTGATTCTTACAAAAGATTTAGGATATGTTGACACAAGCGAATTGATGCCTCAGTTGGAGGAGGTGAGTAAACTACTTGAAGCTTATTCAAGGTCTATTCTGACTCCTGACTTCTGACTCCTGACTACCCCCCCATCATATTTTCCAGTTCTATTAAATCCTTCCTTTCACCAAGGGCAACAACGGTATCACCCAGTTCAATCCTGGATTCTGATGAAGGGTTAAATACCATCTGGCCTGTAGCCTTTTTTATAGCCACAATAATCAACCCCATGTCCTGTCTTATTGCACAATCGCTTAAAGATACATCGATAAACCTGGAAGCCTTCCGTACTGTAATCTCTTCCAGTTGGAGCTCCATGCTCTGCTTGTGGGTCGCTAATTCAATAAAGTCCACAACAGTAGGTCGTAGAATGGCGTGGGCCATGCGTATACCCCCAATAACATAGGGTGAAATAACCTTGTCTGCCCCTGCTCTCAAAAGCTTTCTCTCTGCCCCTTCATATGACGCCCTGGCCAAAATAAAGATTTCAGGGTTTAACTCTCTGGCAGTCAGGGTTATATAAACGTTGTCCGCATCAGAAGAAACTGCCGCCACTAACCCTCTGGCATTCTTTATCCCGGCTTTAATAAGGATGTCTTCCTCTATTGAGTCGCCCTGTAAATATAAATAGTTTTCACTCTCGATCTTCTCGATAACTTTGGGATCATTGTCGATAGCCACAAATGGTAGTGGTTTAGCAGATGTGGCGAGCTCTTTGCAGATTAAACTCCCGATTCGACCACAACCGCATATAATGTAATGATTATTCAGTGCCTGAATCTGTTTTGTCGAGTAGACATCTTTTCAACCTCCTTTGTTGGTTGTTAATGCCCCTCACAGAACCGTGCTTGAGGTTTGCCCTCACACGGCTCTTCAGGAACACATCCTCAATGCGAGGATAGAGTATATGTCAA
>Ga0210051_1004695_pt1 | contig 13290 bp, 14 predicted proteins | sample CryGey092014_all_FD_185464 | JGI IMG/M metagenome (GOLD analysis project Ga0210051, IMG submission 185464) | Groundwater microbial communities from aquifer - Crystal Geyser CG23_combo_of_CG06-09_8/20/14_all (SPAdes) (version 2) | ecosystem: Environmental > Aquatic > Deep subsurface > Groundwater...
AAATTAAGCATCCAGGAAGGCATTCTTTTCGTGTACGCTTTTCCTGTTAATTTTAGCACTTTTTCAAATACTTGCTTAAGAACTGATGAATTAATCATCATTGTTGCTTTATCGCTGTGATTTTTTGCTTTCATGCCCAATTCTTTGCACGAATCCTGCACTAATTTCCTGCACTCCTCATTCGTATTAGTGATTAATACTGAATTCTTGTCATAGCATCCTTCAGCTATCCATAAACCTGTCATTGCAAGAAAATTAGGGGTTAAATGCAGAATGGCAGGCAATTTCACTCCTGACCTTTGAGGGCATATTTTCACATTTTCAGGATTAATTTTCAATTTTAATTTTTGAATAATCCTGTCCAATTCTTCGCAGGGCATTATTCCATTCTTTGCCCAGTAATTATACTTCCGGGCGCCTGGCTTCAGCATTTTTATCACGCCTTCCTTTTTCAGCAATTTTCTTATTTCTTCGCCCTGAAAGAAAACGTTCCTGAATAAAGAAATATTATCCAGTAAGTTCACGCTGTCCATTTTCTTATTATTAGGCAAGCATCTTGGAATTGCTATGAAATCATTAATTTTAAAATCCCTGACTGCTGCAGCTGATACGTTCCCGTCATTACCTAAAGAAAATAATGAATGGTCTCCTGTTGTTTTTATCACCCTGCCTGATTTAGTAACAATTTCATATATTTCCTTGCGCACTTTATGCCTTAACAAGACGCTCGGCTCTGCAAGGATTATCTTATTCTCCCTGCCCAAAGTGTGCAGTTTCAAACCACTGAGTTCTATTCTTGTCTGGTCCTCGCTTGCTTTCAAATCATTGAATAATTCTTCAACACTTTTCCTTTCAAAAATTCCATCATTATCCAATATTACTTCTGCATCTCCTGTTACGCTGTCCTCTATTGAGATTATTTTAAATTCCGGCTTAATGAACAAACTAAGAGCGTTCAAGAAAGTAGTTTTTCCGGTTGCAGTGGCTCCTGAAATTAACACGCTCATATTGCTTTCTATTACTAGCCATAAGTATGCGAGCGTGTCAGCGTCTATTGTGCTTAATTTGATTAAGTCAACTGGCGTCATTGGGCGTTCTGTGAATTTACGGATGGTGAAATTTGAGCCCCTTCTTGCTATGTCAACCACTCCGAGAGTAACCTGCACACGGCTGCCGCCAGGCAGTGCCCCGTCCATTAGCGGCTCTGCCAGGGTAAGGCTCTTCCCGCACTTCTGCGCTAATTTTAAAACGAAACTGTCCAGTTCCTGCTTGCTTTTGTAAATCACGTTAGTGGCAATCTGGTTGAATAGCGGGTCCCTGTGGTATAAGAATATTGGTATGCCGTAGCCAACGCATCCTATATCTTCAATATTAGGGTCATGCATTAATGGCTCTAATTTTTCCAGCCCTATGAAATCCCTGTAAACGTAATAATTAAATTTTAACTGCTGCTCTGAGGTTAATTTTATCCCTATCTTCCTGATTACTTTGTTAAATTCAGTAATAATGTAATTGTAAGCCTGCGAGCCCCTGATTTTCCCGAAGTCAACGTTTAACCTCTCTTTTAATATGTCCTTTATCTCGTCAAGTAACGCTTTCTCCTCATCAGTTAATACTGGCTCGCGCACTGAATATACTAATTCCTGATTCTCTTCACTCCATTTAATTGTTGCGTACGCCACCACTTTTTTTTCAACACCCTGAGAAATCGTGACTAACGGTACTACGCGGTTAACCTGCCTTAATAATTTAATGGTTTCATTCGCCTGCATCTCCATTCCTACAGTTGTTTTCGCGCCTAAACCTGCGTCTTTTATTTTTATGCCTTTCCTTGCAGGCGCTTCCTCTCGTCTTTCTTCTTCACCGCTTTTTAATCCTTCAATGTTTAATGTTTTGAATTTTAACTGGAATGGTGATTCCCTGATTTTCTTGGAAATTTCCTCCTCAATGCTTCCTTCACTTTTTTTGGAGGTAATATTAATATTAATGCCTCCCTCTTCTCCTTCTGTTACTTCTTTGGGTTTTATAATGTCCTTTTCAACTATGTATATTTCTTTTTGCGGGCCTGTTAATCCTTGGGTTGAAGTGTAGGGTGTGAATGCGCTCTCGCCAATTCCTCCCTGGCCTCTTAAGGGCATTGTTGTGAATCTTGGAACTATTAAAGTCTCAGGCTCTTCGCCGTGCTCGCGCATCATTCTTGCATCCCTTAATCTTTTGCCTATTTGTTTTAAAACCATAATTATTGCACTTCTAATTTTATGTAAGTGTTAACTTCAGTGCTCGTCATTAACACGTTAACCCTGCTTATCACTAATTTCTTGTTATTATTGGATGCTACGCAGTTGTCAGCGCATTGCAGGATTATGCTGTATTCTTCATTATCAGCTGATATCATTGCGCGGTACGTTAAGTAAAATGTGATTTTCTCCTTGTCCGCCAATGTGACTGATTTAGCGCTTACTATCCCGCTAGGCTCGCTGCCTAACACTCCCTTATTTTCCACTACTGCTCCTAAAGTGTATGCTCCTGTGCCGTCAGTTTCTATTCCTATCATATCAATCGTGGTGCTTTCCTTGGTGACTGCCTGGTTTTCCTCAGCGCAGTCTAATAATTTAGTGATAGCTCCTGCTTTCCAGAAGCATACGAGTTCCCACGCGCTGCTAGTGCTGTTCTGGTATATTGTCACGTTGTAGAATACGTCTCCTATTGTCGTATTCGTGTGGTGAGTCGTGGTCTCGTAGCCTGAAAGTGCCGGGTTATTGGCTGTTGTCCACGTTGCATTGTATGTCTTGCTTTCACGCTCAGTTGCTAATTCGTAATAATTTATGGGCACTTCAGTAACACTAGCTATAATGGGCACTGTTGAGTACGTCTGGTATATTATCCTGTTATTTGGCGCGTCTATCACGAACGTGCTCGTGCTTAAATCCAAATCCACCACGCTGTTCGAGCCTGTGCTTGAAGTGTATAATATTGCATCGTCTATCTCGTCCATTTTGTCCATAACTAAATTCGTGTGCGCCCTGTCAACGTTTTTCTGGATTAACGGCTGGCCCCAAATGTAAGTAACGCTCACTAATGCTAACACTATTCCTGTAATTATTACAACGCCAAGAATGCTGGTCTGCGCCTTACCCATAACTAATAATTTAAAAGAAAACGCGTTATTAAAAAGTTTTATAATCCTTCTCTGAAGAAAATTAAGCTTTATTATTTTTTATAAGTATGCGTCTATTATTCTATAATCTATTTTGTATTTTGAAAGTATTTCTAAAAAGTTTTGTTTGTATTTTATTGGCAGTAAAATTGCACTTTTTCCTATTTTCTTTGCGCCCCATTTCTTGATTAAACCTTTATATTTCTTGTTTCCAATCTTGTACCCGTAAATTTTGTTCAGGAAAGCGCCCCTGTTCTTTATGTCCAAATTCTCCCATGAGATTATGAAATAATGATTCAAGCCTTCCGGGGCAGAGGAAATATATTGTCCGTAAGCAACAATTCCTTCGCTTGCTATGCTTTTATGCAGTTCTTTCCATTCCTCTAATCTTCCTGCTATGATTTGGAACTGGTTTGAAACGCCTTTGGTTTTAAATATTAATCCTTCCCTGCTCGTGTAAAACTCTTCAAACTTTTTTCTGATTACATTCCTATTTTTCTTGTTTGTATCAAAGAATAAGTCAACATCACTCTCCTTTTCCGCAGTTCCCCTTGCAACGCTGCCAAATATTATAACCTGGTTTATACTGCTGAATACTTCTTCATCAAGATTGTTCAAAACGTGCGCCACCGCAATCAGGGCATACTTTTTAATTAAATTATTTAATTTCATCTTCAATCAATTCCCTTATTTTTAGAAACAAGTTTATTTTTTCCCGCAAAATCTTGTCTGATTTCACTGGGGAGCCGTAAACCAAATCATTCCTGCCCTCTTCTATTCTTCTTGCAAGAACCAATAATTCGTCCAAGTTCTTTATCTTGTCTAACTTCCTTGTTAATATTGATTCTAATTTTATCTGGATTTTTTCAAGGCTTACAGCAAACCAGTTGTGCTTGATTTGCGCGCCCGGCTTAATAATGTCCAATTTATGAAAATAGTATTCAATAATTTGCTGAACGCCCAGACTAATCATTGCAATCAACCGCCTCTGATGCATCCTTATATCTTCTGAATTTAAGGCATCCTCAATCGTAGCCATGACTTCCTTCAGGGTTTCTTCATGCTTTTCAACATTCATAAACAAAGATATTTTAAGACAGTTGTCTTTAAATATATTTCTAAATTAAAATTAAGACACTTGTCTTATTAATGGTGCGGTTCTTTTTAACTGCTTTAATTGTTTAACCAATTTTATTGGTTTGCATAAACCAAGATGTTGGTTAATCATTTGTTTTTGCTTTATAATCTCTTTTCCGGACTTAAAGCCTTATTAAAAAGTTTTATAATCCTATTTTAACAACCATTTCCATACTGGTTTTATGATTATTCTTTTTTTTTCAATTGTTAATTCTTCTTCCTGGTCGTATGTCAGAATTAATCCTTTATTTAATTTAAATTTTTTAAGCGCTTCAATTAATCCGTTAATTTCTCTGGATTTATTCTCTTTTGTTAAATCATATGTTACTTGAATTGCTTGCGCAACTTTTCCATCTGCCATTAATATAAAATCACATTCATTTTTGTTTGAGTAATAAAATACTGAATTATTTAAATTATTGAAAACAAGATTTTCTAACAGCCACCCTTTATCTTTGGTTATTTTAGTTGCTATTTGCTGGATGAATCCGTTGTCTATAACAAACATTTTTTTATCATTAATTAATTGCTTTTTGTAGCTGTAATCAAACTTGTTAATAACTTTAATGAAATATGTTTTTTCCAAATAATCAACATATTTTTTTATAGTATTAGTGCTGTTTATGTTAATAAATTTCTTTAATGAATTATAACTGAATTTTTTAGAAAAATTAGTAATTAAGAATTGGTATAATTCTCTTATAAGAATCACATTCCCCACTTTGTATCTTACTGAAATATCTTTTATTACAATATCTTCATAAACCCGCCTTATCACTTCCGGCTCGCCATATAAAGTGTATTCCGGCATTCCTCCTTTAACCAAGTATTCGCTGAAATAGTTTTTCAAAACAACTCTGGATTTAGTTCTTAACTGCGCATCATCAGTAAATTCAATATTTTTAGCTGAAAGATATTCTTTAAAAGAGAAAGGTTTAACCACTATATCAATGTGCCGCCCGGTTAGTTTGGTGCCTAATTCTTTGCTGAGCAACTGGGCGTTGGAGCCTGTAATATAAAATTTGAATCCTGCATCATAAAATCTTCTGACAAAAGATTCAAATTTTTCAACATTTTGTATTTCATCTATGAAAAAAGTTTTCTGCTCCCCGAAGAGTTCTATTAATGCCTCATAAATGATGTTAAAATCTTTTGCCTCAAAACCAAGAAAACGCTCATCTTCAAAATTAATATAATAAAAATTTTTATCATTATAGTATTGTTTAATAATCTGCCTTAAAATAGTTGATTTGCCGCTTCTTCTCAAACCAGTCAAAACTAATACGTGGGGCAATTTTATTTTAGTTTCAACAATTTTTAATAATTCTCTTTTTACCCCTAATTCTTTCCGTAAAATAATATCATGATGCTCAAATAAAAGTTGTTTCAACTGCTCTTTTGTCAGCATAAAGTTTTATTAACAAGCACACAAATATAAATGTTTTCATTCATAATGACAATTATTAATGATTATTGTTCATTGCGAATGACAACACTTGATTACTTAAACTGCGTTTCTAACTGCTTTAAAAAAAATTTTATAATCCTAAACCAGTCATAAAGGAAATGGTGTGAAGAAGTATAATGTTAAAAGTTTTGAATTATAAATGTATTGTTCATTCAGCGCTTGAATATAAATTTAAAAGGGATTAATGTATGTGAAATTGATTGAGGTGATTCATGTTTTGATTGAAGAAATGTTAAACAATTTTGAGAGAAAAGAGTTAAGAGCGGAAGAAAGTGAGAATGTTAAATTGTACAACGGACTAAAAGTGCTTCAAACAATTTCTTATAAAGGCCCTACCAGCATAAAATACTGGATGTGAAAAGATTATGGTTTTTTTTTCTTTTATTTTTATTGGTTCTACTCATGGATTCGTTGATGATTTTAAGAAGCAGGAAGAGATAATAAATAAAATAAGTCCTGAAATTGTTTTGTGCGAGGAATTGCAGAATATTAAACTAATTTCAAAGGAAGATTATGAAAATATTCTAAAGAAAAAAAGGATTTCTGAAATGACTGCTTTTTCAGAGGTTGAAAAATTAATAAGATTATGCTATTCTAAAAATATTAAATTAATTGGTATTGATTTGTTAAATTATGGTTTTGATAATGTTCTGCAGGAAAAGGTGAAGAATTCAGCCAGATTGTCAGAAAGTGAAGAGAAAAAATTATCACAAATTTTAAGAAAAAGAGAATTTCACCAGTTGAACGTGATTAAGAGATACGCCCATAAATCGGATAAACCAGTAATTATTATAACTGGTGCGTGGCATTTAAGGAAAGATTCTGTCATTTTGACAAATTTAAGTGATTATATTTTAATAATTCCATGCAATGAAAGTGGTGATTTATTAATTAAACCTCCTGCTGATGGTGGAAAAATAATTTATTGTGAGAGGAAATGGCAATAAAACTTAAAAATTCAATGTATCTCCTTAAGGAATCAGAGGATGTTTATCAGGCAATTTTTACTAGCACTAGGAAAATTTTAAGATTTCAGGCAAATAATTTAGTTAAATCAGTTATAAAAGAATTAAAATATGAAACAACAGAGTACGCACTTGTTGAAAAGTTAAAAAATGTTTACGATAAAAGAGATATTACCTCCTGTATTAATTCATTGGAGAAATACGGTTTATTAAGAAGGTATAACAAAGAATCTATAAATGAAAAATATTCAAGACAAATCAGTTTCATTGATGAGTTAACCGAGTCATGGGATGAAACTATAAAATTGCAGAAAAAAATAGAGAATTCAACTGTTTCAGTATTTGGTGTTGGCGGAATAGGCACTTGGGTAGTGAATGGATTATCACAAATAGGGGTTGGAAACATAAGAATAATTGATCCTGACAAAGTAAGTTTAAGCAATTTGAACAGGCAATTATTCTTTAATGAAGAAGATATTGGTAAATATAAAGTGGACGTTATTAAGGCCAAAATTTATGGCACTAAAATCTTTGTTTTTAAAGAGTTTGTTTCGTCTCGAACAGATTTGGAGAATATAGTTTTGGGTTCTGATTTTCTTGTTAATTGTGCTGACCTGCCTTCTGTTGCGGAAACAACGGAGATTATTGACAAGTATGCTAGGAAATATAATATTCCTTATTGCGTTGCGGGCGGGTATAATATGCATTTGGGAATGGTGGGGCTGATAATAATTCCCGGAGTGACTGCATCTTTTCAGGATTTTTTAGAGTATCAGAAAAAGAACGATCCGTTAAGTGGTTTGCTGAAAGTGAAGGATATTGAACAAACTGGCAGTTTGGGCCCTATTGCCGGCGCAGTTGCCAATATTCAGGTTATGGAAATTTTTAAATTCCTGATTGGTAAAGGAAGATTAAACATTAATCGCTTTGCAGAAATAAATTTTATGGATTTCAGCATAGAATGGAGGGAATGGAAAAAAGGGCTTTAATTAATTCTTAAAGTTGCATTAAAAAGTTTTATAATTCCCGCGTAATGCTTTAATAAATAATAGTTAAAAAAGGGCAGTGTAAAAACCCTCTTTTGACAATCCATAATTTGTGATTTTTAATAGTTTCTAAATACAACTTATTGTGGTTGATGTTCATCAAAATTAGTATTTTTTGTAGGATTTTTACAGAGCCTGTAACTGAGAAAAGGTTATATTCTTACAATTTTTATAATAATATACAATGTCAATAAAATGTAAATACCAAAATAACAGAGAAAGAGTGAATGAATTAGAAATGTTAAGTGATTTTATCCACAGTGGAATTTATTTATTTTCTGACAGCAGTTTTTCAAATCCTTCTGAAAATAATTTAGGAGGATGCAGTGCCTGTAAATCTTGCGGGGGTTGCAAAGACTGCGGCGGAGGATGCCATGGTTGTAAAAGTAATAAAAATGGTTTAATTAATCTGGAAGAGAAATTAAACTAAAAAAGGATACAAACATTTAATAAATTTTAATTAGTAAAATTTACTCATGATTCCTAAAATCTATTTTAATGCAAGTTATTATTTACAAGCAGAAATTTTTGGGAGTTATTTTGATTATAATCAAATATCAGAAATTATCATAAAATTTAAAAAATTCTTTCAGAAAAAAGAAGAAAAAGTAATGATAAAAATAGAAGAAATGACAGGATTTCTATGGAATCAGAGAATAATAAGTGTGTGGTTTTTTGACAGTTGGCATACTTCTATTTCGTATCCTTTATTGCTTAATATTTATCATGGTGATATTGATTTCATATTTTTTAATTTAATTCATGAATTAGTCCATAACAATCTTCTTGACTTGAATGTTTACAAAAAAAAGAATGAATACGACTTAATTGAATTAGAAGCGCTTGTCAACTTAGTCACTAAAAAAATTGTATCTTATTTTTTTAATAAAACAAAACTGAATGAATTATGCAAAAATGCAGAGTTTGGAGGAGTATATAAATACGTTTGGATAAGAGTAAAAGAATTGGAAAACAATATAAATTTCAGAAAAACAAACCTTAAAGAATGGATGTCATCAAATAAAAGTAAATATGTGATATGCGAATGAAAATATTTGATGCAGAAGAATTATCAATAAAACAAACTTTGAATCAGTTAAATAATTTCATCGGAGGAAGTATAATCGCTTCTCTTAATAAATTAATCCAGTTCACAGATGAACCCTATTTTTATGGTTACCAAGCAGAAATAAATGATTTCAAAAAATATTCAGACGCTCCTTCAGATAATGATACTGCTACTGGTTTATCTTTAGATGAAAATATTGCTAAAATAAAATCTCTTAGTGAAGCAATAGAAAGATTTTGTTTGTCACTATACAGAAAAAAAAATTTAAAAAGAGCGTCTTTTTTAGAATTAAAAAATAAGGCTATTGATCCAATATTATTCTTAAAATTTCCAGAATCCCAATTTAAAATTTCAAGAGAAAAAATATTAAAAAAATTACACAATTATCCTTTTTATTGGACAAAAGTTTCATCAATTGAAAGAAATAAACAAATATATATTCCAGCTCAATTAGTTTACGTGCCTTACCATTTAGACTCAATAGTAATACAAAATCCTATAAGCACGGGCGCAGCTGCGGGTTCATCTTATAGCGCGGCAATTTACAGAGGTATTTGTGAAGTTGTAGAAAGAGATTCTTTTATGATAACTTATTTATCAAAAAATTCTGCCCCAAAAATAGATACAAAATCTATAAAAAACAAAAAGATAAAAAATTTATTGAAATATTATGAAAGATACTTCCTTGAATTGCATTTATTTGATATTACCACTGATGTTAATATTCCTACTGTATTATCTATTATTATAGACAGGACTGGGATTGGGCCGGCTGTTTGTGTTGGAACAAAATCTGATTTAAATTATGAAAAAGCAATATTAGACTCTATAGAAGAAGCACAGAAAGTAAGAAATTGGATGAGATGTTTGATGATTATTAATCCAGTTAGGTTTAATAAATTAAAAAATAATCCCAGTGAGATAAAATCAATGGCTGACAGAGGATTATTCTGGGCGCATAAAGAGAACATTAAAAAAATAAATTTTCTGCTGAATTCAAAAAACAAAACAAAAGTTAGGAATACTAAATGCCCAAATAAGATCATTACTAAATTAAAGATAATTATAAAACTCATGCAAAAAGCGGGCATGTCAATTTATATTAAGAATCTTACTCCTAAGAATCCTTCAACAAAACCGTTCAAAATTGTTAAAGTTATAATCCCAGAAGCGCATCCTCTTTTTTTAAGCGAGAAATTGCCTTATTTTTGGAGTGAAAGATTATTTAAAACTTTAACATCTCTTAAAAATAAGAATTTAAAGATAAACAAATTCCCTCATCCATTTGTGTGATTTGAAATGAAAAAAGATTTGTTGCTGGATTTTCATAAAAATACTTATATGAGATTAGAAAAAGTAAAAAAAGATAAAAAAAGTTTTCCTGTGCCTTGGGTTAAAATTTTTTTTAAAAATTATCCCCGATTCAATTCAACAAAATTGTCAAAACCAAGAATAAGCACTAAATTATTAGATAAATGTATAATAAAAAGGGAATCTTTCAGGGATTTTATAAAAAAACCATTATCAAAACAACAAATTTCAGATATTTTATATTATTCTGCCGGGATTATAAATTTGAAAAAAGTTAATAATTGGAATGAAACAAGAAGAGGATATCCTTCTGCGGGAGGAAGATTCCCTATTGAAATTTATACTGCAATTTTTAATGTAAAAGGAATAAATAAAGGAATTTATCATTATAATGTTAAAAATCACAGTTTAGAACTTATGCTTTCAGGAGATTACCGCAACAAATTATATAATTGTATATTTCAGGATATGGTAAAAACATGCAGCACATTAATAATATTATCTGCTGTTTTTGACAGAACAAGAGTAAAATATGGAGACAGGGCATACAGATACATATTTTTAGATGCAGGTCATTTAACACAAAATATTTATTTAAAATCAGCATCTCTTAATATTGGTTGCTGTGCCTTAGGCGGGTTTAGTGATAAAAAAATAGATAAATTATTAGATTTGAAAGAAGATGAAGAAAATGTTATTTACATTAGTGCGTTGGGTGTTAAAAAATGAAGTATCCTGAAATTAATATTGCAACAAGTTACATATTGCAGGAAAATATACTTATGAGCAATTATAATATTAAGAAAATTGAAGGATTTAAGAAAAAAGTTGCTGGTTTTTTGCTGAAAAAAAATGAGTTTATTTATGAAAATTTGTCAAAAATGACCGGGCTTGACTTGGTTAGAAGTGAAATAATAATTTGGTTATTTGAAGGCAAACACAGGTCTATACCTGACCCTTTCCTGTTGAATGTGTATGATTATGATTTGGAGTTTTGCATCTTAGAATTTGTCCACATGATGGTTCATATTATTTTTCAGGATAATTCTCTTTATGAAATATTTGAAAAGAATGGAAGAATAGATGAAACTGAATTAGAGGCTGTCACTTATTTAATCACGAAAAGAATAATGCAAAAATTATTTCCTGAAAAGACAATAAGAAGATTATTGATTTTATCTGAAGAATCAGGATTTAGGAAGTATATTTGGGACAGAGTTGAAGAATTAGAGCAGGAAACCAGTTCAGAAGATGAAATAAGATTTTTGTTAGGGCAATAATAGAGTAATTGGGTTAAGGTTACTGTGCGCAATGGATTTTTAAGCACTATTAAAAAGTTTTATAATTCCCCGCGTAATCCTTTAATAATTAATGAGTAATGGCAATGAAATTTATTAATCAGCATATTCTTTGCTTATTTCTTCGCATAAATTATGCATGTTTTTGAAGAATGTTTGAGCATTTTTTATGCTTTCCTGTGCAGGTTCCTGATTTGCCTGCGGTATTCTTTTGTATGTGAATTTTCCGCGCTTATTTTTCTCCAATACGAAAATGTGCAGTAATGTGTCTGCTTTTATTAGCATGCTTTTGTAAATTTTAAGCAGTTCAACGTCTATTATTCCTTGATTAGCAATTTTTGAGAATTCTTCAAATGTTTTCTTATGCTCTTCTGGCGCTTTGGTTTTTATATTTTTCAGCAAAAGATATGCTTTTGCAGCGTAGAATATTGAGTAATAAGCGTGCGAGATTGCTGCACTGTACTAAGTGTCTTCTTTTATTCTGAAAATTTCAATCTGCATTTTCTTGTCATCGCTGATTTTTTGAACCATTATTGACAGATTTAATTCATTCTGTGCCCTGTCAAGGTATATTTTATATTCTGAATCCATGCTTTACTCCTTCTTTTATTATTTCATAAAATATTCTGTGATTATGCACTGTTAAGTGTTTTCTGGCTATTTGTTTGCCTAAATTTTCTTCTTCATTAACCAGCATTTCGAGCATTTCTTTCATTGGAATAATGTGAACATCCATTTCATGGGAGCTTTTTAATTGGGCGCTGTTTGCTGATGCTTCTATTTGCTTTATTTTAGTTTCATCTTCTATGAATACTGCAATATCCAAATCTGATTCTTTTTTCTGCCTGTTTATTGCGTATGAGCCGAATAAAGCTATTGAGTAGAATGGAGTGATTTCAGTAATTTCTTTTTTCAGGATTTCTAAATCATGTCTTATTGTGTTAGGAATTCTATTATTATTGCATAATGCTATGTAATAAAATGTTAAATCATTATTTAGGTTAAGGGTTAAAAGCCCTGATTTTCCGATTTTTTTCTCGGTTAAGACGTTTTCTCTTTTCAGCAAATTTATGGCTAATAATAGTGCATTATTGGATTTCTCTTTTGATTCTTGTTTTATTTCTTTCCTTGCATGCTCTGCGAAGGGTTTTTTTGCAAAAACTTCAAATATTCTTAACTGCTTTTCAGTAATCATAATTTTAAACCAAATTATTGGTTTATATAAACCACAATATTGGTTATTTATATATTTTTTGCTTTATAATCTCTTTTCCGGACTTAAAGTAATGTTAAAAAGTTTTATAATTCCTGCGTAATCCTTTAATAATTAATGGGATTATTCAGCGGAAAGAAAAAAAAGAGTGACTCCAGAAATGAATCTAGAGGGCGAGAAGTAATTGAGGGAAAAATAGAAGGCGTAACAGAAGGTCCTTTTGATGACTCTAAATATACAGAATATCAAAATAAGATTAATGAAATAAGTTCAAACATTGAAAATCATACTAAAAAATTAAATGAGTTATTAAAGAATCTTGACTGGAATAATCCTGATACTTTTAAATCTAGTTTAAATAATGTTGCTTCAACTGCTAATAATGTTAATTCTGGCTTTGAATCTTTGAATACGATTAAAAAAGAACTAAAAGAAGAATTAACCAAATCAGATGATGAAAGCAAGGGCAAAATTCAGAAATTAAGCAATACTATTTCTTCTGTTTTTTCTTCGTCTGACAAAGCTTTGGCTGATAAGTTAAAAAAAAGAGATTTAACTTTTCCTGCCAATACACCTGAATTAACTAAATTATTAGCAGATACTCTGCGAGATAATTTGAAAATTCC
>Ga0210051_1004697_pt1 | contig 13288 bp, 17 predicted proteins | sample CryGey092014_all_FD_185464 | JGI IMG/M metagenome (GOLD analysis project Ga0210051, IMG submission 185464) | Groundwater microbial communities from aquifer - Crystal Geyser CG23_combo_of_CG06-09_8/20/14_all (SPAdes) (version 2) | ecosystem: Environmental > Aquatic > Deep subsurface > Groundwater...
TGGCTTGCCCATAAAATCGTGTTATGTAAACTCCACAAAAGGGCACACCATTCACATACCAAAAAATCTAGGGTGGTGGGCCAATTTGTGGAGACAGTGTGTGGTTTTTTGTGAAAAAATCTCTGGCACATACACTCTCACAAACGAGCCAGAGAGTTTTTCACTGCCCGCCCCTTTGTCACATTCCTGGGGCTTGAGCTTCCACAAACCCAGCAGCAGAGTTCTCGTCGAGAAAAAGACAGTGCTTTTATATAGACGGTTTAAAGATCATCGGTTATAAGCGAAATAAAGGGCACTTTTTGGCGGGTTATCGTCGGGAAAGCGGTTTTTCCCTAAAGGGAGGCTGCGCACTGCCTTTTTCGAGTCCCAAAGCGGTTGACATACGCCTCTAGAATGCCTCAAAAATGCCCCTAATTAGTTTCTAGAGGGGGCTTCTACCTCAAAGCTACCACTAACCTTTTACTAAACACATCTGCTATTCGTTTCAAGGTATCTACAGAAAAATTCTCACGCCCGTTTTCGATCTTAGAAATATACTGCTGGATTACCCCTAGTTTTTTGGCCATATCCCTCTGCGTATACCCTAATTCCACTCGTATACCTTTAATCTCCTGAGCCAACTTCATCCTTTCGGCCGGGATTTTTACTTCCCGCTGGCTCCTTATCTTAATCCCCTGCTCTTTTAATCCCTCTAGAATGCGTTCGTATATCGTTTGCCAAAAAACTGTCCTATCTTTAAGCCAACGATCTTTTCTCATACGTCTTTTTATACTCGGCCACTTTTTACAAAAAGTTACTTTATCAACAATGCCGAATGCCATCTTAGGATCACTAACTCGAGAAAAGAGTTTTTCTGCGTAGATATTGAATTTAGGATGGTTCTCATCTTTTAAAATTTTTCTTGCTTCACCTTCTCCCATGCTGCTGTCCCACAACCAGTTTATTTTCATTTTTACACCTTTATAGTAACTTCTCTGGTAGATTCTTTAAAAGTTCATCATCCAGATGTTTTACCACTACGACAGTATCAACCTTTGGTACTAATTCTAAAAGTTCAATTTTTAAATTCATCCGGTTAAATCCTCTATACCAGGCAATAAGGCCTTCTGCCTTATCGTAAGAGAAATACTCAAAGAAAAATTCCGATAGAGGATTATGGTATTTTGACAAGCAATAGAGATCGAATAAATCTTTTACGCTCTGGCGGCCAGCGTGAATTATCCTGCCAGTAGCATCTTGTTTTTTGATCGTTCCCATAGCAGCCGATATCTTTCTGTGATAGATATCCTCTATAGAATGTAAACCATTTTTTATCTTTTTGATATTCTTCTCGAAATCCTGGACAAAGTCCATCTTCAAAACGCATCCTTTCTTTAACTCTAAAAAATAGACCTTCATCGGTATCAGTTTAGGATCATCCTGTTCGGCCTCTAGCTTAAAGTTAAAACTAGTTTCTTTAGAAACAAAACTCATTATTCGGCCGGGATCTTCTTTTTCATACTCTTGAGTGAAAAAATCCAAGTCTTCAGAAAACCTATGGCCGAAATAAAAAGATAAAGCTGTGCCACCGCTTAGGTAGTACTTTTTGAATTTCTTTGTTACCAGCCCGGTTATTTTTTTCTGTTCACCTTTAATATAAGAAATTTTATTTTTCATCTTTTCCTCCTGAAATAATTATACTACTTATAAGTAGTGTTTGTCAACAAAAAAATTAACTAATGTTTGTTTATTCTATGAAGTATATATTGTTTGGAAGTTATAAGATAAAAAGCGAAAATATAAGAATAGTTATCGAGTTTACCGAAACTGAACCTCTAAATGGGTCCCTGTAGCTAAAGCTACCTTCTCTAAAGTACGAAGGCTATGTCCCAGGTAATCGCCTCCCTCTAACCTAGCGACAGTGGCTTGACTAGTATGAATCTCTTTAGCTAACTCTTTTTGAGTCAATCCTTGTTTCTGTCTAAGCTTGGCAATCTTATACCCTAAAGCTAATCTTCGGCCTTCTTCTTCGTAGAATTTCTTGAAGTCCTTGTCCTTAAGTTCTTCTTTTAAAACATCTTGAAAACCTAAAAGTTTCTTAGCCATTGTAACCACCTCCTATAATTCAAATTCGCCTTGACGATATCGTAGAATAAAATCTTCCATGTTTTTCTTTGCCTGTTCAATTTCCTTCTCGGGTAACTCTTGCGTCTTCTTTTTGAAAGCATGTAGTAATATAATATTTCCTTCCAAAAAGAAGAAATAAAAAATACGCACATTACCTGTCTGGATCCTTATCCTTAACTCTCTAATTTTGTCTCTTACATAATCAGCATAGGGCCGTAATAAGTTTGGGCCGTGTTCTTCTAAAAGTGCAATGTAGCGCCAAATCTTTGCCCGAGATTTTTTATCCATCTGTTGAATAAAATCTTTTACTGGGTAATCTCCTCTGCGAGCTGGATAAAATTTAATTTTATACATCTTCCCCTTTCAATAAAAGTATATATCAAATTTGATATATTGTCAAGTTTTATTTTTATACCAATGCCCTCTTCCTATACCTTAACGCACTCGCCAGCGTAAGCGGGTTAGGACCCTCCATATCTACTGAGCTCCAGGCATCCATAAGGCAGGCTTCATAATTTAGGCCTTCTTATCTTTCAATTCCCTTTCCTTTAAGTCATTAGCGCGTTTCATCTCAGTAGCAATTTCCTGAGCCATTTTTGCTATGCGGTCAAGCATTTGTTGAATTATCTCTAGTTGTTTAGAATCAAGGACAATCTTCATTAGCTAATTTCTTAATGCATTCCCTTTGAACGTCGCAAAACTCCAGAAATTCCCCTCTTTTTTGTGCTCAATTCCCTACCCCAAAGTCGCAAAAGACTTACTTTTGCGACGTTGCAGCTCCCACACTCAAGAAAGGTACTTCTTCTTCAGATTAAAATGCAGGTATCCTATGGCGATTAGTCCCAAACCAGTTAGAACAAGGACAAGCGGCCAACCTAAGCTCTGAGCAAAATACTCTGCCGTAATCTTAAAAATGTAGGCCATGAGATAAAGCGAGCCAAACGTAAGAAACGCTTTACTCCTCAGATACACACTCAGGAACATCACGCCAAAAACTAAACCAGGGAAAACCAATTCCCAAAACCAATTCTGGTGTGGTTTCCAGTCACCAAGGGCCAAAGCTGCACCAAGAAAACAAAACACACCAAAACCATATAGAGCGCCGGTAAGCGCTCGGTGTGAAGTTGTAGTAAAATAATACCCAAGCAATGCATACACCAATCCAGTACACAAGACACGATATGCGGAAAACTCCCAACCAAAACCAGGACGACCACCGACAATCAAACTTGTAAAGCTAAAAAATAACCATGTTCCAAAAATAATATTAAAAAGCGCAAAAACAGTTTTACGATTAGCGAGATACGAGAGGAAAAATGTTACAAGTAGAATACCGGAAACAACGCTCTGTACACCATTACTACCGGTATCAAGCCCTGCAACATGAAAAGTCACATGAAGCCCCAACGGCATGACTAAAGCCGAAATAAAATAAAACGCCCTGCTGGCAATTTCAAGACGCTCCTCTCGGCTTAAAAACACAGCCGCAATATACGAAGCGATGCCCGAGCCCAATGTACTCAGAATTTTTGTCGCACTATTAAGTGATGTCCAGTGCTGCCAAATCAGTACCGAAATACCAAGAAATACAACTGCTCCGCCAATGTAATACAGGATATGAGAAATACCTACTTGATGGGATACTTCGTTCGGCACATCGCCGCGGATTCCCGCATCAAAAGCAGAAGTCACTTCATCTTTGGTAATAGCCTGTTGCGAAGCCAAACTTTGGATATGCTTCAATAACTCTTTTTTATCCATAGTCCCTCCTAACGTATCCAACCGAGAAAACGTCGGTTGCGATAATAATATCGTCCGTCATTTGACGACTCTAACTCCAATTTCTTGCTCGCATTATGCCCTTTAAGATACATGGTGTTATAATTATACCCTCCAGAGAAAAAGAATGGAAAAAATCCGTATCCACTACTTCCATAAACAACTTCATATCCATCGGGCGACTTTACGTTCGCATCAAGTTTTAATTTCTGAGCTTCTTCAAACGAGACCTCTTGATTCGTATTTCTTGAAACATCGTGTATAAATAATCTTGCGGCTCTTGGTGTATAATGCTCCGGGTATTTAACTTCATATTTGACCAACACACCATTCTCTACGCCATACTGACGATTTTGACCATAGCTATCTTCTGTAACATAGAGAAAATTAAATTGTGGCGCTGGAGCAAATAAAGATGGAAGATAAATGCTAATAGCAATCAGAAAAATCATGAAGATGGGAATCGCAATTCCAATTATAAGTGAAATATTCTTTTTAGAACTCATCTCTCCTCCTTTTTATTTTTCCGCCAGCATCTCTGCTGCCTCTTCTAGGTCCTCCGGAAACACATCCACATAATACCTTAGCGTCGTCGCCACATCTGAATGCCCTAAATATCGCTGAACCAACTTAGCGTTTTTGAATTCCTTTAGCAGTCTTGTCCCAACAGTATGCCTTAAAGCGTGCGGCGTAAGATCAGTTTCAATCCCGCTCATCTTTACCCACTTCTTAAAATCTCTCTGCACTTGGCGCGGGCTGATCCTGGTGGTATTTCTGGAAACAAACAAAGGCGCCTCAGGTAAAAGGGATTCTCCTTTTTTTGCTTTGACCTTTAGATAATCTTTCAAATGTTTTTGCAGGGCTTTTGGGAAATATACCGTCTTAAATCTGTCTTTCTTTCCTTCGCTTCGCTTGGGATTTTGTTCCTTTTTTTTGGTCCATCCTTTAACCTTTACCTCTAACTTGGCTCTGCCGGCGTGTTCAACATTAAGACTTAACGCCTCAGATATTCTTAATCCGGTAATAAGCATAAGATGATAAAGCATGTATGCTCTCTCGGCATCCTTGCGATTCTTAAGGATATCCAAAAATCTTTCTTCCTCCTGTGGAGTAAAACATTTGATATTTTGATTCATTTTTGTTGTTTTTAGTTTTTAAAAAGAGATCAAAAAAAATCGTTCCTATTTAACGTTATTATTTAACGTTCTATTTAACGTTCTATTTCAAATTGACGTAACTGATTAAAAATAAAAGAGTTAATTATAGTTATCATCCCAAAAAGTCCACCCCCCTATCCCAAAAAGTCCACCCCCCTATCCCAAAAAGTCCACCCCCCTATCCCAAAAAGTCCACCCCCCTATCCTTCATTCTAACAGCTTCTCCTTCACCTGGTTATCAGTAAGTTTTCCCCGCGCAAACAGCTTGATATTCCTTTGCAGGCACTCTTTTTTTAAGATATCTACAAAAATAGCGCCTCGGCTTTTCTTGATTTGGCTGGTTTCTAATACCTCTCTTACTAAGCTCAAACACTTATAAATTAGCTCATCCGGCACCAGCTGGGCCACTTTAAAATAAAACTTCTCTGATTTTATATCTCCCAATGCCTCCAACATATCCATAACTAAGGCTTTTTGTTTGCTGATAGTCTCTTCATCTAACTGCGGCCTCTCTATTTTTTTCTTTTTAATCTGCTTAAAATAAAAAGCTACATTAGATTCATTAAATTCTATCTTGGTCAAAAAGCCACTTTCAATTAAAGATTCAACAGCCCTTTTTATATCCCGCTTAATATGAAACAATTCTTTAGATTCAATGGTAAGCTTTTCTATAAGCTTTTCATAAGGTACAAAAACCGGACTTTGATATCTAATATAGTTTAGTGTTTTATAGAGACACCGTGTCCGGCCACCTTTTATTGCATTGAAATAGTATTCTGTATCTATGTCCGTGGTGTAGCCATTTTCGATATTATTTTTTAGCCAATCGTCTAAAGTAATAGTTGCAACTAATTTTTTTATATATGTTTTCTTTTCCCCGGTATTTTTATCCGTATAAGTCGATTCCTTACGTTCTATCTTTACCCTAAAAATAAAACAAGACTCCTTATTATAATATTGATCTATACGGTTCCTACCTCTAATATAAACAGTTTTACCCGTAGCAAAACTAGTATTATCAAACTTTACTAAAGAAGATTCTATATCTCTAAAGTTTTTCCCTTTCTTTGTAATTTTCATAATAGAACATAGTTCTCCGAAGAGAACATTAAGCGTCTTAGGACAATACCCAAGTTTTTTGGCCCAGTGATTAAAAATCTTAATTATCGCCATGTAAACATCCTGGTCAAAGCCTTTAAGCAAGCCATAGTTGGCGCTGGGATTCAAAATAAAAAACTTTTCCCCGTTGGCAATTTTCTCCTTTACCTGTATAAAATTCTTCTTTTCAATTATCTCATGTAGGATTTTTTTCTCATCCTTGCCAAAATAAAAAATGGGCAGCCTCTCCAAATTTTTATCTACCCAGACCAATTCTTTTCCTTTTATGGTTTCTAATTCTTCCATCCGATTCTCCCTCGAGAGATTATTCTTTAGTTTTTCCTAAGTGTTGCATTACCAGTTTTTCAAGCGTATGAGACATAGGTTCTCCTGTCTCAGCGCGGTTATGCCGGAGTAATTTAACCGCTTTCTTAGACATATAGAGAGTCTGCATTATCTTTTTATCATCAACTGTTTTCTGTCGTTCTGTTTTTACAGTAAGCTGTTTTTCAGTTTTACCGTTAATCCATTTTTCAGTTAATGCGCCGAGCTTTGCCTTCGCCATTTTAATACCTCCCTTTCAAGATTTTCAAATTCTTCTGTCGCCTGACTATTAGACGCATACTCATGAATAGTCTGCCCTACAATACCGGCTTCACAGAGGGCAACCCTCTGGCAGATTTCAGTTTTTAGTATAGGGACATTAAAAACTCCAAGCGCTTCACGGGCTTCACGGCCAAGGGTTGTCCCGACAATTTTCCTAGAAATAAGCAGGTAAGGGCGAACCTCAATACCAGCCGAACTCTTACCCTCGTGAATCATATCAATAGTTTTTCTGACAGAATGAATATCATATGGGCTGGGAGTGACCGGAATTATAGCGAAATCGGAGAGCGCGAATGCTGTCCTTGTGATTTTATCATTGGCAGGACCACAATCAATAATGGTAAAGGTAAATTTCTTGGCTTGATCAATAAGTTTGGCAGTTAGCTCTTGAGTGGACCAAGGGGTAGGAGTTATCTGAAGATTCTTACAAGTAAGACGATATGGTGCTTGCTCTTGTCTGCTCTTAAACCAGTCGCTTACTGTGCCCTGGGGATCCGCGTCTATAAGAAAAATAGCCTCTGTTTTTCGCGCCAGGGTCCCAGCCAAGTTAATAGCAACGGTGGATTTTCCGACGCCGCCTTTCCCATTTGCTATTGTAATAATAGGCATAGTCGCATTGTAGTATGAATACATATTACTGTCAAGCATTTTTTCTGTTTTAACAGCTTTTAGTATAACAGCCCCAGCAGTAGGTAATATCACCTCTAAACATCCCTATCATCCGATAATTCAAGCCCACATTCCCAGACACCCTATTTTTACATTCTAAAAGAATATTTTTCCGTTAGAACGAAATAACCTTCCCTAAATAGAAAAAATTGTGGCCGAATAATTTTGTAAAGAAATACTTGACAGAACAATTATTTTGTGCTACATTGTATTACAGAAAGGAGACAAAATCATGAGACACTCAGTATCAATAAGCTTACCAGAGGGTATATACAAACAACTCAAAACCGAATGCAAAAAAGAAAACGCAAATGGTAGCGAGATGGTACGCCAAGCCTTACGGGTATACTTTTTTAGAAAAGAGTTTGATCGCTTACGCAGGAAGGCAAGAATAGAGGCAGAGAAACGAGGCATAGAACTTACAGAAGAAGAGATCTTCCAAAAGGTATCATGAAAATCCTCTTTGACACCAACGTACTCATCTCAGCTTTTCTGGCTTTCAAGAAAGGCAGCGTTTGTTACGATATTATAGATCACGCTGTTGAAGTTCATAATCTTTACTATACTGCGTTCATAATAGACGAATTCAAAAGAGTTTTCAAAGAAGACTTCCATTATCCAGAAAGACTTATAGATGAATTTGTAGCCTTCATCACAAAATTTTTTACAGAAGGAGATACTGCAGATACTGTTGAAAAAATCTCTCGAGACCCAAAAGATAACCAAGTCTTAGCCGATGCAGTAACTAATGAAATAGACGTAATAATAACAGGAGATAAAGATTTACTCGAACTAAAAAACTACAAAGGCATCAAGATCATAACGCCCAGAGATTACTGGAAACTATAAACAGGCCATGCCCAAACCAAACTCTCTCAGAGACCGGCTACGCAAAGCCGGCATCCGTCATTACGACGAGCTCATCCACGACCAGACTGAAGAATGGTTGATAGAAAACTTTAACCAGGGCGCTACTGATTATCCTGTCAACGTTGCCCGCCTGATGCGCAATATCGTCTGGCAAACCAGGGAACGAATCATAAAAGGGGAGAAGCCGCCCCTAAAAGAACTCCTGCGAACATTCTGGTACATGTATATCAAACCGACTCTTTCCCGGGCTGGCGCCTTGGCCATCAAGGCCGATCAATACGCTCAACTCATAGATAACATCGTTTTCATGGTCAAAGAAATAGAAGTCATGGAATACAAAGACATCGGCTTCCGCGACGATAACCAAGCCAACAGAAAAATAGGAGCCAATGCCAATATAATCCTTTTCTCAGAAAAACTTGGCCATCAGGAATTCCTATCTGAAATCGCTGACAAATATAACATCTCCATTTTGGCCTTAGGCGGCCAACCATCAGTCCTTAACGCAGAGTACTTTGTAGATACCCTAAAACAAGCCAGAATAGGCCTACAGCGCTCGTTTTACCTCTTTAGCATAGTTGACTATGACCCCAGCGGCTGGATTATCAGAGACGCCTTCATTAACAACCTTAAATTCTACGGCATCCCTAACACCCGGGTAATAGATTTAATCCATCCGGACATGCTAACCCCTGAAGAAGTCAAGTTAGCCCGATATCGAATTAAAGAACCAGAAGAAATGCGTGTTAAAAACAAAAACTGGCTCAAAGAAGTCCACAAAAGAGATTACAAAAATCAGCAATACCTTGAAGAAACGAAGAAAGATAAAAAAATTCTCTACGGATTAGAAGCCGAGTCCGTATCCGGCAAGCGTCTAACCCAAAAATTGGAAGAAGAAATGGTCCCGTTGATCGGCAAGAGTGAAGACTTGCTGAAAATCTACGAGTTAAGAAAATTAGATAAAGCCATAAAAGACTTAATAATCCATAAGGTAACATAAGGGGGGAGTATGCCTAATAAAACAGAATTTATTAAATTCAATACCATTAAAGAATACTTTAAGGATGCCTTCAAGATGCGTTCCTCAGAGAGTGCGGTTAAAAAAGCCATAAGTGAGTTTGATTCAACAATAGAGACAGTGCTCAAAGAAGCAGGAGGGTTAGCCAAAGAAGACAAACGCAACACAGTTATGGATCAGGATATAATTTCAGCCGTAGAAAAACACTTAGGCAAAAAAAATCTCACCTGGCAGGAAACAGCAGAAGAGATTATCCGTCAGAACCCCACAGACCTCGGCAAGATATCCAAGGCCATTAACGACTACATTGAGAAAGAGCAGAGGAATAAATGACCCATTCGACTTCGCTCAGGGTCATCCTGAGCGACTGAAAGGAGCCGAAGGATGAATCAGGGAGAACTAACCCTTGCCATCTCAAAGAGATTTTTTCTCACCCAGACCGAAGCAGGGGAGATCATGAAATTTATTCTGTCAGAGATAACAGGGGACCTTAAAAAAGGGGAAAGGATATCCCTACGAGGCTTTGGCTCCTTCACTAAAGAAAAGCGATCCTCAAGAAAAGTCCGCCATCCCAAAACAGGGAAGATTATAACCATACCAGAACGGATCACCGTAGATTTCAACCCTTCCGAATCTCTCATACAAAACTTAAAGTAATCTAATGCACCGCCCGCTGGGGCGGGCTGCGTTGGTGGTGTATGCGCCGTTCAGCCTCGCTGTCGCTCGGCTTCACTGCCCCGCTCGCTTGGCGCTCGCTCATTTGCCGCCTGAGTCGGCGGCAGGGCAGGCTGGGTTGCCTGCCCTTCAATGCAACCCCCGCTGGCTTGCCCCTACGGGGCAACTGCCAAAAGGACTGGCTTGCTCGGGCTTCATCCGCCTTCGCTTCGCTACGGCGTATTCCGCTCCCTGCGCCGCCAGTCCTTTTGGCAGCTCTGCCCTTCGGCTTCGCTCAAATTGGCGTGCTCGGGGCTCATCCGCCTTCGGCGTATTCGCCTGCCTGCGCTCGCCAATTTGGCTTCGCCTTCGGGCAGACGCCAGCTCATCTCGTATGCAACGGTTGTTCTCCCGTCCCACCAGAAACCCGCAAGGTTAGTGGTAGTGCACCGTGACCTTCATTCAGTCGTTCCGTTTCAACAGATTATCGCCTCTTAACATAAAGCGTTAAGAGGTTCGCGCTTGCTGACCCCGATAAACTGCATCGGGGACAGCAATTTTCTTTTTTGCGGGCTGCCTCAAAAAAGAAAATCCGCACCGATAAACTGTTTTCACTTCACTCCTTCATTACGGTCACTTAGTTTTTGGTGTATTCGTTGCGTTCGTCGCTTCGTTCCACAATGCGCTCCTTTTTTTATGCGTAAGTTTGTGGCGCTAAGTTGCGGGTTTCTTCCCCCGCCCACCACCCTTAAAAGGAATGTCGCTCGCCCCCAGGGGTTCATAAAACAGGGGAAGCGGCTCAGGGGTTCGGCATCTCTCATCCGCCATAGGCGGATGAGAGACCGGGCAAGCCAGGCGGTTTCTTAACGCAAAAATAATGGGGGCCCCAATTTCCCCATTATTTTTGCTAAAACCGCCTTTGCCTATAATGCGCATTATAGGCACTTGCCCTTGCCTCACCCATTCGCTCGCCACTGCGCCCACATCCAGCGTTCCTTAAAATTTATTTAGGCTGGATGTGGGCTTGGGTTAAACATAACCATGTTATGTTAACTTCCCCTGTTTTATTCACTAGACAAGGCTCGCTCACAAATTCTCCCTCTCTCACATTCCCTCGCCTTTGACATTTATTCCTTAAGAAAAAAACCACGAAATGTCAAGGACGGGGGCTCTCTCCCCCTCAAAAGAGGGGGAGAGAGAAGGTAGATTCTAAATAATTTTCTCGCCCCGTTAGAAATTAACAGAAACCCTCAGCGTCTTATTTCTAACGGGGCTCGTCGGGAAATGGCTAGTGGTTTTATATGGATGGACTTAAGATCGTCGGTTGTAGGCGAAATGAAAGGTATTTCTTGGGCGGGTTATCGTCGGGAAAGTGGTTTTTCTCTTTTCCGGGCTCCAAAGAGGTTGACATACGCCTCTAGAGTACCCTAAAAATGCCTCTAATTTGCGTTTCTAGGGGCGTTTAAGTAAAGATTGCGGACACCACAGAGAGACACACACCACCTTCTTTTTCCTCTCCTTCCTCTACTACACCTTCTTTCAAAACTAAAAGCGCCTCTCAAAAAGAGGCGCTTTTAGCAAGAGGTAAATCCAATGAGTAAATGCTTGATGCTGTTAGAATCTATAAGTTGCCCCAAAGCTCATTGCTGTTTCATCAACAAACCTGCCTTCAAGATTAAGTGAGAAATTCTTGCCAATCTTGTAATCCGTGCCAAGAAACACACCAAAGTTGTCATCGGCTTTGAACTTCTTTTTGCTCTCTTCGTCTTTACATTCTCCTCTTTGATCTGAATACTTTACACCAAGATACGGTATAAAACTACCCAGTTTTTTAGCAATATAAGGCGCAATTTGCCATTCCTGAATGGTCATTTTCGCTTTCCGGGGATCATATGTTTCTGAATGAACCAAAGCTCCGGTATCATCATATGCATTCAGCGACCCAGTTAATTTTAAATCATGCTTGTGTCTTAAATATTGGGCCTCACAGCCAATAATCCAATCGTCTTTCAAGTTGTATGTGCCTTTTGCGCCAAACCCGTAAGCAAAGGCATTGTCACCTTTGCCTTTTACGGATTCATCCCATGTACCGGTCTCAACTGGATTTATACCGTCATCATGCACCCAAGTTCCACTAGTTTTATATTTAGACTCAAAAGCAGCAGTGCCGAGCTTTACGTAGATATCTAGGTTATCCAGCACGCCATAGCTTGTTTTTACCATTGTGCGATACATTTTGTCAACCTCAGGCTTCATTGTGCCGGTTAGGGTAATGTCGGCGGCTTCTTGCCAACCTACACTTTTCTTCTTCATATCCCTGTCAAACACAAATTCCTGATCCAAGCCAATAGCAAACTTGCCCTGGCCCTGCGTCTCTGCCCCGCCTATGCTTGCGGCGTAGGCAATTACAGGCAAACATAAAAGGGTTATTAAACTTAAAAGAATTAGTTTTCTCACCTTGAACCTCCTGTTTAAATTCTTACTAAAGTTATTTTTTCTTTTACAGATAAATAATCTATAAGCATCCCTTTTGCGATATCACCTCCTTCTCGGGCGGATTTTGCCTTAAAAACATCTTAAAAGATGCATTTTTATAAATTATACTCCTGACAGGTGATTTGTCAAGTAAGAAACTTCTTATAAGAAGTTTAAATGGATAAAAACATCTGTTAGGATATTTTTAAAGGGTGAGATTATGACTAATCTAAGAAGGGAATTGGGCGTAAGAATAAGGCAATTGAGAAAAATAAAAGGCTGGACGCAAGAAGTATTGGCGGAAAAAGCAGATATGGATTATAAATACCTGGGGGCTATTGAGCGGGGTGAGAAAAATTTAACTTTGACTAACATCGAGAGGATTGCCAAAGGCTTGGGTATAGAGGTTTACCAACTATTTCTCTTTTCTTTGAAAGGGGTGCAACCGGAAGAAAGAATTACAGAGGTTAAAATTAAAGACTTACTTAAAATGTGTAATGATAAAGAAAAGAAATTTCTCTTGCAGACCATGCAGGGCTTTACAGAATTAATGGCCGTATGAAAGGCTCCAGGGGATAAACATATTAAGACCTTTTGTTCTTTAAGAGATTTTCTGTTAATCTAATAGATTCTTCCGCGGCTTGAATATTCCTTTCTGCGCCTTGTCTTGAAAATTTACTTTTATAATCTGCCAATTCGCGAAAATCCAGCGCCTGAATAAAGTTATCGTAATATTTCTGTGGAAGCAGTCCTTCATCTACATAGAACGCTTTAATGGCAAAAGCTAATTGGATATGACTTTTTTCTCGATACCTCTTTTTGTACAGAAGCGCCCTTGCGGTATGGAATATTGCAT
>Ga0210051_1004702_pt1 | contig 13282 bp, 8 predicted proteins | sample CryGey092014_all_FD_185464 | JGI IMG/M metagenome (GOLD analysis project Ga0210051, IMG submission 185464) | Groundwater microbial communities from aquifer - Crystal Geyser CG23_combo_of_CG06-09_8/20/14_all (SPAdes) (version 2) | ecosystem: Environmental > Aquatic > Deep subsurface > Groundwater ...
CTCTTCCAAGTAGACCCTTTTCACCATTTTCAGCCGTGAAAATTTTATCAAACGGTATTTTATTTTTCCTAAACCATTTTATAGTAAGATCATAAAAAGAGGAATTTCTTGCTGTTATAAAAAATAATTGATGCCCATTTTTTCTTAATATTAATAAAATTTTTCTTACATTATCATATGGTTTTATTTTCATTAATGCTTCAGGATTATCAATAACTTTTCTTTTTATATCATGAGCTATTTCTAAATTAAGTTTATCATTATTTGTATATTTATTATCAATTAAATAATAATTTTGAAAAACATCTGGCGTATGACTCAAATTATATTCTTTATTAATGTGTTCTACCATTACAGTAGCAAGATCAGCAACAACCCCATCAATGTCAAACCCTAAGTTCATAAATCATCTCCTATATTTCACAAGTACCAGAACTACATTTAACATCATCTGGATTTGCATATATAATAATTTTTTCAGATTCATTAGTTTTTAAATAATTCTTAACTTCATCGTTTGATATTTTATTTAAAACTTGTCCCTCTCTACTTTCATCAACATATATCGTTATTCCTTTTAAATCATGTATATATTCTAAAGTTAAACGACTTAATTCTTCTGATGTTGTTTCCTTTGGCATGTTAATTGTATTATGTGATATAAATCCATTAGCAATATAATTATGACCATTTAAAACTTCAATATCCATAGTTTCAATTTCACATATATCAATCTTTTTAACTTTAGTAAATAAAATATCATCATTAAACACCTTTGGTATATTATCAATAAAACTATAAACCGTTAATAAAGAATCAAGTGTTAGTGCCTTTTGTTTTTTAGCATTATTTTTTATATGATGAAAAATATTATATAATCTACTAGAATCTAAACACCTGTTTTCAATTTTATCTAATAACACTATAAATTCATTATTTACAGGAATCAAATCTTTATTAAATATAAAAGATTTTCTCCTTACTAAAGATTTACTATTTATAATTTTATTTAATTTTATTTCTTTATATTTTTCTGGAAATGAAAAATTCAACATTTCTAAGATACCATCTTCTTGCACAAAAAGATTATAATAATATTTATCATACTCTGAGTTATATTTTTGGTTAATGTATGTAGGTATACCTATACTTGCACATAATAATTGCAATTGACTAATAAAATTCTCTGATTTATCTGTCTTAATACAAATATGATCATCTGAAACAAAACCATCTAATGTTATTCCTTCTATAAAATTTTTACGCATTAGTTTTCCGCTTCTAAAAATTAATTCTGGTATTTCATCCTTATTAAATTCTATATATTCGTTTAACCATGAAAATAATTTAATTGAACTAATAGTTACATTAAATAAATTTTCTTTCCTATTATCTCTTATTATATAACAATCTATATTAAATAATTTCCTTGTTATATCAACAAATTTATCTAATACTTCTCCCCCCGTTTGGCAAAAACTAATTGTGTAAGTAGACGAAATTAAACTTCCATCACTAATTAAACAACCTAACCACCAACATAAATCAGAAGATATTTTATTTGGAACATTGACTTTTTTAATATAACGTTGTCCGAATACAAACTCTTTTTTTAATATATTGGCTATGCTTCTATTTTTTGAACTATCAACTATACAAGTATTAATTTTTATAGGTAAAATATCATCAATTTTTAAATCAGACAATTTTTTCCATACAAATTCGTGATTTTCATTTAAACATCTTATATTATGATTCTCAGTTCCCTCAATAAAAAATCCATTTGAAGTAATAATTTTTAATCCCTTTTTTACAAAACCATTATAATAAAAAGATATAGCAGTTTCTATTTTATCTTCTGTCATAACAGACAAATTAATTTCACTAAAAGAATTTAGAATCCTATTATTATTTGTATCAGATATTTTTATTAAACCATCTTGTGTTTCTATTCTAGTATTATGAGAAATACATTTACTAATAGCTGAGTCTACATATTTTTGAGAAACAGCCTGTATTTCAAAATGATCTTCTGGTTTTATATCTTCTGAATCTACAAACCATTCTGGTATATCTTCCCCTTTTTCCAATAATTCCTTATATATAGGATGAACATAAATACGTTCACTAACTCTATCATTACGTCTATATGCTTTTTTAAATAAAGGCTCTATTCCTGAAGAAACTTCTGGTAATAAACTAATAGTACCAGTAGGAGCCAATGCCATACAAGTTACATTTCTTATCCCTTTATCCTTAATATCCATCCTTAATTTGGCTGGAAGAGTCCTTACGAAATGAGCTTTACCATAAGCTACAGAATCAAATTTAGGAAAAGCCCCCTTCTCTACTGATAATTCTACAGATGTTTCATAAATAATATCTCTAATAAATCGCATCAGTCGCTCTATCTCTTCTACAGATTTCTTTGATCCATACTTAAGTTTTTTTGCAAATAAATATTCGGCCATTCCCATTACACCAATTCCTATTCGTCTTGAGTTATGGGCTTTTATATCATTCTGTTTTAAAGAATACTTATTCAATTCTATTACATTATCTAAAAATCGTACAGCTAATTTTATTGTTTCCTCTAATTTTTTCCAGTTAGTATTAATGGTACCAGTAATAAAATTAGGTAAGACTAATGAACCTAAATTGCAGCTACCATAAGATTCTAATATTACCTCACCACATTGGCGACATAACATATTGTTATATTTGATTTTTTTGGTTTTAGTTTTATCCTCACTAACCATAAAATAAAAGTTATGATTACCATCTACAGTACCATTATATACATCATCATAACCATCTTCTTCAATAGATACTACTACAAAATTCAACTCTGCAGCCTGTTGTAATTCTTTATATGAAATAAAACAATGCTCATTGAAATTCTTTTCTTTTTTACTTCTTATTCTATAAGAAATACCAGCATTTTTACATACTTTTTCCCACTCTTTTTTCATAGGTGCTCTATTTAAATGCTTTTTTAATTCGCTGTACAACTTAATTTGATTCATCCTAGTTTCTTGTTGTCTATTAGCATACCCCAATAATTTATTAGTTCTATGTTCCTCATTACTATGAGCATACCTACCAGAACAAGCTCTAGAACAAAAAGCTCTTTCTCTATTCCACCACACAACAGAGAAAATCTCTCCACACATACCACATAGCTTATTTACATAAATACTACCGTCTTCAAAGAAAATATCCATATCAGTTTCTGTTAATAGCTCTAGATATTTTTTATACTCTCTTACATGAGCTGAGTATTGAAGGGCTACTACACCTGCTTTTTCTGCCGCTGCCAAAAGCATTTTGCTTGGAGAACTATAATTACCCAAAGAATACCTACTATTAGGCAAACCATGAGATCTACAATACTCATACCACTCTTCTTGTGTAGCTTTTCTTTTTAATTCAATCGAATATTTAACGGCAATATCAAAAACCTGTTCAGGTGTATACCCTTTAAACCTTCCGTTGTTACTATCCGACCAATCTTGTTTTATCAACCAATTTTTCTCTGGAAATCTATTCACAGGATTATTAACCCCCAACATGTCTTTAGCATGAAGTTGGTCGTGTTCTTTTTTTGTCATTACATCTAAATTATTTACACTATTGTTCAACTTATCATAATTAATATGATGCACTACTTCATCATCATTTAATAATCTATTAAGCTTATGCTCAGCAATAACCCTATGCTCAACGTTTCTACCTGCAAATGCTGGATTAAACAACCACATATAACCCATATTAGAAACATTAGAAACCATATGATGTAGCCTATCACCCATAACTAACTCATCTGCTCTTTTAATACTACCATCCTTCATATAAAATTTATGGTTTTCAGTACAACGCACACTAGACCCGTCATCCAAATTTACCTTTAATATTTTTTTATTTCTGCCTGTAATCCTTGGTCTACGCATCATTTTAACTTCAGGCTTATGTGTTTGTTCATTAAAACAAAATACTGGAACATCCTTATCTTCTTCAGCAAGGGTTTTAATAGCAACATACCTTCTACCATCCGCCACATAAACCATAGTATCACCAGTAATACAAGGATTTGTAGATATTACAGGATCATAGTAGTAACTATTATTACTTCTCATATTATCCCAATTAAGTAATCCTGGCTCGGCGTGCTTAATCATATTCGAAATAATTTTATCCCATATAATTCTAGCTTTTATAGTACCCATACTTTGTTGAGCAAATTTAAATTCCCAAAGTCCATCAGACTCCACAGCCTCCAAAAATTCTTCATCGACTAGTACAGATAAATTAAAATGAGAAATCTTTCCATGTACTATTTTCGCATCAATAAACTCTAATATATCTGGATGAGATACATTCATACAGGCAAGTCCTGCAGCACGACGTTGTCCACCGCTCTCTATAGTAGAAGCTACAGCATCAGCAGCCTCAAGAAAACTTACTGGACCAGAAGAATTTCCGCCCTTTCCTTTAATTATAGCACCTCTAGGACGTAAATTTGAAAAATTAGTACCAATTCCTCCCCCCTCACTCCAGAGAGTCAAAGAATCTTTTAGAAATTGTCCAATTTCTTCAATAGAATCTTCTATAGGAATTACAAAACAATTAAATAAAGATCCTTTATTTCTTCCCACATTCCTTATTATTCTACCCCCAGGGAGAAAATCCATCTCATATATCATATTAGAAAATTTATCTTCCCATACTTGAGAATTTCCATTTTCTACTCTTCCAACCCCACGTCCTATTCTTCTAGAAACATCTTCCCAATCTTTATCTACATTTTCTAAAAAATATCTAACTTGTGCTATTTCTAAACCATTTGAAGATAATTTAGAATTACCCATATCAATTTATATCCTCCAATTTTTATTTACCTGTAGAACCAAAACCCCCATCTCCTCTCAGAGTATCAGGCAATACTTCTACCTCTCTAAAACCTGATGTTTTATAAACGTGAGAGAAACATAATTGTGCTATTTTTTCCCCACGTTTCAAACTTACTTTATTTACATTAAGATTTATAATAGGAATAAGTAATTCACCTCTATAATCATGATCTATAGTATCCGCTCCATTAATCAAAGTTAATCCTTTTTTAATTGAAATACCACTTTTAGCCCTAATTTGAGCATCAAAACCATACGGCAATTCCATCGCCCACCCGGTTCTAACTAATTTTCTACCCATCGGTAAAAAAATATAATTTTCTATACTTGATAAATCACAACATGAAGCATAATCATAAGCATATTCAGGAATTGTTGCATACTTGCTTAATCTTTTTAAATTTACTGGACCAATATTAAACGTCATATTGTTACCTCATAAATAATAAATTCGATACAAAGTATTGAACACATCATATTAAATTTTGTTCCCACATTTTACACATTGTAATTTACTATCAGAATCAAATATAAACTCTGTTCCATTACAATCTTTATCAGAAATTTTATTTCCGCAGGAATTTTTTAACCAACAAGGTCCTATTAATGCTTGTGTTTCCATTGGAACTAAATCAAAATAATCAGCAAAACCGTCTATGATAGATTGTTCCACAATTTTAGCTACCTCATACCGATCAGATTTGTGACATTCTACAACAGCCTCATCATGAACTACTAATAATAATTTTGCATCAGATCTAAATTTTTCTAATCTATCAACTAAATAAATCATTCCTTGCTTTAGAACATCTGCATTACTTCCTTGAATTCCCATATTTTTTGCTTGTCTTTCAACCCCCATCTTAATTCTATTAAAATCAGGATGCCCAAGTTCTGGGAAAGGATAATATCTTCTTCTACCACTTATAGATTTACTAAATCTTTTAATAACAGCTTCTTTAGCAGATTTATCCAAATAACGTTTTACTCCTTTATATTTTTTAAAATACGCATTTATAATCTCTTGAGCTTTATCTTCGTTTATACCCAACCTTATAGCCAACCCAATATTTGTTAATCCATAAAAAATACCAAAATTTAAAGCTTTAGCTGCATCTCTATTAGTTTTCTTAACTTTACCCATAGGAATTCCGAATATCTCCGATGCGGTTTTAGTATGAATATCTATATTATTCTTATAACAATGTAAAAATAAAGGATCTGCAGATAAATTAGCTAAAATTCTAACTTCGCAAGATGACATATCCGCTGTTATTAGATTATAATCAAACTTAGAAACAAAACATCCTCTATATATTTGTTTTTTAGGAATATTTTGAAGGTTTGGGTTAGAACTAGACATTCTACCAGTAGAAACCATTTGTCTAAACTCAGTATGCAATCTATTTGTAATAGAATGTATCTTCGCTATTAAATTTTCTCCATAAGTAGAAATAAATTTTTGAGCTCTACGATAATTCAATAATTCATCAATAATTGGTAGACCTTTATATTTTGAAAGAGTTTTTATATCTGTATTTGGAATAGATAACCCATATTTATTTAACGCTTCTAATAATTGTGCGTTACTATCAATATTAATTAAAGAAATATCAAATAATGTAATTTGATTTTTAGTAAAATTTAGCTTACTTTCAACAATTTTTTTATATTTTTCTTTCTCCGCTTCTATCTCACACAATATATTTCTATGCTTATTTATATCAAAACAAATTCCATTTAATTCCATTTCACACATTGGTTTTGTAAACTCAAATTCTAGTCTACAAACATCTTTTAATTCATCCTCTATTATTTTTGGTATTTGCAAATTTCTAATCATATTAAGTACCAAAACATCATTAGCAGCATATTCAAGTTGAAATGGTTCAAATTTCTGATAATAATCTGAGAATGTATTACGCGGTTCTTTGTCAATAGTTATTCTCAAATATTTATATACTAAAGATTCTAAATCAGCCCCGCGCATATTTAAACCTAATTGAAATAATTGTTCTACTAACATGGTATCATATATATTTTTAATATAATATCCACCATGAACCTTTATCATTTTCATATCAAATACTGCATTTTGTAATAATTTAAGTATATTAGCACTAGTTAAAATAGGTTTGAATAAATCCCAAGAAATATCACTAAACTCAGTATCAGATCGCATATCAAATATATATGCTTTGTTTGAAGTACCAATTTGCAATAAAGATACTTTAGAAGTGTATGGGTCTAACCCAGTAGTTTCAGTATCAATTTCTAATACTTTATAATTCGATAAAGTATTTAAAATTTCCTTAGCTTTTTCCGATGATTTTATATAGGAATAATTTGGTTTAGGTAATCTTATAACTTTTTGTTCAAAAACAGTAGACATAATAAAACCTTATTTATTTTTTGTAATACAAACTATTTTAAAAAAATAATTATATAATTTATAATCACCTAATTTACCTTGTTCAAAAATAGGTGAGGATAAAATATCAAGTATGTCAGAAAATTTTTTTCCTTCCGAAAAGTTTTTTGATCTTTTTAAGCATCCAATTATATAGGCCACAATACTGATCCTAATACGCTCAGCCTGTATTTCTTTTTTTAATTTATCATATATAACCACAGCTTCTTTAAACTTTCCTTCTAATAATGCCTTTGTTATATCAACAGTATTAGTTTCAAATTCATCACTTAGTGCCCCTATTATACTATTAGAACTATCTATAGTCCAATTTCCATCATCATTTACTTGTTTCAACCAAACTAATGCCTGTCTTGGTATACCTCTGCTTTCACTTGCTATATTTTTTAAAACATCTAAGTTGTAATTCATCCCCTCAAATTCGGCTACATTTTTTAATATTGATAATATTAAATTTTCTGATATTCTACTAAAATGCATTACATTACATCTTGTAATAAAAGTATCAGTTAATTTTTCTGGTTGGTTGGTACAAAAAATAAAATATACATGTTTATATCCATCTTCTATAACTTTTAAAAGTAAATCTTGAGCCGCAGATGTCAATTTATGGGCTTCATCAAAAATAGCAACTTTATATCTAGCGTTAAAGGGTGAACTAGGCAAATCACGAACTATGTTATCTACAGCATCTTTTCCACCACTTTGCCCAACGTTAATTTCCATAACATCAATACTATTATGATTTAGTATCGATAAACAAGATATACATTTCAAACAGGGGTTTGACGATGAAGTATCATATTTCATACAATTTAGACCAAGGGCTATAATTCTAGCCGCACTTGTTTTACCGCACCCAGCATCACCAGTGAATAAAAAAGTATGGGCCAGATTAGTAGAATCAAGCCCTCTTTTTATAATATTCATATTAGTTTTATTACCTAATACTTCATCGGTAGTACAAGGTCTATATACAGTATTTAAATCGTTTGCTGCAGTTTTGCTATCTCTTCTTACAAGCATAAAATCCCTTTCGATTGGTTCTGTGATTTACAAAAATAATCATTATTTTCAATTTGTCAAGGATTAATCTATAAAATATCGTTTTATTCTAGAATTAATTTCATCTCCACGTTTTTCTTCTATAATATGAACTCCATTATCTGTAGCCAAAAATATAACATTTCCACCACTATGGGTTGATGTATTTTCAGTTACGTATATATCATTTATAGAGGTTACAAATAACAATTCGTTTTCATATATATAATCTGGATTTATAACCCCAGATACTGTACTATAAACACAACAAAGTTTATCTTCTTGTATATAATAAAATCCGCCATTGGATGTTTGAAAACATTTTGATAAATCATTAATATATTTATACCCTCTTTCCTCACTAACTAAGTTAATATGATCAACTCCAGAATTAGTTGTTATACATAAATAATTACCAGCCCCATGTAAAGCCAAAGTTACATTTGATGTTAAATTAGGGGCAGATAAAAATTCATAAATATCAGAAGAGATTTCAATACTAGATAACGGTGCTCTATACACACCGCTTATTTGAGTAGACATATAAAGATATGTATTATCAGCCCATAAATAGTTCGAAGTAACAGCAAGATCACCGAAACCTACTCCATGTTGATTATAAGATTCATAATATCCAATAATATCATTTGCATTATATTCTCGTATTCTAACCCAGTCAACATAATATTCAGCGGAATAATTTTCGAAAAATCTAAGATATCTAGCTGTTAAAGCTGTAGTACCTATCCAAGTTTTATCAAATGATGTTGCTCCCCTATCAACTTTTAATCTAAGTTTATTTTGACAAAAATAAAAAGAAAAAGTAGAAGCTACGGCTTGAAAACCAGTATCAAATTCAGGATCATAAAAATAACTATCGTTAAATTTAATAAGTCTATTATAACTACCTTCAGGAAATAAATATACACCATCGCCTGGAGAATTAAGATACAAACCAAAGGATTGATTACTAGTTCCTTTAGAAACAACATTAGGAATATATATATCCACAACAAATGGAAAATAAAAAGTACTATAATTTAACAAAGCATAAGAATAATCTCCAGTGTAATATGTTGATGTTACACGTAATAAACTATTACTAACATTAAAATCTGGTTCAGGATATGATGACCAAGATTGGGATGATAGATGTAGTCTATCAGAAATACCATTGAAATCATCAAAAAATATAAAAACTTTTTGACCGCTTCCTTTATGGTATCCAGTAGGTAGAATATATTTTCTAGTGGGAGAAGAAAAATCACTAGTATGCAGAGCTATTCCTTTATAAACACGAATATCGTCTAAATAACCATTATATGATTCTGTATTTGATGTGTTTGATCCAATGCTAATAGTAGTTTGAGTTATATTATTTCCAAGGGTAGAAACTGTATTAGAGGCTTTTAAAATACCATTCAAAAATAATTTATATGAATTACCATTAGTTCTAACTACTGTTACATGTGTCCAAATATCATTTGGCATTTCTGTAGCAGAAGAAGGAGATATAACAGTAACATAAGCATTATAATAAACAGCTACCTGTAATCTTCCTGGATTAGAGGTATCTTTGTATATCCATAATCCACCGTTTGTACTATTAGGTCCTATTTGTATATACCTAGCATAATTACCACCACCACCACTTACTGGCCTAGCCCAAAAATCTATAGTAAAATCTTCTGTTCCTAGAGAAAAATCAACATGAGTAGTCCATAAACGATCTCCTGAACCATCAAAATAAATACTCGAAGAACCAAATTTCGTTTGGTCAATTTCATGGTGAACATTACCTACTTTATAAATAACTTTCGTAGAATTTATTCCAGCCCCCTCATCTATAAATGTAGTACTACCATCAGTAGTGTTTGATGAAATTAATAATACCGTATTTAAATCATTTTCACCATTATATTCCGAATAAGCTGAGTTTCCAAAAAATATATTAACAGTATTTGTACCTGATACCGGAACTTTTATCCAAAAGATAGATTCTCCTATAGGATTCCAAACTTCATTATAGAAATAAAGTTCCTCATCTTCTAGTGTTTTAAAATATACATCATGGCCACTAATTGTTGTATAATTATAAATATCACTACCTTGGGGAATTATTATTTTTACTTGAAAATTATCTTTAGGAGTATACTCATTAAAAGTTATTTGAGAATAATATTCTAAATAATCAAACTCACCGATATGATTTAGTAATAATGACCCATCATTATTAAATACATTTATTCCAGAAACTGTAGGAACAAATATATTATCATCAGTAATCCATAATCCACGAAGATTACTAAGCATAATTTAACCAGATATCCTTTTATTAATTTCTTTTTTTAACAAATTATATATTTCAATAAAAACACCATCCCCACCACAAATCGATATAACCATAGAAGCTAGGTTCATAACTTCATAAACAGACATTTCTGGACAAAAAGAAAGCGGTATCATTTGCATACAAAGAACGTCAGAATAAGTTGATCCTATATAGATAATCTCTTCTGGTGTTACTTGATATTTGTTTAATATTTGAATTAATTCGCTTTTTTTATTTTTATTATTATAGAAAAAAGGAATATTTAATCTTCTAAAAAAATTATAGTTAATTTTATTATCTGATGATAAAAAAATTATTTTAAAATATTTTTTTAATAAATTTATAGCTTCAAAATCTTTAGTATTAAACATTTTAAATGGAATATTACCAAGTTCATCTACATAAATGTGACCAGAAGTTAGTATTCCATCCACTTCACTAACAATCAATTTTGTTTTAAAAAAAGCAGTATCTAAATCTAACATATTTAATCCTTTGTTAACAATTATTTTATAACTCCCCAACTTGTCGTTTTATTTCTGGAATTTTTAAATCATTGCAAAAAGTTTTCTTAGAAGACAATGTACGATCAATTCTTTCATGGGCTTCAGCCGGATTAATAGTAGCATTAATCTTATATTTTTCACTAATTAATCTAACAAGTTCGTATTTACTTACAATATTCGGTGAAAAAATATGAAATAAATCTTTTGTGTATAAATTTTTATCAATTATTTCTTCACAAATCTTAGCATATTGTAAAGTAGTTATTCCATTCCAAAAATGATTAATAAATCCATTTATAGTTTTATTATTTTGTTGCAATACCCAAGAAATTAAACTTACATTCTTATGTAATTCTGGACCTATGATGCTTGTTCTTAATACCATACAATTTTTTGGTTCACCGAGAGATTTTGATTTACCATACTCATCAAGAGCATCATGTAATGAATCTTCATTATAATTACCTTCCCTTCCACTAAAACAACAATCTGTTGTAATTTGCAGTAAATTCGTATTAATACTTTCACAATAATTAGCTAGTTTCCTAGGAAATATAGAATTAATATAAATAGAATCCTCTAAACTTGATAACATATGTGGTTTTATTATACCTATTGCATTAATATAATAATCCATAAATGGAAGGGAATAAATATCACTTATTAAAGGGTCAAATTTAATTTCATTTTTATAGCTAAAACTCTTTAATCTAGAGGATAAATAAATCTCATATTTTTCTAATTTACAAAAATATTTAGTCAACATACTTCCTAACATACCTGTACTACCTAATATTAGTATTCTTTTTTTTCTCATTATCTAAAATCTTCCTTCCAAATATTCCATGTATCATAAGGGAATCTTATATCATCTCCTTTTGATTCTTCCAATGTGGCTGTAGAAAAATAAATTATTTTTGTATTTTCTCTAAGAGTCATGGCTCCATTTGCATGATATGGCGGAATCCATAATACCTTAGGAATTTCTTCACATAAAACATCTCCTCTTATAGATGAAGAAGAAACCTCATCCATATAAAAATTAGTTTTAGCTAATTTCCTTCTTATTTTTTCTAATTCAGTGGGACTCAATTCAACCGAACCAATTAAAGCAGCACCCGCAGAAACAAATACGTATTTTCCTTCACCAGCATGTGCGTGCCAAGCTCTAATATAACCTTTACGATGATTTTCTACTTGATAAAATCTTTTTACATCTACAAAATTAAAATCATTTACAAATTTTACAGTACCTCTATCATCTGCCGCAATCTCTCCCTTAAATAAACTAATCATAATCTCTCCTTTAAATAAATAGCATTAGAATAAATAGGATCATTTGGATTAACAATCCTATTTTCCAAAATAACATTATGTATTTCCTTTATTCCGTATTCCAAATCATAAATAGGTTTCCAGCCAGTAGCATAAAATTTACTTGGATCTATTTTATAATTCCTAAGATCTTCATATTTTATATCTGTACAAACTAATTCTGACCCAGGAATAAATTTTTGAATATTTTCTGCTATTTCTTTAATAGTAAAATTTTTATAAGATAAATTATATAATCCTTTTATACCATGTAAAACACTAAAAGAAACAGCTTCAGCCACATCTTTAACATGCAATAATGGTCGCCACTGCTCACCACCAAAAACTGTTAATGGTATTTTTTTCGTAGCTTTAAGTGTTAATATATTTGTAACTAAATCAAGCCTTAATCTTGAAAACTCATCTCCTAATCCAAATAAAGTTCCTAACCTAAAAATTAAGTAATTATTTGAATTTTCCACAATATATTTTTCCGCTTTTAACTTTGTTTCTGCATACTTCGATAATGGATTTGTAGGTGCATCTTCATTTATAATATTATTATTCATGCCAAAAACAGAGCAGGTTGACAGAAATATAATCTCTTTTTTGAAATTGTCAACTATCCATTTAACACATTTATAATTTAAAAGGTCAGTTAAACTAGGATTTATGGAGCACGCACCATCACCAACTAGTGCGGCTAACCATATTACAATATCAAAATTGTTTAAAATTTTTCCTA
>Ga0210051_1004707_pt1 | contig 13270 bp, 14 predicted proteins | sample CryGey092014_all_FD_185464 | JGI IMG/M metagenome (GOLD analysis project Ga0210051, IMG submission 185464) | Groundwater microbial communities from aquifer - Crystal Geyser CG23_combo_of_CG06-09_8/20/14_all (SPAdes) (version 2) | ecosystem: Environmental > Aquatic > Deep subsurface > Groundwater...
TCATGCCATGGGTATTTGTTTCCTGTTCTCTGCGGCCATGGCCACCACGCTCCTGGTTCGGGTGAACCGGAAGCCGGGATAAACCCTGGTCCCAAAGATCCGGACGCGCCTGCCGCCGTGAAGGACCGGTATTCCAGAATCAAAGATCAGCCCGGCATATCGGATCCACTCCTGATTTAAGCACAGCAGGGTGACCTTCCATCCGGGACACTTTGCCCTCAGGGTCTTTCCCAGCTGGGCATAGAGGTTTCTCAAATCGTTTCGTTGACCGATCCGGATCCCGAAAGGGGGATTGGAAACCACCCAGCCTGGGTCTTTCGGCGCTTCGATGGCGGATATGGGCCGTTCTGAAAACCGGATGAAATCCAACATACCGCAGCGTTCGGCATTTTCCCGGGCCACACGGACAGCACCCTTGTCCCGATCCGAGGCCAGTATCATCGGCGGCGGCCCTATAGGATGTTTTTCTAAAGATTTAAGGAGGAATTGGATTTTTTGGGGATCAAAGCCGGGCCAGTTCATGAATGAAAAGCGCCGAAAATGACCGGGCGCAATCCCCCGGGACCATAGGGCCGCTTCTATAGGAAGGGTTCCGGAGCCGCAGAACGGATCCATGAGGGGGGCGGTCTTATCCCATCGGGAAGCAAAGAGCATGCCGCAGGCAAGCGTCTCCCTTAGAGGCGCCTTGGCGGTGGCTAAGCGGTACCCTCTTCGATGCAGCAAGGGCCCGGAAGCGTCAACACTGATGGTGCATGTGTCATGCACCAGTCGGATGAGTATCAGCTGTAGGCCGTCTTTGGTCGCCCCTTCGTTCCATTTTGTCCTGGGAATCGGAAAGCCCAGACGATCCTGGATGGCCGCAGCCACATGTTCCGCCACAGCTTCTCCGTGATACAGACGGGATTTGTGGCAGGTGACCCGGAAGGCCGCGGAATGACCTCTTGAAAAATAGCCTTCCCAGGGAAGCTGCGCGGCTTTTCGCCTTAACTCCGGAAAGGCGGCGGCACGGAACGAGGGCATGCGGACCAGGATGCGACTGGCGCACCGAAGCGCAAGGTTTGCCCGGTAGATATCCTCCAGGGTTCCCGAAAAGGGGATGCCGCCGCTTTCTTCAAGATCGGATTGTTCCGAGGTTGGTGTTTCAAGGGATTCCGGTTCAATTAGGCGGATCAGCCCAAGCGTTTCCAATTCTCCCAAGACAAAAGGCTCCAATCCGGGAGTGCATGCAGCAAAGAGCAATTCTTTGACCAATGGGGGCATCCTGCCTCAGTGGAAAACGGCCGGATCGGGATGAGAAAAAGGATCTTTTCTAGTAAAATCAGGGAAGTAAATATCGGAACTCTCCAGACACTGGATAAAAAGTGTTTCAAACCCCAGTTCCCGGGCCGATTCCAGGGCTTGTTGGTATTCTAAATCGGTAATGGGTCGGTTAAGAACCGGATGCCTGATGGCCCGATGGCAGGGCCGATACTGTGCCATCAAGCTGAGCGGGATCTGGGTGGATATCCGGCTTAATGCCTCAAGAACCCGGGCTGTTTCAAATGCATGATTTGGCAGGACCAGATGCCGTACCAGAAGCCCTTTTTGGGCGATTCCATCCGGCCCGATATCGAGGGGACCTGCCTGGTGATAAATCTGTTCCACTGCTGACCGGTTGACGGCCACATATCCTGGGGCCATAGAAAAAGCCTTTGCGGACGCTTCGGACCCGTACTTCATGTCCGGGAGATAAATGTCTACAATGCCGCTCAAAAGGTCCACCACATCTGAAGTCAGGTATCCGTGTGTGTTGTAAACAATGGGGATCCGAAGCCCTCTGGGAATGGCTATTGCCAGAGCCTGAAAAATGAACGGTAGGTGGGGTGTGGGGGACACGAGATCCAGGTTATGGCAACCCTTGGCCTGCAATTCCAAGAAAAGCTCGGCTATATCTTTGGTGTTGATTTCCTCCCCCAAGTTTTCCTGGCTGATCTGATGGTTTTGGCAATATACGCAGTGCAAAGCGCACCCGCTGAAAAAAACGGCTCCGGCGCCGAACCGCCCGGTCAACGGCGGCTCTTCCCCGAAGTGCGGCAGCACCCGCGCCACACGGGGTCGATTTCCCTGGCCGCAAAAGCCCGTCTCCCCGTCTGTCCGGATAGCGTTACATTGCCGGGGACACAATCGGCAGGGCGAAAAGCGGTCAATGACCCCTTCGAGGGCCCTTAAAAACGAACCTGATTTCCAGGAAGCCAAGTATGCGGGATTCATTAAAAGATCCTTTAAAACCTTTTTGAAAGGGTTTGATACCAACTCCATATCATGGATACGCTTTTTTAAAAAGATTAATGGGTTTTCAAAAAAGGTAGAAAAGGGATGTATGGGGTCATTTTGGGTCTTGATCTCACCCTTTGCCCGTGTTATCTGGCTAACATTGAAATCAAGTCGAGGCATTCTAAAGGCATGCGGAATGCCTATTAATGATAACCGCTTAAATGGAGGTGATCGAATGGCCGATGCGTACATCAATGTTTTTCTGAATGATGAACGGATTCAAAAGATTCAGGGATTGGGATTATCTGACCGGATCAAGGAGATCAGCGGCAAGAAGGCGATCCAGGTAGAGATGACCAAAAAGGACCAGAAAAAACTGGAAAAGGGGTACCCGGGGCTGAAATTTGACGCAACCCAGGCCTGTGTGTTGCCGGAAAAAGCCGAGGGAGTGCTCTGGAAGATCATCACGGACATGAAAAGCGTGGATGTCATGAAATTTGCCATCACCAAGCTTTATAATCCGCTGGCCGGCAGGGACATCTTCGGGCGGGGCACCGGGCAACACTGAGGGGTCATTTTTAATTTTGCTCAATCGATTCACTTAGACTTTTCGGTAACGGCCCCGCAAGGAGGAAACTGTTGCGGGGCCCAAGCCTCATTAACACTATCGCATACCTGATTTCCACTTGACGGGGATTATTTCCATGAAGTGGAAATTGTTGAAAGCGACGGGGATGCGGCCGTAAAGCTCAAGGATCCAGCCTTCAAGAGTGGGATCCAGGCGGTTTTGCGGAGCATCTTTACTGTTGCGGTGAATCAGTCTACCGACCCTTCCCTGCCGGGATCGCCCGGATATCCTCCTGACCTTACGGTAACATAAGCCCATAAGCTGGGCACTTTTGCGCAAACGATATCGCCCCCTGCTTTACCTGCTCCAAGATACGCACACGGTGAATCTCCTTTTGTGTCAAATCGATTCTCCCTTTTAGGATCTGTTCCTCCCTGAGGGAGCATTGTCGCATGATAGTTGAAGGGGACATTTTCACTTGGCTAACACACGGTGATGAATGCATATTGACAAGACAGGGTCTGTTTTTTATAATAAAAAATTGATAAATTTTTGGAAAGGATGAATGGATATGGCTCAAGGTGTGATGGAAGTCAGTGATACCAGTTTTGAAAAAGAGGTTCTGCAAGCCGACCAACCCGTGCTGGTGGACTTTTGGGCTCCCTGGTGCGGTCCGTGCCGGGCTATTTCACCCATCGTGGAGGAATTGTCCGGCGCTTTCGGTAATCGGGTCAAGTTTGCCAAGTGCAACGTGGATGACAATCCGGCGACTCCTGGAAAGTATGGGATTCGGGCCATTCCCACCCTTATTTTTTTCAAAGGGGGGAATGTCGTGGAACAAGTGACAGGGATGGTTGCCAAGTCCAAGCTAGAAGATACCATCAATAAGGTGCTTGCCTGATTCAATCTTGTGTCAACAGTCGGTTTCAATCGGATTTTCGGCGGTAGGCTTTCAAGGCTCGCCGCCGAGGTTTAAGAAGGGTGTGACGATTGGAAATGAAACGTTTGCTCATTTTGATATTTGTTTTCTTTTTCGTATCCGGATGCTCCTATTTTCAGTCCAAGGAGGAAAAAACCGCCCCGGAATTGGCTAGCGAGGGGATGGATGCGTTTTCAAGCGGAAATTATAAAAAAAGCATCGAACTTTTCGATAAACTCAAGAGTTGGTACCCGTTTTCCAAGTACGCAATTCTGGCCGAGTTAAAAAAGGCGGACGCCCATTATGAGCTGGAAGAATATGAAGAGGCCGTATTTACGTACGAAGAGTTTGAGGCCCTCCATCCACAAAATGAAGCGGTTCCATATGTGATCTATCAGATTGGCAGGTGCTACTTCGATCAACTAGAAACCATCGACCGGGATCAAACCCCGGCAAAAAAAGCCCTGGAAACATTTGAACGACTCACCCGACAATTTCCTGAAGATCCGTATGCCCAAAAAGCTCGGACTCATATCAAGAAATGCCACGAGAGCATGGCAGAGCATGAATTTTACATCGGCCTTTTTTATTTCAAGTCCCAACACTACGAGGCCGCCAAACAGCGCTTTATGAACATCTTGATCCAGCATCCCGATGTGGGGGTGCACCGACAGGCCATCGATTACGTTGAGCGCTGTGATGCGGTCATGGCCAAAAGGTGATTTTTTTGCAGCCGGTTATAACCGAGATTGCATTCGGCCGGTGCCTTTCCGTGTAAAAATTCCTTTACTTTCAATATTGAATCGGTCATAAAAAAACTTTCTAGATATAGAATCTATTGAGAAATCCATAGGAGAGATAAGATGTCACGGATTTGTGAAATATGCGGAAAACGACCCATGGTGGGAAGCAATGTCAGCCATGCGCACAACGTCACCAAGCGGAGATTCAACCCCAACCTCCAAAGAGTTCGAACCATCAAAAACGGTGAGGTGAGGCGCATGGTTGTTTGTACCCAATGCATCAAATCGGGGCGTGTGGTTAAAGTCGCCTAATGATCGATGCGGGTGACTTCCTGAACGTTCTTAATCTTTCGAATATCTGCAATAACCCGTTCCAGGTGCGTGGTACTATCCACGGTGATGGTAAAGAAACTGGTTACCGTTGCATCGTCTTTGGTCTCGGTTTTGGCACTTAAAATATTTGCGGCGTTCTTGCTGATGTTGGCGGCAAGATCGGCTAGAAGACCCACACGGTCCAAAGACCGTACCCGGATTTTAACCGGAAATGTTTCGGTGATTTCCGGATTCCACTCGACATCGATCTGGCGTTCCGGGTTCATCTTGAGGGCGTTGATGCAGTTGGTGCGGTGGACCGCGACTCCGTATCCTCTCGTGATATAACCGGTGATGGTATCCCCTCTCACCGGGTGGCAGCACTTTGCGAACCGAACCAGGATATCATCGACGCCTCTGACGATTACGCCCCCTTTGGGTTTCTTTCTATCTCCTTTCTCGATGGCCTTGGTCAATATCGAGTCTTCTTCCGCCTCAGGTTTGGGGAGGAATTTCCGGATTACCTGAAGCGGGGTGATCTTTCCGTATCCCACGTTGGCGATCAGATCCTCCAGGGACTTGAATCCGAATTCCGCCGCCACCGTTTCCATGACCGGCGACTTGCTTTGCTCGGCGAAATTGAGACGGAATTTCCGAAAAACCTTTTCACACATTTCCCGGCCTAAAGAAAGACTGCGCTCCTTCTCCTGCGCCTTGATCCATTGCCGGATTTTCGTCTTGGCTTTGACGGTCTTGGCGTAATTGAGCCAATCCTTGCTGGGGTAATGACCCTTGGTGGTGATAATCTCGACGATGTTCCCGGTTTCCAGCTCATGTTTCAGGGGGACCATCCGGCCGTTCACTTTGGCGCCAGTGCACTGGTTTCCTACCTCGGAGTGGATCACATAGGCAAAATCGATGGGCGTGGCGCCTTTGGGCAGGGATTTGATTTGCCCCCTTGGTGTGAAGACATAAATCTCGTCGGGGAAGAGGTCGATGCGGACATTTTCCAAAAATTCATCCGGATCCCTGATATTTTCCTGGTTTTCGACAAGATTTTGTATCCACGAGAAGCGCTTGAGGATTTTTTCGTCGATTTTTTCCCCTTCCTTGTAACTCCAGTGAGCGGCAATTCCGGATTTAGCCACCTTGTCCATTTCCCAAGTCCGGATCTGAATTTCCACCCGCTCACCATAGGGGCCGATGACGGTGGTGTGAAGAGACTGGTACATATTGGGCTTGGGGACGGCAATGTAATCCTTGAATTTCGTGGCGATGGGTTTCCACAAGGAGTGCAGGATTCCGAGAGCTTCATAACACTGGGGGATGGTGGAAAGGATGATCCTGAAAGCGATGACATCGTAGATTTCTTCGAAGGAGAGGCTCTGGCTGACCATTTTCTGATAGATGCTGTAGATATGCTTGTACCTTCCCAGGATCTCACATTTCAGGTTAGATTCTTCCATCTTTTTTTTAAGAAGCGTCTTGACCATTTCGATGTATTTTTCAGACTCCCGGCGCCCTTTATTAAGACGGCTTTGAATCTTGGAGTATTCGCCGTAATTGACGTTCATGAAGGCGATGTCCTCCAATTCCTTCTTAATCCAGTAGATCCCGAGGCGTCCGGATATGGGGGAGTAGATATCGAGGGTCTCCTGGGCGATTTCCTTTCGCTTATGGATTTTGTGGTATTGGAGGGTCCGCATGTTATGCAAGCGGTCGGCCAGTTTGATCAGGATCACCCGGATATCGTCGGCCATGGCTAAAATCATCTTGCGGATGCTTTCCGCCTGTCTGGCCTGCGCACTGCTGAAGGGGAGGATACTGAGCTTGGTCACGCCGGATACGATTTGGGCCACCTCTTTTCCGAACATGGCCTCCAGATCTTTCGGGGTGACCTGGGTCTCTTCCGCGTCCTCGATCACGTCATGAAGGAGACCGGCCGCAATGCTGACGCTGTCAAGATTCATGTCCGCCAGGATCCCCGCAACTTCCAGGGGATGGGTCAGGTAAGGTTCGCCGGATAGGCGCACCTGGCCTTGATGCACCCGGGCGGAATAGATGTAGGCCCGGTTGATGATGTCGATATCGGCATCGGGATTGACTTTAAGGGCCTTATCGATGATGTCGTTGATCCGAATCATATGGACCGGAAATCTATGGCGTTATTTAAAGGACAAAGTTTACCGGATCCGGTCAGTAGGCCTTGGCAAAGACGACCCGTTCGTTGCTGGGTTTCCCGCAGCCGATGCACGAACCGTTCTGAGGTGCGTTTTCGAAGGGAACGCATCGAATAGTCACACCCAAATCTTCCTTGATTTTGGATTCACAATCCTGAGAACCGCACCAATGGGAAAGAGCGAACCCACCGTGTATCTCCGGCTGATCAGCGTTTTTCGGTGTGAAAAACGCATAAAAACCGTCTCGATCATCCAGGGTGATGGTGTGGGCGTTACGGTAGCTCAGGGCCCGTTCAAAAAGATTCTTCTGGATTTCATCGAGCAGCTGGGTGATGCTCCCCACAAAGGCCTCCCGCTTGATGGAAAATTTATCGCTGCTCTTCTTGTCGCGTCTTCCCAAGTAGACGGCATTTTGGGCGATATCCCTGGGCCCGATTTCGACCCTCAAGGGGATCCCCTTTTTGATCCATATCCAATTCCGAACCCCCCCGGTCTCCCGATCGTCGATTACGACGCGAAGCGGAGCATCGTGGTAGCGGATGCCTCTGAGTTCCTTTGCAAGGCTCTCGGCATAAATCATGACATCGGTTTTTTCTTCGAGAGACCGATAAATAGGGAGCAGCACCGCGTGGGCCGAAGCCACCCGGGGCGGAAGGATGATCCCGTCGTCATCCCCGTGCGTCATGATGAGGCCGCCGATCATCCGGGTAGACGATCCCCAGGATGTTGTCCATGCGAATTCTTCTTTCTCGTCGGTGTTCTGGAACTTGATTCCGGATGCTTTTGCAAAATTTTGTCCTAAAAAGTGGGAGGTCCCGGCCTGCAAAGCCTTCCGATCCTGCATGATCGATTCGATGGAAAAGGTGTCCACTGCACCGGGAAACCGTTCCGAGGCTGTCTTGCGGCCTTTGATCACCGGCATGGCCAGGTATTCTTCAGCCAGCCGGGCGTAGATATCGAGCATTAAAAGGGCCCTCTCTACGGCTTCTTCCGGCGCGGCGTGAACGGTATGTCCTTCCTGCCATAAGAATTCACTGGTCCTTAAAAAGATGCGGGGTCTCAGCTCCCAGCGAACCACGTTGGCCCACTGGTTGATGAGGATGGGAAGATCGCGATAACTGGAAACCCATCGTGAAAAAGAATCTCCGATGATCGTCTCCGATGTGGGCCGGATTACCAGGGGTTCCTGCAACAGACCTGCAGGAACTAAGCCTCCGTCCGGTGCTTTTTCCAGGCGATGATGGGTTACCACGGCGCATTCCTTAGCAAACCCTTCCACGTGCTCGGCCTCTTTTTTTAAAAAGGACAGGGGGATAAACAGGGGGAAATAGGCATTTTGGACTCCGGTGGCCTTGAACATGGCATCCAGGGCATCTACGATGTTTTCCCACAAGGCGTATCCCCAGGGTTTGATGACCATGCACCCCCGAACGGCCGATCTTTCGGCAAGGTCGGAGGCCTTGATCACCTGTTGGTACCACTCCGAATAATCTTCTTCTCGAGTGGGGGAAATCGCCGTCTCTCCACGCTTTGTCATGCTGTATTATCCTCTCTTCCCCTTTCAAACCGCCGGACCTCTTCCAGCAAGATCGTGACCAGATGTTCTTTCGGAATTTTCTTGATCACTTTTCCTTTTCTGAAGAGCACACCTGTGCCCTTGCCACCGGCTATGCCGATGTCGGCTTCCCGGGCTTCTCCAGGGCCGTTGACGACGCATCCCATGATGGCCAGCTTGACAGGAACGGAACTCCGGATCAGGGCCTTTTCCACTTGCTCGACGATGTGCAACAGGTCGATGTCACAGCGACCGCAGGTGGGACAGGAGATGATTTCAGGCCCATGTCGCCTAAGATTCAAGGCCTTTAAAATCTCATAACCCACCCGCACTTCTTCCACCGGATCCCGGGTTAAAGAGACTCGAAGGGTATCGCCGATGCCCTCGGCCAAGAGCATCCCGATGCCGATGGCCGATTTAACAATTCCAGGATACAGAGAGCCCGCTTCCGTGATGCCGACATGAAGCGGCAGGTCGCTCTTGGCAGAAAGGAGGCGATACGCAGCAATGGTTCTGGGCACATCGGAGGCTTTCAAGGAGACCTTCATGTTCTCAAAGTCAAACTCTTTGAACATCTGGATGTGCCGTAGGGCACTTTCTACCATCCCTTCCGGGGTGACTCCCTGGTATTTCCGGATGATGTCCTTTTCGAGGGATCCCGAATTGATGCCGATACGGATAGGAGTTCCCCTGTCTTTTGCGCATTCGACGACGGACTTGACTTTCTTTTTACCCCCGATATTTCCGGGATTGATTCGCAACCCGTCGGCTCCGGCTTCGGCAGCGGCCAGCGCGAGCCGGAAATCGAAATGGATATCCGCAATCAGGGGGATCGTAATTTTTTTCTTAATGGCGGTAATGGCTTTTGCCGCATCCATGTCGGGCACGGCTACACGGACGATTTCACATCCTGCTTTTTCCAGGCGCCGGATCTGGGATACGGTGGCTCGGATGTTCTGGGTAGGCGTGTTGGTCATGGATTGCACCGAAATCGGCGCATTCCCACCGATTTTTACATGACCCACCGAGATCTGTCGGGTCGGTCTCCGGAGAATTTCAAATGCCATGAATCTACCAGAGGCTTTTTCTGCGGTTAACAGTGAGGTTACGGCTAAAAAGCTTTTTTCTTTCAAGTTATTCATAGTGCACTTTGGCTAGAAAAACAACATGCAAATCCGGCGAATAGGCCCAACACCCTTTTTCTTGAACACAAAGATCGGATCTGATAAAAATTGAGTATCCCTGTTTTGGTAATAGGGAATCCTTGACGGTTATAAATTTGATGAAATCGTAAAAACTCAAAATTGGGATGGCAAAGTAAAAAGCTTCAGATGCAAGGCGCGCAAATCCTGAGGAATGAGGCGTACTTATAGGTACGCCGTAATGACGAAGGATGCAGCGCAACGCAGCAGATGGACTTTTTACGAAGCCATCAAATTTTGGTGCCATCCGAATTCTCCGGCAAATCCCCATGAAAGAGAGATAATGCAACGGCTGAAGCGAAAAAACTTAAAAAAAGTTTCCGGCACTGAAAAAGCGCGGATGTCAAATCAAGATGTCGAATGGAGGGAAAAATGCAGGCCGAAAAGAAATCCGATTTCAGCAAAAAACACCCAAAAGAAGCTGTCCCAGATGCCACGATTCGGGCTGAAATCGAAAAACGCCTCAAAGGAAAAGACAAACTGCCGTGCGCTGTGGCATTTGCGATCGCAAAGGATATCAGGCGGCTGCCCAAAGAGGTGGGAAACACAGCCGATCTGCTCGGCATCCATTTGTCAAAATGCCAGCTGGGACTTTTCGGCTACTTGCCCGAAAAGAAGATCGTCGCTCCGGCGGGACATGTCGATGGGGCCCTCCGAGAGGCCATTTTAGGTGCTTTGAGAGACGGAAGGCTTCCTTGCGAGGCGGCCTGGAGCATCGCCGAGGCCTTGGAGATCTCTAAGATGACAGTCAGTGCCGCGTGTGATACTATGAAGATCAAGATCACCGCATGCCAACTCGGAGCGTTTTAAAGACTCGATAGAATATCCCTATCATTAAAGACCCGGTGAGGAAAAAGGGTAGGGTGATGGGGGGGGGTTTTCCAATATTTTTTTGGCACCGTTTTTTTCGCCATGTAAAACCGAAACCCCTGCACGTCCGCTTCAGCGCATCCTTTCGTTTTGTAGGATCGAAATGCGCTATCGGATTGCGGCGAAGGGGTTGGTGCGTTTCTCGATACCGATGGTCGTTTCCGGCCCGTGCCCGCAAAGGACCCGCACGGTGTCCGGGAGCTGAAACAGCTTTTTTCGGATGCTGGAAATAAGCGTGTCGTAATCCCCCCCCGGAAGATCGGTCCGGCCGATGGATCCGGCAAATAGGGTATCACCCACAAAGACGACGCCGTCCGTGGAAAGGGAAATTCCGCCGGGTGTGTGGCCGGGTGTGTGGATGACCTCCAGGATCACCTCCCCGAAGGCGATGGTATCCCCCTCATTTACAGTCCGGTCAGGAGCGGGTGAATCATCGGAGGAAAGACCCAAGTACGCGGCGCTTGCGGAAATATGTCTCAACATGGGGGCATCGAGGGGATGGATGAGAATTTCGGCCCCGGTGGCGTCTTTGAGCTTCTTATTACCGCCGACGTGATCGAAATGGCCATGGGTGTTGATAATATTTTTCAAGGTCAGTCTGGACCGAGCCAGGGTAAGCAGAATCCTGTCTGTCTCATCCCCGGGATCGATGACTGCGGCTATCTTTGTCTTTTGGCACCCGACAATGAAACAATTAGCCATGAGGGGACCCAACGCCAGTTTGTGAATGATCAATTCCCCGCCCTTTTGGGTAGTGTGTGCTTTCATCCGTTGTTGTCTTGATCCCCCTGTTTTTTAATGAGTTTCATATGTATGGTGTCCAGGATTCCGTTGATGAAGGCGCCGGACTCCTCGGTGCCATATTTTTTCCCCACGTCGATGGCCTCGTTCATTGCCACTTTAGGGGGAATATCGTTACGGTACTTGAGTTCATAAACCGCAATCCGCATGACATTTCGGTCGACGCAGGACATCCGGCTCAATTTCCAGTTGTCTGAGGCCGATTCGATCAAGGCGTCGATTTCGGGCATGGTCTGCATCACCCCTTTGACCAGATCCAGGAAAAAGGCGCTTGCGTGTTCAGGAGGGGGAAAATGATCCAGGTAGCGCTTCAGTGCTTCTTCGTTCACACCATGGGCCATGTCCATGAAGAATAAGGCTTGCATGGCGAGTTCCCTGGATCGGCGGCGGCTCCCCATGGGTTATTTCCGGTCCAACTCCTCCATCAGATCGGCCATTTCTATAGCAGTGATGGCAGCGCTCCACCCTTTGTTCCCGGCCTTGGTCCCGGCCCGCTCGATGGCCTGTTCGATGGTATCGGTAGTGAGGACGCCGAAGATCACCGGAACCCCGCACTCCAGACCCACCATGGCGATCCCCTTGGAGACCTCTGCGCTGACATAATCGAAATGGGGGGTGGCACCTCGAATGACCGCTCCCAGGCAAATCACCGCGTGATGGCTCCTTTTCTCGGCCAATTTTTTAGCTGCCAGCGGGATTTCAAAGGATCCCGGAACCTTGACGATTTCAAGATCCTCTTCCCGGGCGCCGCAACGGATCAGCGCATCGAGGGCCCCTGACAGGAGTTTTTCCGTGATGAAGTCGTTGAAGCGGCTGACCACCAATGCGAACCGCTTCCCCTGAGCATTCAGTTTCCCTTCTACTATTTTCGGCATGTGCGCCCCCCTTTTATGGGTTTTTTCATCAGACAGAATATCGAAAGAACCCTTTTTGGAATCACGGATTGGCGTCGATATTGAGCAGATGTCCCATCTTCAGTTCCTTGCATTTCAGGTAGCAACGGTTATATTCGTTGGGTTCAACAGCGATGGGAACCTGTTCCACAACGCTCATCCCATAACCTTCCAGGCCCACGATTTTCTTGGGATTGTTGGTCAGAAGCCGCATCTTTCGGACGCCGAGATTGGCTAGGATTTGGGCACCAATCCCGTAGTTTCTCAAATCCGGCTTGAATCCCAGTGCCTGGTTGGCTTCCACCGTGTCGAGTCCCTGGTCCTGGAGAGCATAGGCCTTCAGCTTGTTGACAAGGCCGATCCCCCGACCTTCCTGCCGGATGTATAGTAAAACGCCTTTTCCCTCCTTGTCCATCATCTTCATAGCCTGGTGGAGCTGTTCTCCGCAATCACAGCGAAGGGAACCGAAGATGTCTCCGGTCAGACATTCGGAATGAACACGGACCAGAATCGGATCGTTCGGATCGATCTCCCCTTTGATCATAGCAATGTGCAGCAGGTCGTCGATTTTGTTTTCAAAGACGATGGCCTTGAAGGTGCCGGCGATGGAGGTGGGGATAACGGTTTCCGCAGCCCGGGATACGAATGATTCGGTCCGCATCCGATACTCGATGAGGTCGGCGATGGTACAAATACCGATATCGCGCTGCTTGCTGAATTCCACGAGGGCGGGCATCCTGGCCATCGTCCCGTCTTCGTCCATGATTTCGCAAATCACTCCGGAATGCTTAAGCCCGGCCAGGCGGGCAAGATCCACGGATCCTTCTGTTTGACCGGCCCGGACCATGACGCCGCCGTTTCTTGCCCTCAGGGGGAAGATGTGCCCCGGCCGGACCAGGTCGCCGGGTTTGGCGTTATCTGCAGTGGCGGTGAGGATGGTGGTGGCGCGATCGAATGCGGAGATCCCGGTGGTC
>Ga0210051_1004708_pt1 | contig 13270 bp, 16 predicted proteins | sample CryGey092014_all_FD_185464 | JGI IMG/M metagenome (GOLD analysis project Ga0210051, IMG submission 185464) | Groundwater microbial communities from aquifer - Crystal Geyser CG23_combo_of_CG06-09_8/20/14_all (SPAdes) (version 2) | ecosystem: Environmental > Aquatic > Deep subsurface > Groundwater...
ACTGAATATTTTTTCTTTACCTCTTCAAATTTATTCTCTGACTGTTTTAATCTCTCTTTGCATTTTTGGATTAATTCCATCCCCTTCTCGTATTTCTGCAAAGCTTCATCTAAATCAATATCTTCACCCTGAAACCATTCATTAATTTCTTCTATTTCCTGATAAGCCTTTGTAAAATTAAATTTTTCTGCTGGCATATTATTTTTTAATTTTTTTAATTTGTGATAAAACTTGACCTTTGTAAAATTTTGTTAAAATTTCTTGAGAAATTTTTAATTGAGATGGGTCTTTAATTATTTTTCCAAATTCATCGCGAGTCATGGTATAACCCTGTTTAAGTTTTAAGATTGGATTTGAAGGAATTATTTTCTCTTCCTCTTGTTCTAGCAGGCCCATAATTCTTGCTGTCCAATGAGCTCTATTTTTAAGTAAATTATTGAATAAGTCTACTAACTCTTCTTTGTGATTTTTGACCGAAATCTGAAGTTTAAAGAGATTATTTTTAAACCCGCTTTCTAGATTATGGAATTTTCTAAAATAATTATTTAGCTTGAAATTTAAGCTTGATAGTAGATTATTAATTTTTTCGCTTTTTGACAAAAATTCTTTTTGAAAATAAATGTTTATTCTTTTTGCTAACTCATTAATATTTTCTTTCATTGATAGCATTAATCGTTTCATTTCCCTCTCTAAGGTTTTTTCATAAAAAGAAATGTTTTGCTTAAAATTTTTCAAATTCCTGTTTATTAAAACAGAAAGGTTGTTTTCAAATTCATAAATTTTAATTGAAGCTAATTTCCAATTTTCGTTTAAAATCTTTGCCGCATGAGTAGGAGTTGAAGCTCTTAAATCGGCAACTAAATCAGCTAAAGTTTCATCGTCTTCATGGCCAATACCAGTAATAATTGGAATTTTAGAAGAAAAAATGGCTTTGACCATCTCTCCAGAGTTAAAAGGCTGCAGACTTTCCCAACTGCCACCTCCTCTTGTTAGAACTAAAACGTCTATTTTAGGAAAATTTTGATTAAAATAATTTATCGCTTCAATAATTTCAGAAAGAGCTAAAACCCCTTCTACTCGAACATCGTAAAGGAAAATCCGAAACCCGAATTTACCTAAATGAGTTAAAAAATCCTTTTTTGCTCCTTTTCCGTATTTTGAGGTAATTAGTCCAATTTTTTGAGAAAATTTAGGAATTGACTTCTTAATCTCTTCTTTAAAATACCCCTCCGAAGCTAATTTCTTTTTTAAAATTTCAAATTGTTTCTTTAAAATCCCTTCTCCAATCAATTCAATTCTCTCTACCTGAAACCTAAATTCTCCTTTATTTTTGCGAATCTCAGGATGTCCAACCACTCGAATTTCCATTCCTGATTCAAGTCCTATTCCTAATTTTTCAATTACTTCTTTCCAGGCAAAGCATTTTAAAATTGAACCATCTTTGTCTAAAAGATTAAAAAAGTTATAGTCAGGATAATTATTCATTTTCTCTCCAACTTCACCTTTTACAACTACTCTCCGAGGTCTTAAAATTCTATTCAAAAAATCTAAAAACTCCGAAACCGTAAAAATCTTTTCCTCAACTATTGACTCAGCTTTTATTGCTTGATTTATTTTCATCAAATTTTATTTCCTTGCCCTCACACCATATTATTGGTAGTGACGGACCTAAATTTTGTTGATTTATTATTCTACCAAAAAATCGCCTTTTGGGCGATAAAAGATTGCCCGGCAATGGGTTTTTTGATTTTAACAAAAAAGGGGTCTTGTATTAACTTCTGCTTAATTTTTTAATTTCTTCTTTGAAAAAATTTTTAACTTTTGTCCAGGAAATAGGAACTATCATTCGTGGCATTGGATCCCTTTGGGCATCCTCAAAATAAACTAAACTTTTTAAAATGTGCATCATGTTATAATCAACGCTTTTATATCTTTTTCTAAACAATTTCAAAAGAGTCTTAAGAGGTATTTCCTTCTGGCAAATAAAAAATAAATCAATGAAATCTTTTTTTGTTCCTCGAGAAGAAATTGCAGCGATTTTCATACAACCGATGTCTTTAATATCACATACTTTAATTTTGTAAATCTCTTTCAAGGGAAATAGTAAAGGATATTCATAAGTTAGAAAAGTTATTCGTGTCCCGCGAAAAATTCCGATTAAGGTATTGTCTGCTTCTTTTTCTATTGAGAACCTGCCCAATTTTTTAATTTTTTGAGCTAAAATGCTGGAGTCAATTTCTTTTTTAATAAAAAAGTCGAAATCCAAAGAAACTCGATGTTTCAGTTGTAAAGCTAAACCTGTGCCACCTGCAAGGTAAAAATCTCTAAGGATGCCTGCTTTTCTTAATGTTTCCAAATTAGTTTTTGTCTTTTTCGAGAGGATTTCTTGAGGCATAAAATTTTATCTTTATTTAAAGTAAAAATAACTTGCCAGAAATTGGCACTTTTTGGAGAAAGATTTTTTGATTTATATAGAATACTTTTAATTTCATCCAGGGTAAAATTTTCTCTCAACCATTTAAACGTCTTTTCATCTCCATATTCTAAAATTCTCTCAATAATAAATTGAGAGTGAATTCTCTTATTTAATGTTGAGGGATTTATATCCCAAAAATATTTTTTAAAAGATTGAAGGGTTGACTTCATAATCATATTTTATCATAAATTAAAAGTATTCTCAATCGTTAAATAAAATAAAAAATGCCCATCACTGGGCATTTTATTTAATTTTTCCTCAACCCCGTTAGAGAATTATTAAGCATTGGTTATTAAATATAGATATTGGTTTCTCTAATGGGGCTCAACTTCGGCTTGCCCGCCGAAGCCTTGGCGAAGGCGGGGCTAAATTTTGACTATTTCTCTACAATATTTCCGTCTTTATCTACAATCGTGGCTTGTTCGGAATACCAGGCTGGGCTTTCGGCAGTTATATATTCAAAATCATAACCTTCTGCTGCAAATTTAGTTCCCGCTGGAACATCCACACAGTCACCTTCACTAACTTCAAAAATTTCATCCCCAACATACATTTTTCCATTACCTTTAATTACAAATACCATAAAGTGAACTTTAGTTTCACAGAGAAATGTTCCTTCTCTCTCTGGGGTTCTACCATTCAAAATCATATGATTAATTTCTAACTTTCTGCCTGGCGATGTGTATTTTCTAATCTTCTTAGCCCCTTTATCTACAATTTTTGCTTTATCTTTTTTGATTAACATATTTTGATCTCCTCAACTTCGGTTTACCCTCACACCAATAAAATTGGTGGTGATGGGCCTAAATTTTGATTAATTTTTAATTTCTCAAATTTTGTATAAAGTCTTTTTGTAAACTCTTTTTCCTTAAAATACCCAATGTTTTAATATGTTGTTGTGCCTCCTCCGACTGTCGAAGCAAATCTTTTTCTAGATTAATAACTTTTGAATTTACTTCTAATGCTATTTCATTAAAGCCCATAAGTTTTATACCCTCTAACATTTTTACCCTTGATAGCGCAACGTATCCCATCCCCTTTCCAAACGCCTTACTGAGATCAATTTCAGCAGCGTCTAGGGTCATTCCCTGACTTTTATGAACAGTGATCGCCCATGCAAGACGGAGTGGTATCTGGCTAATTTTCGCTTTTACCACATCGCCCTCTTCAATTGTCCAACTTGCGGGAGTGGCAATAATTTTTTTACCAGAAAATGTCTTCACGATCGGATATTCGTTATCACCAAATCCAACTACTTTACCAAGTGTACCGTTGACATATCCCTTATCAAAATTATTTTTCAAAAACATAACCTTAGCGTCTTTTTTGAGTACCAATTCTTCTGGTACTAAACAGCTTTTTTTTAAAAGTTCTACAAGTTTAATTTTTCCACTTGAATGCATATTATACACAAACTCTTTTCCCTTTATTTTATCTAACTCAAGATTATTAATAGCATCAACATCTATATTATGTGTATAGAGCTTAGTTGGTTTAATTATAGATGATACTTCTTTGTTTTCTCTGCTCAACAATAATTTGAGTGATTCGTCGTTGATATTGTTATTCCTTATATCAGCTAGTATTTTTGATAATTTAGGATCTCTGTGTCGGTGCTGTTCTTGTAGATAGCAGATTTTTATATCCATGTTGTGCCATACTTCGGATTCAGTAACAAACTTTACATCATCACTTTTGTTTTTCTGTACAGGAGGTAATTGAAAAAAATCTCCCGAACATATTATTTGCATACCCCCAAAAGGTTCTAGGTTTTTTTTAAACGCTTGACATATACGATTTACAAAATCAAGTTGAAAAGAATGGAGCATAGATATTTCATCGATAATAAGGACATTAGTGATCAGGAATCTCTTTCTCAAATAGAGCTTTCTTAACAATTTTTGTATGTCATTATCTGTTAGTTTCTCTTTAACACCTAATCCTGACCATGAGTGAATGGTAACTCCATTCATATGTGTTGCAGCTATTCCAGTCGACGCTGTAATAGCTACATTTACCTTGTTTTTCTTAAGATACGAAATATACTTATTCAACAAAAAAGTCTTGCCGCTTCCGGCTTGACCTGTTAAATAAACATTGTATCCTAGTTTTAATATATCTAATGCTTCTTTTTGAGTCATTTTTAAAGTAATTCGTCCGATTCTTTTACTTCTTCATCTGTGTTATTAATTATCTTTATTTTTTCCATAAATTTATTTGAATTTATTTTACCAAAAAATCGCCTTTTTGGCGATTTTCATTTCGGCTTCGGCTAAAAGTTGGCTGAAAATAGATTTATTCGGAAAGTTTTTCTAAAAGTTGTTTTAACTCTTGAGCTTTATTGATATAAATTAAAATTTTTCTGATATCGAATTCAATTTCTGGCGGTAGTTTGCCACCTCTTAATAATTCTTTTATTGCAATTAATTTTTTCAAATTCCCGCATTTTAATGAATAATTCCATTTAATATATGCCAATTCACTCAAACCACCAGCACTTAATCCTGCACAAATACATATATCTGGCATCGAAACGACATTATAATTTGACCAAAACCAGTTGGCTTCTTTTCTAACTTCATCTGCATATTTTTTATACGGCTCGGCGTGTTCTTTTGGCCAGGGCTCACCTTTGCCAGGATAAAGGATAACTAATTTTTTACCATTATTTTTCTTGTAGGACCTTGCAATTTTAGCCAACATACCTTTATCACTATTTACCCACAACTCATATCCAGTTTCAGCAATAATTTTTCCTATTTGTTCACCTTTATTAAGAAAAAACTCCGCTGGTTTCCCAGTAAGTCTGCTTATTTTGGGAATATTAGCGGGTCCAATTATACCTACTTTTAATGCCATAATTATTTACTTCCGGAGAACTGTTCTCTGATAATTTAATCAAAATTATTCCTTAATTAAGTCGTATTGAAATAGTTTCACGGGAATGCCTTTTTTGCGGGCTTTCTCAATTGTGTCTGCGGTCCCCATTCCTTCGCTTTGCTTTGTTTTCACGAGGAAAGCAATAATCTCATCGGAGGCATCTACAACAGCCGAGTTTCGTTCGTAATACATTCTTTTCTTTGTCTCCTCGGTAAAATTATTATCAAGGTTTTCTATAAGAGCTTTTGGGTTAATTTTCTTAAGTTCGGTCAGTTGACTTATGAGATTCTCTGCTTGCTCTTTTGTAATTGTTCCGAGTGAAGCGTGTTTACGATAGTGAGCAGCATAGATCTCAAAAGTCGTGGGAAGAAAAATTTTAATTCTTTCTGCTTTTAAATCGTGTTTTAATACTTCGTCTAATGAAATAAAGTCAACGCCGAGAGCTCCTCCAGAAACAATGCCATCGCCCCGCGTTATAATTTCGCGGACGACATATCTTACTTTCTCTTCTATTTCCTTATTTGTTTTTCGCCAACTTCCACTAATTCCAACCCATTTCATAGATTTCTTTTACCCTGAGTCTGCCGAAGGGTCAACTTCGGCGGACAGGCCGAAGCTTTAAGTAGAGGCGATTTTATTTCCCTTGGGCACTATAAATATCATTAAACAAAGAGATAGTAAAGTCCAAAATATAAAATCAACTGCAAAATAGAACAAGTTGATACCATTTATTAATCTTGAAAAATCTCTTTCTAAAAATATGTCTTTTGAATTCCACAATCTTTGGAATTCTTCTTCATTTTCAAAACATTTACCTTCTAGCAAATAGTAATGAGGGAGACCATGATAATGCCAGACACAGTTACCGCCAATGTGTTTCTCTTGATAAAAAATAGATAATAGTAGGGTTAAAATTGCTAATAAAATTGAGATAATTAAGAATTTTATAATTTTATCTTTTGATAGTTTTCTCTTCTTTATCCTAAAAATTATTAAACCGAAAAGAATCAGCGAATAGAAGATTATCATCGGTGTAATAAATAAAAAGGAGTCTAAAAACATAATTAAATTTCTTTTACCCTGAGTCTGCCGAAGGGTCAACTTCGGTTCAAATTTTGATTATTGCTTTATTTTACAAAAAAATCGTCCGCTTGGCGATTATTTTTCCGTTTTCTCTGAAATCAAATCGTTAAGTATTTTCCTGACGCGCTCAATGCTGTCCCAATCAAATATCGAAATCGGCATCACATTTTGATTTAATTTTTTAAGTTTATCGATTATCCCGGCAGCCGCATCTTGCGAGACCGTATCGCTTTTGCTTACAAAAATATATTCCGGCTTTTCCAAAAGCAGTTTATTATACACCTCCAGTTCGCCCCGCACGGTTTTATAATCCAAAACAGGATCAGCCGAATCGGCGGCAATAAAATGAAAAAGGATTTTCGTGCGCTCCACATGCCGCAAAAATTTAATACCAAGGCCCTTTCCTTTAGAAGCCCCCTCAATCAATCCAGGAAGATCGGCTAATATTAATTCGTAATAAACCCCCAAATTCGGCTCCAGCGTCGTAAAAGGATAATTGGCCACCTTGCTTTTGGCGTTTGTCAGTTCGTTAAGCAGGCTCGATTTGCCGACATTGGGCAACCCCACAAATCCTACATCCGCAATTAATTTCAATTCCAAACGCAGGTTAAACAATTCTCCAATTTCTCCCTCTTCAAACTCTTTCGGGGTGGTATTGGTGGATGACCGGAAAAGATAATTTCCCTTTCCGCCGCGTCCGCCCTGGGCAACAAACTCGCGCTGGCCTATTTTAGTCACCTCGACATCTTCTCCCGTATTTAATTTATGCACCACGGTTCCGAGAGGAACGGATAAAATCAAATCTTTTCCGTCGTGGCCGTCGTGAAGTTGCGGCATGCCGTCCTTTCCATTCTCGGCATTGAAATCTTTTTTAAAACGAAATTTATTCAGCACGCTTAAATCGGAAATTCCTTCGACAAAAACACTGCCGCCCTTTCCTCCGCTGCCGCCCGTGGGCCCCAGACTCATTTTGGTTTTATTAAAAGCCACGGTTCCCTTTCCGCCGTGCCCCGCCGTAACACTTATTTTTACGTCATCAATAAGCATAGTTTATTTTACCAAAAAAATCGCCCCTTCGGCGAGCCAACATTAACAGAGAACTGTTCTCTGTTAGCTTTTGACCTTAAGGGCTCTGCTTGCCCCGTAGGGTCGCGAAGCGACTCCTTTGGGTTGATTGTTTAAAAAATTTCTTAAGAGTTGCTAATCCGCTTGGGGTATATTTAAGATTTTCCCAATCGTCTTTTGAAACCCATCTGAATTTAGAATGTTCTTTATTCAAGAAAATTTTTCCTTTGATTACTCGGGTTTTAATGACATAGACCGTAGTTTTAGGATAATAATAAATATAAAAAGGTTTACCTAATGATTTTACTTCTAAATTTGTTTCTTCCTTTACCTCCCTAATAACTGCCTGATTCAAATTTTCCCCTTTCTTAACATTTCCACCTGGTAAATTCCAGAGCGATGGAGAAAGCTTAGATTTTGGAATTCTTTTTAGAACCAATACCCTATTTTTATCATCTGTAATAATAATATTAACTCCTTTCCCCATGATTTATTAAATTTTTTTTCTCAACTTCGGCTTGCCCGCCGAAGCCCGAAGGGCGAAGGAGGGGCTAAATTTTGATTAAAATGTTATCACAAAATTTTTTAATTCTTTCTCTTTCTTCACTCTCATCAGCAATTTTGTAGTCGTAGCCTACTAATTCGTTTAATAATCGGTAACCAAAACTTTGAAAATCTTTAATTATTTCGCTTTGCTCTTGTTTTCTATCTTTCGCCGGTTTGTATTTTATTATCACTTTCAATCCTTTTTCTTGGAAATATTTTATTGCTTCACCAATTTTAAAATCTGTAGAGGCCTTAAAATTTGCGGAAATATAGTCACTTATTCTCCCTAAAAATCTACCAGTTTCCCCAACATAAAAAGGGATTTCTTTATTATCCCTTACAAAAAATATAACATAAATGGCCTTAATATTTTCTGGAAAATCTAATGTTTTAAAATCCTTAATATCAACTTTTTTCATTTCACTAATTCTCCTTTAAATGCTTTGGCTAAAATTGATTGTTTGAGTTCGGTTAATTCTTTTAATTGGCTCTGCTGAAATTGTTTTAATTTATCTACTTTTTCTCGCAAACTATCAAGATAAACCACAATCTTTTTTTGTTCGGGGAGAGAAGGATGGGGAATTTGTAATTTAACATATTGTTTAATTGGCAAATTTCTTAATCCTGTTGTAGTTGTCATCAAATATTGAACAAACTTTTTTCCTTCAAAATTGAGAAAGTAATATAGAAATTCTGGAATAACTATTTTCGTGTTTGGTCTCAAGCGCTGAATAAAATTAGAGAATAAATAAATCTTCTTATCTTCCTTTGATTGTTTAAATAACGAACATCTCCCAATTAAATTTGCGCTTCCGCTTGATTTCACAATAAGTATATCTCCATCAGCAAGGCTATATTTTGAAACTTTATTTGGAACTATTTTTCTAATAGCGACCGAGTTTAAGTTTAATTCTCCCTCGTGAGTAATTTCGGTTGAGCGGATAACAGGATAAGAGTTTTTAAGTTCTTCTGGTTTATCACCCCAAATTCCGGATTGGTTTAATTCTAAAATTTCTTCTATTTCTTGTTTGCTATATTTCCTTACTGCTTTTTTAAAAATCTCTTCTAATGCTGCTGGAAAAATTTGTCCCGCTTCCTCTAATGCTTTTTGGCGTAATTTTTTGGCTTTTTGGTTGAATTTCAGATTTCTTAAAAAATAGACTTGGCAACATTTTTTTCGTCTACTTCAAAAGCTAACTTTTTAGATAACTAATGTCCAAGAATTTCAAATTTTATAGACACACAAAAAAAGAACCTATTATTCCCATAATAATAGCTATAATTGCAAACCATTTTCCTTTTAACCTCTTTTTCTTCATGTAAACTAAGGCAATTACGCCAGTTATTGCCCCAGTTAATGAACCCTGGGGTGCCATAATACAACTCATTCCATAAGGAAAATTGAACACAGAAAAATTATCCAGAAATACTACACTCCAGCAAAATAAAACAAGCAAAAAGCTAAATATTGCTAAGCCACTATATTCTTTTTTAATGGTTTTGAATATATCGCTCAACATTAAAATTTTATATTTCTCAATTAATTCTTCGACTATTTAAAGAAAGCTGGAGTTAACACTGTTTTTAACTATTTTTAAATTCTTTTCATTTGTGCAATTATCGCGTTAGCTAAGTCTCGTTTGTCTATCAAATATTGATCCCACTTATTTGATTCACGCTTCGTTCTACCAGCGACAAAACGCATTAATCTACCTCCATCTGATTTAGTTGCGAGTTTTATCAAATCCGGGGCTGGTACAAACCATAAAAAATTCCAAATATCCCCTTGTTCTGTATCAAACACACAAAAGATATTTGCCATCGCGTAGTTGTCTATAACCGTGCTTGATTTTACTGCGTATGCGAAAATGCGCGAAGGATCATCACCGAAACGACTCTTTATTTGAAGATACATTGTCTTCAAACTACCCCTTTCTTTTACAATCAAATCGATACCTTCCACATCTGATACTGGTTTATAGCACACGAGCGCTGTATCCCCATAAAGAGTAATCAGTTCAGCAATTCTCGCTTCAGCGATGTCCCCCTTTTGCTTACTGGAAACATTTTTAGAAATCTTATAAATTTTTTCAGGAATCTTTATTTCATATCTTAATTCTTTTCGCAAGATATACGCTGTTTTCGGATTTAATCCAAAAACCGACGGGGCGGTTTTAATAAAACGTGATTTATCTTTTTTTGAATTTATATCAACTATAAGCTGGGCGTTCATCGTCGCTTCTGGTGTTTCCCCAACAGTTTTAAGCCAGCCGCGATTCAAAGCAATTTTAGTAATTTTTTTACTATGTAGTGGTTTACCCACTTCTTTCAAAATTTGATAAGCAATATCTTTGAATGAGTTCATGTAGTTTATTTTCTGCTTGTAGATACTTTATTAAGGAATCAGCAATATTAGCCCTGAAATGGTAATTTAATCTGAACCGCGGCGCTCCGGTGTTCGATAACTTTTAACACTGCATATTCGGCTTTTATACCTCCATCAATAAGAAATTGCCGACACCTAAGTTTAACTTTGAAGATATCGTCTTTAGCAAAAACTGCTTCATTTTTCTTTACTTTTTCTAGAAAGTCAATATCTAAAATATCAGCAAAAAAAGTCACGTTACCGTCACTAAATTTCCATTTTCCACCTTCCTGAAAAGAGATGTTTGCGATTTGAAGATGGGTCTCTGTTTCCGTCTCACCTATTTCTTCCTCTTCGATTGGCGGTGCGGCGAAGTACTCCGCTTCTTCCCGATTGATTTCTGACCTCGAACCATCACTTGCAAAAACGACTTTTTCGATACCCTCTTTAGTTAATGGGGTTCGTACCACTGCTTCGATATTTTTTCTAATTTTGAGAAAGCCAAATAACTTTACTTCTTGGTTTGAAATTACTCTGGCTTCACCGTCCTCAAGCTCCATTTTAAAACTCCCCGTATCCACTTTTACTATACTTTTTATTTTTCTTCCCCTTATCCACCTTATAAGTCCAATAACACCGCTCCCACCACCAATTCCAATCAAAGCCAAAAGTTCCTTAGCATTTATTACAGCGTTGATATCCGGACGATTGAATAAAGAAACCGCTTGGTTAATAAGAGTTTGAACTACTGATAATATTACATCTATTGATCCGGGGTGAGCCGCCCGGATATTAACAAGTATTTTTATTTGTTCCCCATTTAGAATATAGTTGCTATCTTCTAATAGTTCACCAATAGCTAAAAGAGTAGGAGCAAAATCCTTCACATTCATCTCGTGAGTCGCAAGTGCTGGCCCATCATATGCCATATGAAATGATGCTGTACGATTTTCCATAATTACCTATTTCAATTTTGTGTATACCTCTTCAAATATTTTCTTTTTCTAATTTCTCAATTTCTTTTTCTTTACCTTCGGATTTGATTTAAACCGGTGTTATTTTTACGAATTTTAATTATTTTTATCTCCTCCGGCGTGAGGCCGTAGAGTTTATAAACTTCTTCGTTCGTTCCCAGCTAGATTTATTTGATAGTAAATCTCCCGGATTTAACTAATTTTATACTGTTATAATTCTTGATATCTTCAAACTCAAATTGCCAGATAGAATAAACATCTCTGCCTATTTCTTTGTCGAAAAATAAAGTAACTACTTTCTTTTTTGTTCGGGACTGCCATTGCCGATAAGGATAAAAAAGTTGTCTTATAATCACATCAGACGCTTTAAAATTTTTCGCTTCAATTAGTACGATTTGGTTTTTTCCTTCATAACCTGCGTCTACTTCCGTTTGCACACTTGAAACTTTTATTAATTGTTTGCCAACATAAAAATCGAAGTCGGGAGTATATTTTCTTCCACGAATAGTTAAAACAAGTGATGGGTCCTCAGTGAAAGTTCTAATTAAACTTGTGGCATAAGCAAAATCCAAATGTTGCATTTCGGAATCACCAACTACGGCTGTATCTAATGGAAAATCAAGCTTTGAAGAATATATCGTAATTTCTTTTTTAATTGGAGGAATATCAACATATCCTTCTCCCTTTATTATATTATAAAAACCATTCTTTACAGGAAGCAAAAAAAGATTATGTTTTTTGAAAATTTCTGGCCTATCTTCTCTGCTATCTTGTTTACACAAAATACGAACTTCTTTTTCTCCAGTCTCTTTAAATTTCTGACAAGACCTTTTAATTTGGGTAGCGGAAATAGGGAAAGGAATCTTACTAAAATCGTGCTCTAAAATTTTGTGATCGTTAAAAATTTTTTCCCAAGATTTACTGTTCGCCATATTTTAAATCTTTAAATCTTTTTATTGATTTATTTAAATATTCTTTTTCTGTATCAACTCCTATAAACTTTCTATCGTATTTTATCGCTGCTAAACCGGTAGTAGAACTGCCCGTAAAAGGATCTAATATAATATCTCCTTTATTGGTACTTGCTAAAACAATTCTTTTTAATAAATCGAGGGGTTTTTGCGTTGGGTGTTTGCCAAATTTCTTTTCCCACTTTTGTGGCGTGTTTATAGCCCAAATGGAACGCATTTGTTTTCCAGGCCTTTTTAAAAAATCGTTGGGCCAATCCCCTTCTCTCATTTCTTCATAATTAAAAACGTGTTTTCCTTTTTTATCTTTTCTCGCCCATAAAAGAGTTTCATGACTGGCAGTGAAATAACGACAACTTAGGTTTGGAGAAGCATTAGGTTTATACCATGCAATATCATTAAGAACTTTATATCCCGCGATTTGTAACGCAAACCCGCATTCATAAATAGAATGGTAAGTACCGCTTATCCAAATCGTCCCGTTTGGTTTTAAAACCCTTTTACATGCTTTAATCCAATTTAAGTGAAATTCAAAATCCTTCTCTAAACCATTACTCACATCCCACGTTCCTTTATTAACCGACACCGCACGGCCATTATGGCAAGTGAATCCCCCATTTGAAAGATTATATGGAGGATCCGCAAAAATCATATCAACTGAATTTTCTGGTAATTGTTCCAATATCTTTAGACAATCATCGTGATAAAGAACAAAATTACCTTGTTGAAAATAAGGTTTTTCTTTGATTGAAGTTAATATTTTTTTACCTTGCTCCATAGGTTTCTCTTCTTTCACAATACCCCTATCTTCGGGAGAACTCAAATTAAAGAAGCCCATTACTGGACCTTTTTGAATTAATTTTTCTCCCCTCCTTCGCCCTAAATTTATCGACGGGCTACGGAAGGGCAAGGT
>Ga0210051_1004712_pt1 | contig 13257 bp, 6 predicted proteins | sample CryGey092014_all_FD_185464 | JGI IMG/M metagenome (GOLD analysis project Ga0210051, IMG submission 185464) | Groundwater microbial communities from aquifer - Crystal Geyser CG23_combo_of_CG06-09_8/20/14_all (SPAdes) (version 2) | ecosystem: Environmental > Aquatic > Deep subsurface > Groundwater ...
GCATCGGTAATCCGTAAAGGGTCAATTATAGGGTCTTACAAGGTTCCTCCGTAGCCACGGTTGTAAGACGATTAATTCCTGGGGTAGTTGGACGCAAAGCGACTGACTACCCCTTTTTATTTGCCTGTTTTTATTTGCCTGATCCTCAACAAAGGAGGGGAATATGCCACCGAAAGGCTGGAAAAAAGATTTATCTCAACCAGCAAAACCAACACAAGACCAGATCAATGAAGTCATCGATCCCACACTTTCCCAGGATTCTTTTAAGCTTGGGGACAAGACCATACCTATTCAGATACTTCCTCTCACATATGAGAAAAAGCTAACCCTTCTCATCTTTCCATTACTGAAAAGGATTAAGGACTTTAAGGATAAAACTGTCGCTGATATCTTGCAAGAGATTGTTGAGGCGGATGTTGAGAATGGGTTTGATACAGTAGTAAAAGTAGTCTATACGATCTGCCAACGTTATGATAAGGATGTGACCGAACAATGGCTTGCTGACAATTTTAGTGTTTTAGATTTTGTTCCAGCTATTATTAAGCAATTTGAAAAATATACTCAAGCCAATTCGATATCAAGTTTTTTCTTAGCAGCGGCAAGGCTGATGCCGCTGATACCGAAAGAACAAGAATCCCCGACGAGTTAAAAGAGCTCGCTATTCTTGATAGTGTTTGTGAGAAATACGGTCTGACATTGCGACAGGCTTGCGACAATTACAGTATGGCACAGATTGTACTTTTGTCTCATGTTTCTTTCCTCAAGTTTAAAGATGATGAAGCCCGAAGAGAACGGGAAGAACGGTCTGGTGGGAAGAAAAGGCATTTTATTAATACGACGAATGCCGAAGCTGCGGCCCTGATTATGGCGGGTATGGCATCGTAATTATGATAGGTGAAGCATGAGTCCCCTTACGATACGCAGAGAATGGAAGATTGGAAATTGTTTAGTATGGTGGAAGTGGGGATACCCCGATTGTTATTGGACCATAGGGTTGAATTTGGAAAAAACAGGATCTTCTCTATGGGGGACAGTAAATCTTTTCAGGGGTCAACTCACCTTTGAATGGGATAAGGATTAACCTCAATTGGAGGATAAAATGGAATGTTCGTTAAAAACTAAGGAATTGGGTAAAGATCCTATTAAATTTTCATTCCTGTGCGATGGTTGTGGGGGGACCAAAGGGGATACGGGCGAATCATGGGAATGGAAATGGATTAGCAAAATTACATCTTGTTTCGGTGATGGTTCTTTTAGGGTGTTCTGTCCCGCTTGTATCGCAAAAGGATTGGGAGGTTAGTTAAGGTAGTTAAGTGGTTGGATAAATAATAATAATATGGATTAATTATGCCTGAAGTAACCATAGAAAGATTGGGTTTAGAATTCTTTTCCAAGCTCGACCCCGCATTCGGTAAGAATGTCGAGACGGCTGTTAAAAACTTTCAGGACAAGATTAAGCCGTCTATCCAGCAGATTACCAATCTCTTTAAGGGACTCGGTGTTACTGTTAGTGCCTTCTATAAGATGGTTGAACAGACACCAATTATTAATATAGCCAAATCCTTTGACGTGTCTGGAATTTCCGGAAAACTGGTTGGAACCTTTAAGGATGCTCGTACAAAGTCTGTAGCAGAATTCGAGAAGTTAAACTCTGAGATTAGTGGTCAGGTTACTAAACTCAAGGCCGAATTTGCAAAACTCGAACGGTATATTTCCGAGTTAAGGGCTGGTGAGAATCCCGTTGTGGCTTGGGGTAAGCCCACCTTCTCGGCAAAGAAAGGAGTTTACTTTCCAGAGTCCAGGAGAGCCATTGAAGATAAAATGATGGCCCTGGCGCCCGAGGAAGAGATACAGGCTGAACGTCAGGCAAAAATTACTGAATATGCACAACGTCAGCTTCAAGTTTACCAGCAGATGGTCGATCTCATCGGTCAGATGGGGGCCTTCGAGCAAGCCCGCTTAGCCACATCTGAACTGATTGCACAGAGAGTACAGGAAGAAACGGCTGCACGGGCGAAGGTGGCTGAATTTGTCGGTATTACCAAGGAACTATTAAGCCGTGGATTATTAGCGGAAGGAACTGACGAAAAGAAACTTCAGTCCATGAAGCAATATCTTGACGAACTCATAAAGACTGAAGAGGGTAGGAAAGTTCTGAACCAGGAACTTGACGTGATAATGGGTAAGATTGTTAAGGATGAGCAGGCCATAAAAGATATTATCCTATCCTCTGTCGGTGACAAAGAAAAAATACTTGCCGTTACCAAACAGATTGCGGACCAGTATGAAAAGATTAAAGCCTCATCTATCGGCATAGCTGGTGGTGGTACGGGTGGCCTCGGTGGTGGTGGTGCGGACTGGGATAGACTGATAGGCAAGATTCAACTTGCTGGTGCAGTAGTTTCGCAGTTCCAGCAGAAATTGCAGACCATCCAGATTAAAGCCTTTATTAACCCAGATGAATTCACACGTCTATCGAGTATTACCCAAGCCATAAATTCTGAAGTTGCTGACCTGACAAGTAAGATTGCCCACTTAGGCTCTCAATCTGTTGCACGGAAAATGGCAGAGGATTGGGATGTTCTTCGTGCCGATATTGAAAAGACCGGACAGGCTATGAAGGAGGCCGAGGCTCTACAGAAAAAGGGTCTGCCCGTTACCAATGTTATTGACCTCGATAAAGCTGTCTATGGACTAACCGCACGCCTCAAAGACCTTGCGGTTCAGGGAGAAGCGGTTCAGTTAAAGGCAGTTCAGGCGGGGCTTGCAAAGACCAATGCCGAGATCAACCGGTTAACTGGTGGAGTCGAGATTAACCGAAAGAGTCTAAAGCAGTTGGGATTTGGTTATTTGGAGTTGGAAAAATTACAGAGTCTACTTACGGAACGAATGAAACTGATTCGTCAAGAGTTTGGACTGACTGGTAAGTCTACGGCAGCAATGAATGCCCAAATGGAGGCTACGGCTGAATCGTTGGGCATTGTTCAGTACCAAGTTGGTCAGTTTACAAAACGGAGTGCTGATGCGAACCGTGCTATGGATAGATGGGGGGTTGGCTTTAAGGATATGCTCAAATCCCAGATGGCGTGGTTATTGGGTGGGGCCTTAATCTTCGGCACGGTTTTTAAGATTCAGCAGGCATTTAGTGAAACGATCGGCACGATGTTCAAGTTCAGACAAGCCATGATTGATGTCGGGGCTATTACGGAAGCATCAGCAGAAGAAATGAAAATCATGGAGCGAGCGGCAAGGGATGTTGCGACCTCATCCAAGATGAGTTTTATGGAGACTGCGGATGCCCTGAAGATTTTAGGTCAGGCCGGTTTATCTGCAACACAATCCGCACAGGCCCTAAGAACTGTGGCCATGCTCGTAACGGCTACGGGGGCCTCCTCGCAGGAGGCGGTCAAGGTTCTGACAACAGCCATGAGCGTCTGGAACCTATCTGCGAAGGAATCAACAAGGGTAGGAAATGTTCTCGCCGCTGCCCTGAACTACTCCAAATTGGAGATTAATGACCTTGCAACTGCCTTTAACTATGTGGCTGCGATGGCCTCTCAGGTAGGTATGAGTATCGAGGAAACGGCGGGTTCCATTGCCGTACTCTCCAATGCTGGTATTCGGGCTTCAACAATCGGTACTGGTCTTAGGGGCATTATGGCCCAATTAATTGCTCCGACCAAAGCCTTCAGGGAGGAGATAAAGGCAGTTGGGCTTAAATTCTCTGATATACAGATGCCTGGTCATGGTCTAATTGAGGTTCTAAGAACTCTACAAAAGGCTGGTTTTGACCTTGGCAACATCTTCGAGGGATTGGAGAAAAGACAGGCTGGTGCCCTTGCTGCGATGCTAAATATGGGTTCCGAAGCCTTTAGGGAGATGACCGAACGGCTGACTGGCACTAACGCGATGATGGTAATGTTCGAGCGGTCCATGGAAGGTCCAATGAACCGCTTGAAGGTCCTGGGAAACCAATTATTAAATATGGGTATTGGTCTAACCGACATCGTTGTACCTGCTTTTAATGGTCTTATTTCGGTTCTTGGAAAGACTTTTGATAGTATAAAGGATACTGCACCGATTCTCGCTCTTACCGCTGCCTTATTGAATATGACGCATATTGTGACGGGTCTGACGGTAGCCTATAAAGCTTTAGGGATAGCCCTCACCTTTATTGCGAAGCATCCGATTATTTTAGTAATGAGCGGCATAGTTGCGGCTTGGTCACTTCTCAAGACATATGTCTTGGACACTGGTAAAGCCCTTCAGGATACTATCAAACAGCAGGATAAGGAATTATCTCTTCTTGGTCGTAAGATTCTGGACATAGAGAAATTGAACGCGATGATGAAGGAAGGTAACATCACCCAAGAGCAGATGAACGAAGCCATAGCGGAGACGGCTGCAACCCATATGGAGTTAAATGAAGCTATCCGACAGGGGCAACTCGAAGGAAAAGAACTCGGTAAAATTTTTGAAGAGATTTTGAAGAAGTTCAAAAAACAGTTTGATGACCTCAAGATGATCCGTTTCGTTGGTATTGCAACGGTTCTTGAACAAGAGCAGAAACGTTTGGAGAAAATGTCCGTAGATTGGGAGAATCTTCAACGAAAAGCCAAAGAGCACCCATTAGAATATGCCAATGTTTTAGATGCGACGGAAAAAGTCAATAAGGCTATTGATAAACAGAAAAAGGTTGTTGCCGATGCCGACGAAGCCGTTCGAGCCGCCGCAAGGGGTATGCGGGGATACGCCGAAGATACCATCAGGGAGATGATGGCCAATGCTGGTTTAAGTCAAAGCCTCGCTGATGTAGTGGTTGGTTACGTTGATGTCTTTAAAACTATCGAAAAGGGGGTATCAGTTAGGACCAAACCAACTTCGGATGAACTCAAGGCCTTAAATGAATGGAGAATGAAATCTGCGAGTGAATTTAAAAAACTTGAGATCGAACGTAAGGATGCCCTCGACGAGATAGGTGATACCGCAAAATTGGAGGGGGAAGCCCTTGCCAAGGCGGAGGAACGAAAGTTTTATATTAACAAATTTTATGATGATAAGGAAAGGGATCTCCGGGAAAAACATTTAAACGAAAAATTAGCCCTGGAAAAGAAATTCCAAGGTTATTTTGATGATCTCTACAAAATAGACCTACAGAACCGACTCAAAGAAGCTAAACAGGAATCCGATGAACTTATTAGGATTGATAAGGTACTGGCTATTGAGAGGGCAGAAGTATGGAGTAATTATTTTAAACAACGTGATGCAATCATGACCGACAAGGATTTGGCTAAGGATACTGCAACGAGAAGTAGAATTCTGGCTGAAACCTTTACCCAGTTGACCAGGACATTAGCTGACAAAGAAGATCAGGCCGAAATCGAGAGGGAGAAGATACGGGAGAAGAGAAGACTACAGCGATTAGAGAGTGAAAGAGAATTCAGGGAAGAACTTCTTAAAATACAGACCGAGATTGTTAATAATGAAATAGCTATAGCCAGAACAGAAGCTGATCGTATTACCGGAGAGGAAAAGGCTATTGATTTGGCTTATCAAAGTGCTGAATCAAAACATACAGCCAACCTTAAAAAACTTGAGGAAAATCGGGACAAGGAGTTGAGACGGGCTGGCCTATCGGAAGCGGATTATTGGGCAATTATCAAAAAATATCATGTTTTAATAGAAAAGGAAGATGAACGGTATTGGTCTGAACGGGGAAAGATATTTAGCCAGGGTGTTAAGACCATCTCCGATCTACTTGAAAAAGAAGAAAATGACAGGATTAAAGAACTTCAAAGAAACCTTGATCGTGAACTGGAGATGGAAACAAGGGCCGATAAGGATAGATTGAAAGCCAAGGAAGCCCAATACGATACAATGAGTGAATCCGAAAGGGAAAGTGAGGCCGGTAGGAAACTCAAAAATGATATTGATAGACTAACGGTTTCGATCACTGAGAAAACCATTGCCCTATATGAGGATCTTATTGCTACCGAGAGAAATACTCAAGGTGCCCACGCTAATATATTTGCTATTGCTGAATGGGAAGAAAAAATCCTTAGTCTAAATGAGAAGTTAAGGCGATCCAGACGTGACATGACCGATTATGATACTTCTCAGGAAAGTATGTTAGAGGGTATGGCGGCTGGTTGGAAACAATATTGGGATGGAGTAAAAGTAAAATTTGAAGATGGTAGAAAGGTGATGCAGGATTGGCTAAATACTGTTCAGTCTACCCTTTCAACCGTATTTAACGATCTTCTGACGGGTCAGCTTAAAAGTTTCAAGGATTACTTCAGGTCCTTTGCCAATGCCATTGCTCGAACATGGTCTGATATGCTGGCGAAGATGGTGATGAACTGGGTGAAGTCTCTTGCCAATATGTCAACAAGTGCTGGCGGCGGTAATTGGTTTAGTTCTCTGCTTGGGGGACTGGGTGGTATTATAGCTGGCATATTCGCTGGGGGGGTTGGAACCACTAATTTTGGTTTGGGATACACGCCACTTGGGGGCATAATATATCATCACGGTGGCGTTGTCAAAAAACATGAAGGTGGTTTAGAACAGGATGAAGTAATAGCCAAACTTTTAAGTAATGAGTATGTATTGAGAAGGGAAGCTGCTCAAAATATAGGCAAGGAACGTTTGGATTATATGAATATCACCGGACAGGTGCCGGAGAAAAAGGAAAGCAGGCCCGTAGAGGTCGTGATCTACAATATACTTGACCCCGAAGATGTTGTCGCAAGGGGCATAGCAGCCAATGAAAACGTAATCATCAATCCGGTAGTATCTTCATACAATATCAACGGACCAATGCGCAGAGTGATACAGACGGATAGGTAAAAAATGAGTTCAGAAATCTTTACATTTGAGCCAGATTTAGTCGAACCGAGGGATTATAGTTCGACGTGGAATACCATTTCGACACCATTTGACAGTGGAACGAGTCAGTTTCAACAAGAATGGAGTCGCAATATTAATGAATTCCGTTTTATCTATCGTGGCTTCCACGAGGATTCTCGTTGGAATTTAATCGAAGCTTTCTTTAATGCTCGCAGGGGTAGGGGAGATAATTTCTATCTTCCGTCCTGGAGAGAAGAAACAAAACTTACCACTCCCTATACTACTGGTGTGGGCCTGGATTTGACAAATACCATTTTCTTTTCAGCAATTGCAGGTAAGCCAGGAAATATTATTCACATCAAGCATCCCAATGGTACGCCCGAAGAAGTTGGGCAGGTTGCTGAAATAGTTAGTGGGGTGCATCTCAATCTGGTTTCAGAACTAACTTATGATTATCCCACTGATACGATTGTTCAGAGAGGTTATCTGGTTCGGTTTTTGGTAGATAAGATGCCTTCCCTTAAATATATGGGCATGGATATATTCGAAATAGAGTTTATTTTCAGAGAGGATATTTAAAGGTGAGTCCATATAATACGAGTGCCGAGTTTTTAGCTGAATCCAAGAAGAAAACGAATCGTCCAGTTATCCTCGTGGCATTGGAGATAACGGATTCCCAGACACTTTATTTCGCAAGAGACAATGAGGATGTGACTTACTTTAAGCCCAGAACTTCAACACCACAGGTATATACCAAATTTTGGTTTACGGCTGGTCCACAGGGTTCAAATGTGGAGGGACAGATTGATACGCTTAATGTTAAGGCTTCAAATGTATTCCAGGAACTCGGGGGATTGATTCAATATTATGGTGGTCTACTTGGTAATAAGATTACGACCATTATTGCCTTTAAAGATCTCCTGGATGATTCCAATGCCTGTATTGTAAATGAATACTATATTGATGCTCCAGGGGGTTCAAAACAAGCGGTAGAATTCAAATGTTCGACGAAGTTTAACACTCTCAATGTACGCCTCCCCAGGGAGGTCTATAGTCGTAATTACTGTCAGTATCGGTATATGCCGACCCCCCTTTATCAGGGTACGGCAACAAGCATTGTCGAAAATGTTTTGTACGATAGTGTGAACTTGCCTGTGAGCGTTCCGTTGACGATTACGGGTCGTGTACTTTACATGACGGGGAATGGAACTGCTTACGGGATTATCTATGTCAAGAATCCTAACGGAATAGTTGTTGATCGCAATATTTCTTATTCAAGCGGTCTTTATAAAATCGGTACGGAGTGTGGTTACTTCGGCGGCTTACCCACTTGTGACCATACAAAGGAGTGTGCTGACGGGTGTGTAGCACATAATAATGTGCTGCGGTTTGGGGCGCAGCCGGGTATTCCACGAAGACGACCCTATACAATGTAATGGAAGAAAAGGATCTACAAGAATTGTTAAAATTTAAGGATTTTAAATTCAGGGGCCGAAACAAGGGGGGAATTGATTGTTTCGGATTTTTTTTAGAATGTTGTAAGCGTATGGGAATGGATGTTCCAGACTATGTTTATACTGAACAGAATGCAGCCAAACTTTTATTGAGGGAATACCATAAGTATTTTGAGAGGGTTGATTCTCCCCTGGTTGGAGATGCAATTCTTTTTCATAGTGAGATTATCCATATCGGAATTTATTTAGGAAACGGTCAATTTGTCCATTTCAGAAAAGAGGATGGTGCAAGAGTTGACTACCTCTACCATGGGCCATGGTTCGGTCAAGTCCGTGGTTTTTTTCATTATATAGGTTCAAATGCCCAAGGTTCTGTATAAGCCAAACATTATCGAGGCCAAGGAACTGGCCTGCTATTTGACAGCTTCTACGATCAGGGAAGCCATAGATAGAATGGCAGAACTTTATCCCGAGTTTGCCAAGATTTTAGAAATGGGAGGATATGACTGTTTTATAGTTTCCGTGAATGATCTTGAAATCCCCAAAGATATGTGGGCGGCTTATCCAGTTAGTGAACGGGATGAAATTGTTTTATCGCACGAAATAGGGTTTGTGGGTTTATTAGGCAGCATGCTTGGCATTTATGGAACACTTGCGACTACCTTATCCTATGTTATGATTAGTCTAATTATTAATGTTGCCATTTATGCCCTTAATTACTTCACACGTCCCGATCCTCCGAAATTAAGCGGGGGCAATGATTTTACCAGCACCAGCCCGACTTATGCTTGGTCTGGTATTGTTACGACACATGATGTTGATATACCTATCCCCGTGGGATATGGTAAACACCGACTTGGTGGTAATGTCATCAACCATTTTATTTCGACAGAAGGAGACAAGAATTACTGGAATGTACTGATTGCTCTATGCCATGGTCCAATTGGCGGTATTTGGAAGGCCGATGGTTCGGGACTCTGCCAAAATACTGAGGATATAATTCAGAATCCCACGGCTGCACAAATGAGCCAATCTGGTTTATCGGTATGGAATCCAGACCTACTTTTTAATAACAATGTCGATGATCAGGCTTTTCATACTAACAATGCCACAAGCGGATCTTATATGCGTATCGATCTCGGTGCGGGCAATAGCAGGGCCTATCGGGCTGCACGATTGTATGCGAAAGCTTCCAATGCCCTGTGGAATGCCTCAATGCATGTTCTTGAAGTACCAGAATCAAATATACCAGGGGCCAGTATAAACTATGCTATCTGGGACATACAATATGCCGATGATCCCGGGGGATCATGGACGACTATAGGAACCATAGGACCATGTACCTCTGGTCTGACAAGTGAAGCAACCTGGGCCGATGTCGGTGCACATCGTTGTTGGCAATTTGTAATCAATAATGGTCCTGTGTCCTCTGGAGCGTGGATTTCCGAACTCTGCATGTTGACTGATTTGATTGACATTCCCGATATTCTGGTAAATGGGAATCCATTTATAAACTATAGTAATATTGGATGGGATTTCAGAATCGGTACTTTAGACCAGACACAAATTGAAGGTTTTGATGCCACTTATACTATTTTCTCGCTTTCTGGAGTGAAATTAACCCAGACTGGATATATTTATACTACGACCGATATAGTGGAAGCTATCGAATTAAAATTGACCTGTCCGGGTGGGCTTTGGAAAATGGATGGTGCGGGGAATATCTTAGAAAATAGTGTTACCTATAATGTGAAGTTCAGGCTCTATGGAACCGAGGATTGGACAGATGATGGGGATTATACCATTGCGGATAAATCAAAAACTGCTCTATACCGATACTATAAAAGGGCTGGCATAAATGGTAGATATGATTTTAAAATTACAAGGGTTTCCCCGGAGGAGTTTGGTTTCAGGGCTTCGTCCGATCTATATCTAATGAGTGTTTCGGAAATTGTATATGAAAGTTTAGCCTATCCAGGCATTGCTCTTTTTGCTGCCAAGATATTAGCGACCGAGTACTTACAGGGAGAACTGCCAAACTTCCAGATTCTATGCGATTTAAAAACCGTAATGGTCCCCAAACTAACTTACGGGGGGATTGTTGTTGAATACGATAATACATATTGGAACTCGATTTCCGAAACCTATGTTTATGCGAATTGGGATAGCAATGGGCATTGGGTTTCCGATATTGGAACTTGCACCAATACCGGAGATTGGGTAGCCCAAACGACTAAAAATCCTATCTGGAATACTCAAGACCTGATCCAGAACAGGAGATATGGTCATGGTGAATATATCAATCTTGAAACAGTGGATATTGAGCGTCACAAACTGGAAGCCCAATATGCCCATGAACTTGTCCGTACCGATGGGGTGGCCGATGTTTGGGAGCATCGTTTTGAAATGGATGGGGTAATTGATGGGCAATCCTCTTCCGTTGACCTGATGGCTCAGGTGGCCTCAACATATGATGGTGTTCCATTATGGGTAGATGGAACCTATAAAATTATTTTAGACCGTCCACAAATTCCTGCAAAAATGTTAAATATGGGTAATATTGTCAAGGATAGTTTTAAATGGGCTTTTTATCCCCTCAGCCAGAGACCCAACGCCTTTGTTGCTTCCTTTCTTGATAAGACAAGTGATTATGCAAGGGATAATAGAGAAATTGTGGACACCCTTGTTTACACTAATAATATTCCCATACGTTCCCATAGTATTCATGTGCCTCTCGTGACAAGGGAAAGCCAAATCTTGAGACTTCTCAAGAAATTACTCAATGTTTCCAAATATAGAACCCAACTAATTGAGTTCAGCGGTGGCATTGATAGCATTGGTCTACAGGGGGGAGATACCTTCTATTTTTCACATGATGTTAATCAATGGTTAGTTGGGGGAAGGGTTCTTGCCATTACGGGAACCTCTCTTACCCTGGATCGTCCGGTAACAATTGACACGGGAACTTATAAAATTACGGTTCGCCTTCCAGATCCAGCCTATCCGGGCCGGGAAATGTTTGAAAGTCGGAACATTACCAATCCTCCTGGCACTTATGAGGTAGTTACCATAGAAAGTGCCTTCAGCGTTGTTCCAGTGGCCTGGGAGACACTTTACGTCTTCGGCCTATCCACTGATGTAATAAAACAGTTCAGGGCCTTGTCGTCCAGTTTTGACGAGAAAAGACAGGTATCTATTAAGGCGGTTGAGACTACCGATGCTATTTGGACGGGTTTGGGGGGGACCATCATTGATGTACCGACTCCACACCTTCCCGATGCCTTCCTCCCCCCAGGTGATGTAATTGATCTAATAATTGAAGAAACTGCGGATCGACCCGGGCTCAGGATTTCCTATAATAAGCCAGAGAATGATGCGACTTGGTATAGAACGGAGATTTTACTTTCGCTTGATGGTATCCATTATTTTACGATTAACCCGGGTTTTCAGGGAACCTCTTTTGAATATTTTGATGTTATGCCGGGAATGCAATACTATGTTAAGGTGGTATCCTTTTCCAAGATGAACGTATCGTCTTTAAATCCTCCAATTGGAACCGTGACGATATTGGGTATCGAAAATTGGGTTCCCGATATTGGGGGTTTGGAGCTTTTTGGACAGGGAAATGATCAGGAATGGAGAAATAGGGATGCCAAGTTTGCATGGAGACCGATTGCTCTGAGAAGTGGGGCTGGGGTTTTGGATGCGGATACGGAAAATCTCAACGCCGGTCAGGGTTATCCCGATGAGTTCTGGCAAAGTTATAAGATTGAAATGTGGGTTTCGGGAAATCTGGTCAGAACCGAATATGTCGCAGATCCCTACTATATTTATAGCCATGAAAAGAATGTTGAAGACAACGTAATAGCTTCCCCCACTATAACAATTAAGGTTTGGAACTATTCTATATTTAATGTTCTTTCGGTTAATCCTGCCATACTTATTGTGACAAATTCTATACCACCGCTAATCGTTGGACTTACCTCGAAGGCGGTTGGCGGCGGTGTTGAATTTACATGGAATCCCTCATCGGCCAAGGATCATGACTATTATGAAGTCAGAACTTCCGTAGGGACTGGAGGCTGGAGCTCTTGGGTGAAAGTGGAGGATTGTTATTATTACAGGGAACTCACGAGTTCCGAAATCTTACTCTATGGTAGTACGGCGGAGATTTACATTCAAGTCAGAGATGTCGATACCTTCGGTCAGACCTCTTCGGCAGTAGCTACAAACAAATTGAGTGGCTATGTTTGGGGTGAGTTACTCGCGGGCAAAATTTCGTCTCCAGACGGAAAAACATACTTCGATCTCGAATATCCAGAAATTCATTGCGAGCATCCCGTATCGGGGAATTATTCAAAGCTTTCCTACGGGGCATTGAAATTCTACAAATTTGGCATATCAACTCCATACTGGTATACGAGAAGATTAAAATCTGGAATAGCCTCAGACGGAACCTATATTACCTTGAATTGGGAACTTACGCCCAAAGTTACGGTAGCCATCAAGAAGGTTCAAACATGGGTGGCAAGCGAACCTGGGGATCAATTTGTGCAATGTTATGCGGAGGAAATTTCGAGTGCTGGTTTTCGTGTTAAATGCAAATTAATAACAGAAGAAAGCTCTTTATACACAGATCATCACGTGACAATATTATCCGACGGTTCCTTTATCAATAATCCCACCATTGAGGAACCCACTGCCGTGACAGTTAAAAAGATCGTACTCGTCCAGGAAACCTCTGGATGCTATTATGGAGTGGTGAGAACTGAAGGAAAGAGCACCCTGACGGATGTATATAGGATCAATCTTACGTATAAATTATATTACAAACTACACTCGGAGCCGACAACGTGGACATTGGTGGGGACATTTATGACCGCGTTTAGTACGGGGGAGGGATGGACATGGAATAATACAATCTTTGAGAATCAACCAGTGGATCGATATGATTTTA
>Ga0210051_1004713_pt1 | contig 13250 bp, 14 predicted proteins | sample CryGey092014_all_FD_185464 | JGI IMG/M metagenome (GOLD analysis project Ga0210051, IMG submission 185464) | Groundwater microbial communities from aquifer - Crystal Geyser CG23_combo_of_CG06-09_8/20/14_all (SPAdes) (version 2) | ecosystem: Environmental > Aquatic > Deep subsurface > Groundwater...
GGAGATTCCATAGTATAGCTCTTAGGCGCTTCAGGGGAAGTGGGACAATAGATACACTTACCAGGGCAGGGAAAGGGCTTAGCCATAACCGCTACCGGCGTTACCCCAGAAATAGTTCGTGACACTTTTTTCAGGTTGAACTTAGTTGCGTAAGTCATTGGTGCTTTTCCGTCATTGCGGTGAGCCAAAGCCCTGAGCCAAAGCTGCGAACCGAAGGCGTGGCAATCAGCGAAGGGGAAGCGAAGCAATCTATTTGCTATACTATAACCTATCTTGGGTAGCTTGAGATTGCTTCCTCGCTACGCTCGTCGCAATGACATTGTGCAGTTTAGCAAAGTTTGTCTTATGAGCACAAATAGAGAGGTATTCGACCAGATAGCTGAGAGCTGGTATAGGATAAGACACTGGCCTTTGTTAAGGGCAGAGCTCGAAGAGCTGGCACAGAAATGGAAAGGGGGGGAACTATTAAATGTCGGCTGTGCCCATGGTCCCGACTTTTTGCCTTTCCGGAAGGACTTCGAACTCTGGGGAATAGATGCTTCCGCCGGCATGCTCCAGCAAGCTTTACGATATTCAGCCAAATTCCACTTTCAGGTTAACCTTGTGCTGGCTGATGCCGTTTACTTGCCTTTCCCGGACAATACTTTTGATTGGGCAATATCAGTGGCTACGTATCATCATATTAAGGGAGACGAGGAAAGGGGAAAGGCATTTCAGGAATTGAGGCGGGTACTTAAACCCGGTGGCGAGGCTTTTTTAACTGTCTGGAATCACCGGCAACCAAGATTCTGGTTGAAATCTAAAGAACAACAGGTGCCCTGGAGGCTTAAGGGCAAAACGGTTTACCGTTATTATTACCTTTTCTCTTATAACGAGCTAAAAAGGTTATTAACCAGAGCTGGCTTTGGAATCACCACCTTGTCCCCAGAAAAATCTTATCACTTTCCTGTGAAGAGCTTTTCTCGCAATATATGTGCCCTGGTAAAGAAGCAATAAAACTATAGCTAGCCCTCCACCAGGGCAACAGATTGAGCAGCCATCCCTTCTCCCCTGCCAATAAAGCCCAATCCATTAGTAGTAGTGGCTTTAATTGTTACCTGGCTTGATTCAATACCCAAAGCCTGGCTAATGCGTTTCTTCATTTCCGGGATGAAGGGTGAGAGTTTGGGATACTGTGCCATAATGGTGGCATCAATGTTAACCACGGTAAAACCCTTGGCTCTGGCTAGTTTGTCGGTCTCGGTTAAAAGAACCAGACTTGAGATATTTTGATACTCTGGCTCTTCCGGGGGAAACAAAGTCCCGATATCACCGAGGCCAGCAGCACCGCATAGAGCATCTATTATGGCGTGAATTACCACATCAGCATCGCTCCATCCCAGCAAGCCCATATTATAAGGAATGTCAACCCCACCCAGGATTAGCTTGCGCCCCAAAACCAAAGCATGGCTATCATAGCCAATACCTACCCTCATTTCTCCCCCATTTGAGATTTTCTAGTCAGTGTCCACAGGACAAACGTGCGCAATTTTTTGCTTAGCGGTTTCCACTTCGAATTATCTCATTAGTTCCTTGAATTCTTCTACCGTTAAATCTGCGTCTCTCAGGATGCTTGTTAACTGACTGTTTCAGCAGCAGTTACCCCTGGAAGCTTCTCTGTCATACCGCTATTTCCAGCGATGTCAAGCTGGTAGATTCAGATTGAAGAATCTCCTCACCGCTCTCCAGTCTATCTTCTACGTGAAGGCGTATGGCATCTTTAATGTTCTCTAAAGTTTCTTCATAGGTATTCCCTTGGATATAGCATCCCTCAAGCTCAGGACAAAAAGCGAAATAGCCATCCCTATCCTTCTCAATTATTACCGAAAAACGGTAAATCCTCATGCTCTTACCTCCAATTTACTTTTTCCCGAGTCACTACTAGTATACACCTAGACTTGTAAGATGCCTTCTCGTTTTTTTCTACTCGCTGAGCATATTGAACAATTTGGACAAATGTTTTCTGCGGCACTTTCACTTCGGCATGAGATTGATGAAAAGGTTAGTGGCCCCTTGTATCTCTATTTCATAGGGATGGCGGTCTTTCAATTTCAGCAGGTTCATGTACGCTTTCCAAACCCATCTGTCATCCTCTTTTTGGTAGAGCCTATAGCAGATACCGTCGGAGATAACCAAGTGTAAGCACCTCGGATATAATCTAGCATACTTTTTGACCTGACCCTCGGCATATTTTGGTCCTTCCCACATGCGCTTGGACTCGACAATCATATATGGCTCCTCGCCTCTCTTATATACTTCTCGGAAGAGAGCGATATCGAGATTTTTCCACTCGATCTTGACTCGCTGCTCTGACCAGCCCAAGGCTAGAAGGAGCGGTGTGATAAGAAAGGTGCGCGTTTCATGCTCGCTGAGATCTCGTCCATGGCGTGCGTACCAGCGCCCAAGCCGCCGCACCCGCCAGATGGTCTCGACAACGCTTTCTGAATCCGCAGGACGTAGTCCATTTGCGATCAGACTCTCCACCAAGTCTTCGTCAGAGATTGTTCGGGGAACCGGGGGAATTTCCCTGATCTCTTGCTTTTTACCCTCCTCAAGCAACTCCTTTGCCTTGTCTATTACTTCTTTCCTATTTACCGCTTTGAAGGTGCCCATCGATAGGCCTGTAGTGAACTCTACCTCTTTTGGACAAAACCATTCCACCCTGCGGCAGTGCTGTAGATCCCAGCCTTCGACATCATCGAACTGTTCAAGGTACTCATAATCACCGGTAACTCGTCCAACAGCCTGAATCCGCCATTGTCGGTGATGTGGTCTTCTAAGGATTACTATATCACCTTTTGCCACACGCTCGGCAAAGCTTACTACTTGTGCACGCCAGTCGTGGTGGCCCTTATAGTAAGCTTTGTTTTCGAAATATGGTCCAGGGTTACCGGCCCCTATAAGCATCACACCATATTTTAAGAACAATGACGAATAATCACGGGCACCCTCTCCGGCCGCTACCTGCCAATAATTCATTTAGCAAACACCCCCCAATTGCACCCTATTCCGATTGCGTACTCATTGATTTGTACTGCCCCCGCCTATGTCATCCCAGTCTGGAGCAGGACGGTCGGGAACAACACCTAACCAAGTTTTTGCATCGATATCTGGCTCTGCTTGTGGGAAACCTTCGTCGCCGTAGCTATATCGGCCGCCGAGGTCGTCTTCAGCGACGACCGGCGCATCATCAGGAACAAACTGAATGTGTTCTTCGATCTCCTTGAATGACTCAGGTGTGAATACATCTTCTCGCAAGTTTCTCAGCGTGCCTGGGAACAGACGAATTCTCGTAGGCCAACGCTTATATCGCAAGCGAAACCCATCGATTGCTGCACAGAGTCGTACCCAGTTTCTATCGTACCCGTTCGGCAAGGTGGTCCTCCTTTGACTTGCTTATTATTACACAATATCCGGCTCACCATTGGGCTAGACCAGCTGAGTAAACATTTGATGCCGCAAAGGTTGCTAATGCACTGCGCTGGAACCGTGGTGGGAATTCACATTTAACAATCCGCTATTTTGTTAGATTCTTCCTTTTAATACCAGTATGGGCAGAGATTAAGATGTTTCGGGCAATGATTTCCGCCAATGCCAGATCTTGAGGCGTGGTCACTTTTATATTATTATAATCACCCATATAGAGTTTCACCTTGTAACCTGATCGTTCCACAGCAGCAGCATCATCGGTAATCTCGTCTTTAAGCCTGCCCTGAGCGTTACCAGATTCTTCGCTACGCTCAGAATGACAGGAAGCGAAGAGTTCCTTATATGCTCGGGCAAGGAGATCAAAGCGAAAAATCTGTGGGGTCTGCGCTACCCAAAGTTTGTGGCGTGGTAGAGTTTCCTTGACTATCCCATTATCCCCGACAAGCTTTATGGTATCCTTAGCCGGTACGGCAGCTACTGCGGCTCCAGTTTCCATAGCCATCTTTAAGCCATCCTCAATCAATCTCAAAGTCAAGAAAGGGCGGGCGCCATCATGAACCATGACCAAATCACAGTCCTTCAACTGACCCTGAAACAAGTTCAGGGCTTCCTTCACTGAATCTTGCCGCCTGGCACCACCAAGACAGAAGCTAACCTTGCACCAGCCCCTTTCCTCTTTTAACTTCTGCCCCAGCTCCCAATTTTTTCCATTGAGTGCGATGACTATCTGTTCAATAAGACTGCATCTCTCGCAAGCGTCTACTGACCAAGCCAATAGCGGTTTATCCCCTAGCAGAGCAAAGAGCTTATCTATTCCGCCCATACGCTGACCACTGCCGGCGGCAAGTATGATGGCTCCTACCTTTTTAAATTCCAAATTCTAAGCTCCAAACTCTGGTCCTGAAAGTTAAAAGTCAAAGATAAAAAATCAAAATGACAAATCAAAGTGCAAAAAGCTTTAACTTTCTTATTTTTGCTCTGTATTTTTGCCTTTTGCATTTTGCTTTTTAATTTCTCGTTGTAAGTCCTGACCTCAAAGCTTGAGCTACGGAGCCGGCCTGGATTAGCTCAATATCAACAGAGTCCAGAAATTGCTTCGAACTGCCGGCAACAGCAGGGGGAAGTTTAGGCATAAGGCAGTATTTGAACCCCAATCTTACCGCCTCAGCAATCCTTCTCTCTATTTGGGGGACTCCCCTGAGTTCTCCGTTAAGCCCTATTTCACCAAGAACAACCAACCCGGGAATTGGCTTGCGGTCGCTAAAACTGGAGGCAATAGCCAAAGCAACCGCTAAATCAATGGCTGGCTCATTGAGCCTCAGCCCCCCGGTAACATTAACTATGATATCCTGGTCAAAAAGCTTCAAGCTGGCACGTTTGTTCAGCACAGCAATTACCATCAGCAGCCGATTAAAGTCTATACCATTGGCAATACGTCTGGGCGGACTAAAGTTATTCGGATTAGTCAATGCTTGAATCTCTACAAGCAAGGGACGGCTTCCCTCGAGAGTTGACGTTACCACCGAGCCAATAATACCTTCCCTATATGCCGAAAGAAAAATTTCTGATGGGTTATCCACTCCTACAAGCCCATTATCCCTCATCTCAAACATTCCTATCTCATTGGTGGAGCCAAAACGATTCTTTGCACTGCGTAGTATGCGGTAATTAGAGAATGGCTCACCTTCAAAGTAAATTACGACATCAACAATATGTTCCAGCGTTCCTGGTCCGGCAATTGCCCCCTCTTTAGTCACGTGCCCGGTAATCAGGATAGGCACATCACTTTGCTTTGCCCAATGTTCTAACCGCAATGTACACTCGCGAACCTGCGCAATGCTTCCTGGTGCCCCGGCTACGTCCTCAAGATACATAGCCTGAATCGAATCAATAACCACCATATTTTGGCGGAGAGACGCCAGGAATTGTAGTATTGCCTCAAGGTCAGACTCAGAGAGGAAATATATGCCTTTTCCAGTTATGTTCAGGCGCTCGGCCCTGAGTTTAATCTGATTAATGGATTCTTCCCCGGAAATATAGGTAACAACTTTACTCTCCTCAGCCACCTTGGCTGAAGCCTGGAGTAAAAGGGTAGATTTCCCAATCCCTGGCTCTCCTCCAATAAGCACTAAGGAACCAGGAACCAAGCCACCTCCCAGGACACGGTCAAATTCGGCAAAACCAAGATTGAGGCGAAAAAAGGAATCCGCAGCTACTTCAGAAAGCTCTCGGGGTTTATTTCCTATAAAGTAATGCCCCTTTGGGAGTTTTAAGGCCCCCGATAAAGGTGAGGTTTCTACAAAGCTATTCCACGCTTGACACTCAGGGCAACGCCCCAACCATTTAGGACTTTCTTTACCACATTGCTGACAAACGAAAATGGGTTTTGTTCCAGGCACTTAGTACTCAATAAGAGCTAGCTTCTCCCCAGTCTTTACTATCTGCCCCGGTTTAATCGTCACTTCCTTAACTGAGCCCTTAACCGGAGACAATATAGGATTTTCCATCTTCATCGCTTCGATGGTGCAAACTAGCCCACCTTCCTCAACCGTATTACCCACAGTAACATTGACTGTTAGTATCTTTCCCGGTAGTGGTGCTTCAATTATTTCTTGTGCCATATCTAACTAACCTCCTTACTGGTTGAAAGCTGAAGACTGAGGGCTTTCATTGTTATTTTTTCTCCGTCACAATCTATTAACACGGTATCTCCGGCGACAAATTCACCGCGCAACAAGGCTTCGGAAAGCTGGTTTTCAACCAAATCCTGGATAACACGACGCAGGGGACGTGCCCCAAAAACAGGGTCATAACCTTTACTGCCCAGAAAATCTTTAGCCGCAGCAGTAACCTCTAAGATGATATTTCTTTCTTTAAGTGAGCTGGCCACCTGGCTGAGCATCAAATCAACAATCTGGCGGATATGTTCTTTATTTAAGGCATGAAACACCACAGTGGCATCAATGCGGTTAAGAAACTCAGGACGGAATATTCTCTTGAGTTCCCCAAGTACCTTCTCTTTCATTTTCTCGTATTCAGTCTGCTCTCTTTCCTGGCCGCCTTGGGTGGCAAAACCGATGCTCATCTCGCGCTTAATGAGCTCAGCGCCCACATTGCTGGTCATGATTAAAATGCTGTTGCGAAAATCAACGCGCCGTCCTTTAGCATCAGTTAAATGACCATCATCAAAAATCTGGAGCAAGATATTGAAAACATCAGGATGTGCCTTCTCAATCTCATCAAGGAGGATAAGGCAATATGACTTACGTCGTACTGCCTCAGTTAATTGACCACCCTCTTCATAGCCGATATAGCCCGGCGGCGCTCCCACCAAGCGAGCCACGGTATGGCGCTCCATAAACTCCGACATATCAAGACGAATTAAGGTATCCTCGCTACCAAACATGAATTCTGCCAGAGCCCGCGCTAATTCAGTTTTACCTACGCCAGTAGGGCCTAAAAATACAAAAACGCCAATGGGATGCCGTGGGTCTTTCAAACCAGCTCGACCTCTTCTTACCGCTTTGGCAACGGTAGTTATCGCCTCATCCTGCCCAATGATGCGGCGATGCAAAACTTCCTCCATCTGTAATAAGCGACTTGTTTCGTCAGTAGTGAGCTGCACCAGTGGTATGCCTGTCCACATACTAGCTACTTCAGCGATGTCCTCCTTGGTGACTGTAGGTTTATTCGATTCTTGTTTACCCTGCCAGTCTTTTTCTAAATCGGCAATTTTACCCATTAGCTGAAGCTCGCGGTCATGCAATTCAGCAGCATACTCATATTTTTGCGCTGACAAGGCTCCTTCCTTCTCCTTACGCACACTTTCCAGGGCCCGTTTGGCTTCAATTAAGCCTAGAGGAGCACTGCCACGCTTTAAGCGCACCCGAGAACCAGCCTCATCTATTAGGTCAATAGCTTTGTCAGGCAAAAAACGGTCCGGTATATATCGGGCAGCCAGGGAAGCAGCAGTTTGTAGGGCTTCGTCATTAAAACTTAAGCGGTGAAATTCTTCGTATCTGTGCTTGATACCCCGCAAAATATCCAGCGTTTCTTCTATAGTAGGCTCAACCACAAGGACAGGCTGAAATCGCCGCTCGAGAGCTGGATCCCTCTCTACATACTTGCGGTAGTCACCCAGTGTAGTAGCACCAATACACTGTATTTCACCACGTGACAGCGAAGGTTTCAATATGTTAGCGGCATCAACAGCACCCTCAGCAGCTCCAGCACCTACTATGGTATGCATCTCGTCGATAAACAGGATGCAGTTACCGGCAGTTTTTCCTTCCTCAATAACTCTCTTGAGTCTTTCTTCAAATTCACCACGATATTTTGTCCCCGCCACCAAAGCAGCTATGTCCAAGGCAACTATCCTCTTGCCCTGTAATACTTCAGGTGCCTCTCCATCTGCTATGCGCTGAGCCAATCCCTCAACAATAGCAGTTTTGCCCACACCCGGTTCACCTATGAGTGCCGGATTGTTCTTCGTGCGGCGACTTAATATCTGAATCACTCGCTCGATTTCCTTGCTGCGTCCGATAACAGGGTCGAGCTTGCCAGCGCGGGCTAAAGCAGTCAAATCTGTCGCAAGTTGGTCTAAGATAGGGGTGCGTGTAGCAGGTCGATTCATAGTACGGGCGCGCACAGCTTCCTGTTTACTAACTCGACTTAGCTCGTTGCGTGCCTGCTCTAGAGTAATGCCAAAACTCTCCAAAACATTGCAAGCCACTCCCTGACCTTCACGCAGTAATCCCAGCAAAAGGTGCTCACTACCTATATAGTTAGAGTTAAGACGTCGCGCCTCATCAACAGCAAGTTCAATAACCCTTTTCGCCCCAGGAGCAAGGTCAATCTCGCCACTAATACCTCTTTTTTCACCCTTTCCAGTGACAAATTCCACTGCAGCCTGTATCTTATTCACCGAGACACCCAGGTCATTCAAAACTTTGGTTGTTATTCCTGATTCCTCTGACACAAGTCCCAGCAATATGTGCTCGGTACCAATGTATGCGTGACCCAGCCGCTGTGCCTCTCCTTGCGCTCGTGTTAGTGCTCTGCGTGCTCCTTCAGAAAATCTTTCAAAACCAGTACCCATAATAACCTCAGTTCAGCACTTTTGCTTACCAATCAGCCTTTGAACATTAACAAGTATAAGATATGCTCTTTTTTTCGTCAACAACACTTGCCCAAAACAAGCCATCTCAAGCCAGCCTCTTGCATTAATCCACTGACTATATTATAATTCAAAATCAAGGGAAATGCGAGTTACTGGAGGTCAAGCAAAGGGAACTGAGCTAAAAATTCTCCCGGGACGCTCAATTCGACCAACAACAAACGTAGCGAGGCAGGCAATTTTCTCCATTTTGGAGAATAGCGCTGAAGGATGGGAGCGAGCTCTAGATTTGTATGCCGGCAGTGGCGCCTTGGGAATTGAAGCTTTAAGCCGTAAGACAGAGTGGGTTGATTTTGTTGACCACAGAAAGAAATGCTGTGATATTATAAAGCATAACCTGGAAAAAATGGGGATTATACATAAAGCCCATATTTATTGCTGCAGCGTAAAAAGAGCAATTAACTTCTTGAGCAATAAATACGACATCATATTTTTAGACCCACCCTACTCTGACCCCTCTACGAATGACTTATTAGCTAGGCTGGGCAAATCAAAACTGGCTGGGGAACATTCCATGATTGTGATTTGTCATGCTAATCGCTTTCCCTTGGGTCCCGAATACGACGGCCTGCATCTAGTCAAGGAACGGCACTATGGTGGCACGTTCATTTCTATATATCAGAAGGAGAATTAATTATGACAATAGGAGTTTATCCTGGCACTTTTGACCCCATTACTTATGGACACCTTGACATTGCTAAACGAGCGTCACTCTTGTTTGATAAGTTGATCATTGCAGTCTATGAGAATCCGGGTAAAAAGCCACTTTTTTCTCTGCAGCAACGGGTAGAGCTAATAGAGCAAGCAATAATTGGCTGGCCTAATGTGCAGGTTGAGCCTTTCCACGGACTTGCTGTTGATTTTGTACAAAAAGTAGGTGGCAAGGTTATGGTGCGGGGGTTAAGAGTTAGCTCCGACTTTGAACGTGAATTTGAAATGGCGCTGATGAATAAAAAACTAGCACCAGATATTGAACTGGTTTGTCTCATGACAAGTGTTCAATACCAGTTTCTTAGTTCCAGCTTGATTAAGGAGGTTGCCATGTTAGGAGGTTGTCTTGAAGATCTTGTCTCAGACCATGTTGCTGCTGCTCTGAGGGAAAAGTTTTCTTCTAACCTTGCTAAACTTTCCACGGCAAGGGTTAGATGATAAGATTAATGTAGCCGAATTTGTATTTAAGGAGGTATTAAAAAATGGCGTACAAAATTACCGAGGATTGCATTAGCTGTGGAGCTTGCGAGCCAGAATGTAAAAATCAAGCCATAAAAGAAGGAGAAACTATCTACGTCATTGACCCGGGCAAATGCACTGAGTGTGTCGGCTGGTTTGAATCGTCCAAGTGTGCCGAGATTTGTCCCGTGGATTCTTGCATCCCCGACCCTGAGCACAAGGAAACACGACAGCAACTTCTGGAAAAGTGGCGCAAGTTGCATCCCGGCGAAACGCCAGTAGTTACCTAGGTATTACTACGAGCAAAAAACGACTTGCCATAATCTGGTATACTGCCTAATTGTCGCCATAACGGTTGTTCGCTGTAAGATCTTATAGCAACATAACACCCGCCACAATGGTTGCCACAGGAAAAGTTTTCTATTATCTCTTTTTGGCTAGAATATTTGTTGCGATGCAGGGAGCAGGGAACAAGGCTGCCATCAGGCATGACAACAAGAAATTTCTTACCAGCCTGGCAATTTGGCATATAACCTTGCTCAAAGAACTTCAAGGTATCTAAAAGCACTCCTTTGGAGTTGGTTACATGAGTGGTTTTCTTTTTTAATTCTAAGAGTTCGTAAATGGTTTGACGTAGCAACTTCAGCTCTTCTCTGGTATTGATACAATAATCCTTATCTTCCGTTCGCAGTGGGGTATAGGCACTGTAGGAAATAGAAACATTCCAGTCTCTAGCTTTTTGCGCTAAAGGCAGGATATCCCTCAAATTAGCTCTTGTTATTGCTGAGTTCAGAATAATATTATGGTAACTAAAGCTTGCCAGCCGTGGAATTGTTTCCTCCAGATGTCTAAATAATCCACGATGTCGCCGAAATTCATCATGTCGCTCATCGGGGAAGTCAAGGGATACAGAAAATTGGTTCACACCAGCTTCGAACAACTGGAAATAATTCCTCTCATCTAATAACGCCCCGTTAGTAACAAGTATCAAGTATAGCAGTCCATTGGGTTGTTTAATAGCCTTAACTATGTCCGCTATGTCCTTGCGCAAAAGTGGTTCCCCGCCCGAGATCTGCACCACAGGCGGTTTCAGAAGCCGGACTAGGTTACCATAATCACGAGGTTGAAGCTGGTTCTCATCTTTTATCATGCCACCAAGGTCACAATGGCGACAATTGCAATTACAGGAAAGCGTTACCTCAAAGGAAACTACTAAAGGACGACCAGTCATGTAGTTACGAATTCCTTTCGCCATAAGCTCAATCCCCTGCCAGGGAGAAAAATTTGTCATCTCGAACCTCCTCAAGAATTACAATTTCTATCTCCATTTTGCGGCTTTACCGCAATCATATTACAGTTATCGAGCCTTGAGGGATACGGGAAGGAAATCAAAGATAAAAATGAAAAAAGCAAAATTTTTGACTTTTGATTTGTAATTTTAACTTTTGCATTTTGACTTTTGACTTTTGTGATCTTACCCCATTCAGAATTAGGGCAGATGAGAGCTTCCAACCGTTCGCATATCTTCAAGTATCTCAGTATCGGAATAACTAACATGGGTAAACTTATGTGTTCTTTATAACACACAGTATCCATATCCTCGAACCCGGCACTCCCTAGCATGTTCTTAAGGGTATCAGCAGTAAACTGGTTAATATGAAGCTCCCTTATATTCCACCATCGTTTTCGCAGGGTCTTTGCCAGGATACCCCCGAAATTGGGGGTCGCTACCGCCACCACACCTCCAGGCTTAAGTATTCTGTGAACCTTCTTGAGAATGATAAGTGGATATGGAACATGTTCCAGAACTTGCCATAAGGTAACTACATCGAAATAGCTTTCCGGAAATTCCACTTCTTCGAAAGATTTTGCTTCTACATCTAAGCTAAACTCCCTTCTAGCATATTCCGCGGCGTCCTGTGATAATTCAACTCCCCTAACAATATATCCCATTTTGGAGGCATCGAAAAGAAAAAACCCCTCGCCGCACCCTACATCTAGAAGATTTGTGCCGCTGCCATACTTTCTAATCAACTGCACTTGCGATTTAGCTGCCCTGAGTCGGCTTGTGCGGATAATAGAGGCATCATTGCTTTTCCTCTGAGAATAGTCTCCATTGATTTTGCCATTGCCCTCAATGGGGTTTACATATACAAGATGACAATTACGACACCTTACATGTCTGCCATATTTGCCACCTGGCAGCATATATACAGTCTCTATTCCCTTTTGAAAATCCCCGTCCGTTATATTGGACTCGAATAAAACGGTAAAATCGTCCTTCCCGCAGTTAGGACAACTTCGATATTCAAGTACTGAGTTCAATTTTTCTTGCTTTAATCCTCTCTTTATGCAAAGAAATTGTTTTTCTTAGCTTTCCCCTTTGGAAAAAGAAATGGAAAGACGTTTGGCTTTCTCATAAGCGGCGGCGATAGCCTCAAGTATACTGGAGCGAAGATTCCCTTTCTCTAATTGAAGAAGTGCTTCCGCCGTGGTGCCCCCGGGTGAAGTAACCATATTCCTTAGCTCAGCAGGATGTTTGCCTGTCTCTTGAAGGGTATGAACAGAACCAAGTATGGTTTGCGTGACCAATTTTTGGCTAATACTACGTGGCAGGCCAATATACACGCCGGCATCAATAAACGCCTCAATAAAAAGAAAGACATAAGCCGGACCACTGCCGCTTAAGGCTGTAGCCATGTCTAAATATCTCTCCTCAGCAACATAAATTTCCTCACCTAAAGAGCTAAGTAAGCGTTGAGCCATTTGTTTTTGCTCCTGGCCAACCCCACCAGTTGCTGTCCACACAGTCATGCTCTGACCAATTTGTGCTGGCATGTTGGGCATAGCCCGTATTACAGAGCGGTGATTTAGACCTTGACATAAGCTCGACAAACTGGCACCGGCTACTATGGATAACACTACTTGCTTGGGCGATAGATTCTTTATCTCTTCCATAGCTTGAGACAAATCTTGTGGCTTTACCGCCAGAACAATTAAGTCAGCGCCTTCTATTACCTTTGCATTATCAGCCAAAGTGCTAACCCTGTATTCCTTATTTAGCCACTCTCGCCGCCATGCGCTGACATCGCTCACTACTATATCCTGTGGTTCAGCTACCTTCCTGGTCAAGATGCACTTGACCATCGCTTCCCCCATAGTTCCACCACCAATAAAAGCTATTTTCATTCTCCTCCTTGTATTCTCTCTTTAATCCCTTGCCTTAACTATACACTTTCCGCTCTGTTATGTATCTTTCTACCTCGTGGGGCACAAGATAACGGATAGACAATCCTTGAGCCAGGCGCTGACGAATCACCGAAGAGCTAATCTCGATTACTGGCATATCAAGTTGGATAATATTGTTTTTTATCCCAGGTACAGAGGCTTCCAAAGAATCCAAATTTATGCCTGGGCTTATTCTAGGTGCCACCAC
>Ga0210051_1004716_pt1 | contig 13247 bp, 10 predicted proteins | sample CryGey092014_all_FD_185464 | JGI IMG/M metagenome (GOLD analysis project Ga0210051, IMG submission 185464) | Groundwater microbial communities from aquifer - Crystal Geyser CG23_combo_of_CG06-09_8/20/14_all (SPAdes) (version 2) | ecosystem: Environmental > Aquatic > Deep subsurface > Groundwater...
CACCCTCGACTACGTCGCCAGGGAGGAAGAATTCGGCAAGGCGATCGGCCAGGATCTCCGGGAGGGGAAGCTGACGCTCCCGCTCATCCGGACCATAAAAAAGTGCACCCCGGAAGAAAAGACCTTCATCCGGACGGGGATCGAGAAAAAGGATGGGGAAGCAACCGCCGGGATCATGGACTTGATTAATCATTACGACGGGATCCCCTATGCCCTGAGGAAGGCCAGAAAATGCATCGACGAGGCGCGGGGGGTTCTCTCCCCCTTTGACGACTCGGAGGCCAAAACCGCGCTCCTGACCATCGCGGACTACATCCTCGACAGACGGCTGTAACCGTCTCAAGGCCGGGGCGCAGAATCGATCGGCCGAGTGAGGATGTTCCGCCCGCCTTCCCGCCCCCGGCGCCCTCTTTCCGGGGCCATGCCGGGGAGCCAACGTCATCGCGGTTCACCATGTTCACTGGAGAAAGAGGCAAACAGGCCATGAATATTCATAAAACACCCTTCATCCTCTGTGTGCTGCTGATCATCGTCAGCACCCCCGTTTGGGCGGCGACGCCGGAAGAGTCCTTCCGGAAGAGTTTTCCCAACATCCCTGCCGAGAGCGTCTCCCCGACCGCCATCGCCGGCATCTACGAGATCGTCTCCGGGGGGAGGATCGCCTACTACGCCCCGGGGCCGGAGTACCTCATCACCGGGTCGCTCATCAACCGCGACGGGAGGAACCTCACCGAAGAGCGGGTGCGGGAGATCCTTGCCCGGAGACTCAGGGAGACCCCTCTCGAAAAGGCCCTCAAGATCGGCGACGGTCCCCACACGGTAGTCGAAATCACCGATCCGGACTGCCCGTACTGCCGGCAGGCCTCGGCCTATCTTTCGCAAAGGAAAGACCTGACAAGGCATGTCTTCTTCCTTGCGCTCCCAAGCCACCCGAACGCCGAGGCGAAGATCCGCTTTGTCCTCGGCGCCGCCGACCGGGTTAAGGCCTATGAGGAGGCAATGACCGGAAAATTAGACGACATGAAATTCAAACCGGTCCGGAACGACGCGACGGAGGAGCTTCTGAGGGCCCATAAAGGGATTGTCGCCCGGATCGGGGTCACGGGAACCCCCCTTTTTCTGATCGACGGACAGGTGGTCACAGGGGCCGACATCCCGCTGATGGAAAAGATCCTCAGCGCCAAAAAGTGAGATAAATAAAAATGTTGAACGAAAGGCACCTTGAACGATACGCGGAGGTCCTGCTCTGGGGGCTGAAGACGGCCCGGCGGGAGCGTTTCCGGAAGCGGGACGTGATCCTCATTCAGTACGACCGCGCCGCCCTCCGCCTCGCCGAGATTCTCTATGACAGGGTGATCGCCGCGGGGATGAACCCGCTCCAGCGGATGGGGCTCACCGTTGACATGGAGCGTTCGTTCTACGGGAAATCCGGCGGACGTCAGCTCGTTTTCCAGCCCCCGGGCGAGAAGGAACTCTGCGGAAATCTCCACGGGCGGATCTACCTCCATGCACCCGATTCACTGACCCATCTCAAAGAGGTCAACCCGGCCCGGATCGGCAAGGTCCTGGTCGCCCGCAAGCCGCTCCGCGACATCCTCGAACGGCGCGAGCAGGAGGGGGCTTACGGCTGGACGCTCTGCACGCTGCCGACCGCGGAGCTTGCGGCGCAGGCCCGGACGACGCCGGAGGTTTACGCGAAACAGATCATCCGGGCCTGTTACCTGGACCGTAAAGATCCGGTCGGCAAATGGGAAGAAATCCGACGCGATGCGACCGCTATCAAGAAGTGGCTGGGAGGGCTGAAGGCGGCCTATTTCCACATCGAGTCCGCCCATTGCGACCTCCGGATCACGCCGGGCGCTGAGCGGAAATGGGCGGGGGTATCCGGCCACAACATCCCCAGTTTCGAACTCTTCGTCTCCCCGGACTGGCGCGGAACCGAGGGGAGCTACTACGCGAATCTCCCCTCCTACCGGAGCGGCAACTACGTCGAGGGGGTGAAACTGACCTTTGAAAAAGGGAACGCCGTCGAGATCCACGCGGAGACCGGCGAGGCGTTCACCGTCCGTCAACTTGCGATGGACAGGGGCGCGAAACGGATCGGCGAGTTTTCGCTGACCGACCGACGCTTCTCGCGGATCGACCGGTTCATGGCCGACACCCTCTTTGACGAAAACTTCGGCGGGGAGAACGGAAACTGCCACATCGCCGTCGGGGCCTCCTACACCGACACCTACGCCGGCGATCCCGCCGCGATGACCGGAACGCTCAAGCGGAAGTTGGGCTTCAACGACTCGGCCCTCCACTGGGACCTGGTGAACACGGAGGCCAAAACGGTCACGGCCCACCTTACGACGGGGGAAAAGGTCGTGATCTACGAAAACGGATGTTTCCGTTGTTAGAGGGCGGTCAGGGATCGAAGCGAAAATTCTTGACCCCGCCGGGCGGAAAGGGATAAAAACTCCGGCACATCAAATTCGAAGGGGGAGCCTGGATTTCATGAAGAAATTCTTGTCGCCGAAGAAACGCTTTCTGACCATCCTGCTTGCGCTGACCGGCATCGCCATCGCCGTCGCCTACGCCTTCTGCCCAGGCGCGTGCAGTTCTCTGAAAGGCGATATCCTGGGGATCGACCTCAAATACCTCGGGATCTTATACATGGTCATCGTTCTGCTCCTCGCGTGGTTCCGGAAACCCGTCCTCTGCCTCCTGCTCCTCGCCTTCGGCGCGGGCGGGGAGCTCTTCCTGATCGGCTACCAGGTGCGGAGCGGTGTCTATTGCCAATACTGCCTGGCCTTCGCGGCAACGGTCCTGCTCGCCTTCGCCCTGAATTTCGAACGCAGCCGGAAGGCGCTGACCGTTCTCATGGCCGCCGCCGGTCTCCTCTTCTTCCTTCTGTTCTTCTCCGGCTCGGCTACGCCCGACGATGCCGCCGGGCAGCCTCTCCCCGTATTCGGCGGCGGAGCGGTTGAAGTTCGCATTTATACGGACTACTTCTGCGGGCCCTGCTCGGCCGAGGAGGCGGAACTGATTGTTATCATCAAGGGGCTTGTCGAGAAGAACCTTATTCACGTCCTCTTCATCGACACGCCGGTCCATCGGGAAACGGCCCTTTTCGCCGGTTATTTCCTTGCGGCGCTGAACGCAAAGAACGATTTTCCGCAGGCGGTCGCCGCCCGGGAGGCCCTCTTCGAGGCGGCCAGGAAGAAGATCTCGGAGAAGAAAGCGCTGGAGGCCTTCCTGAAGACAAAGGGGATCGCCTTCCTGCCGTATGACACGGCGCCGGTTTTCAAGATCTTCGGCAGTTACCTGAAGGAGGACCGGATCCAATCAACACCCAGTTGCGTCATCGTCGGCCCACAGGGAAAACAGACGCTGACCGGAAGGGACGAGATCGTGACGGCGCTCCGCGGCCTCCGGAAATAGGAGAAGGGTCAGACCATCGCCGGCCCTTCGTAGCGCTCCGCCAACGTCTCGTCGAGGCCCTCCCGGTCCTGTTTCAGCGCGTAGGGAAGGTAGTTGAGGATATCCTGGGCCGTGATCCCGTCCTCCCCCTTGTCCGCGGCGGCCAGATCCCCGGCGAGGCCGTGGAGGAACACCCCTTTGCGCACCGCCTCCTCCAGCGGGAGGCCGAGGCCGTACATGGCGGCGATCGTCCCGGTGAGGACATCCCCCGCCCCCGCCGTCGCCATCCCCGGATTCCCGCTCAGGTTGATGAAGACCCGCCCCTGTGGCGTCCCGATCAGGGAGTGGGCGCCCTTGAGGACGACCCACGCTTTCAGATCCGCGCAGCACTTCCGGAGGATCGGGATCCGTCGTTTTTCGATTTCCATAACCGACTTCCCGGTGAGGCGCGACATCTCTCCCGGATGGGGGGTCAGGATCGTCGGCGCCCGGCGTCCCCGGATGATCTCCGGATGACCGGCTAAGGCAGTGATCCCGTCGCCGTCGATGAGAAGCGGTTTTTCAATGCCGGCCGCCAGCTCCCGGACGAGCTGCTGCGTCTCATCCGCAAGCGAAAGGCCCGGACCGATCACGACCATGTCCACCCGTCCGGCCAGCGCCAGCAGGGCGTCTCTGTTCTTCAGCGAGAGGCTTCCCTCCGTGGTTTCCGCCTGGGGGACGAAAACAATCTCGCTCCCCCGCGTGGCAAGGAAGGGGGTCATCGACCAGGGGGCGGCCAGCCGGGCATACCCGCCACCCCCCTTCAGAAACGACATGGCGGAGAAGTAAGGGGCGCCGAAATAGCCGGAGGCGCCGGCGATGAACAAAACATCCCCCACGGATCCTTTGTGGGCTTCGGGTTCGCGGGACGGCAGCGGAATGAAGCCGTTCGTCTCGACCGGAATCGCTTCATCGTCGTACAGGGAGGGGGGGAAGGAGATGTGCGAGACATGGAGCCGACCGCAGAGGCCGCAGCCGGGGTAGAGCATATTCCCGATCTTGGGAAGGCCGAAGGCGACGGTATGGTCCGCCCGGACGGCCACCCCCAGAATTTCTCCCGTATCGCCATGGACGCCGGAAGGGATGTCTATGCTGAGAACCGGCAGGCAGGCCGCATTGATCCGTTCGATCACCTCCCGGCAGACGCCGCCGATGTCGCGGTCGAGACCCGTCCCGAAAAGGGCGTCGACGATCCCGTCCGCATCGAGCAGTGCCAACCGGAGGGCTTCGACATCCGAAACCGGTGACATCTCTACCGCAAGCTTCGCAAGGATGTCAAAATTGGTCTTTGCCGCTCCCCGGAACCGCGAGCCGTCTCCAACGAGGAAGACGCGGGTGGTCCCGCCGCCCGAGAGGATCAGTCGCGCCACGACCAGCCCATCGCCGCCGTTGTTTCCGGCCCCGCAGAAGATGACATACCGCCTGCCGGCGACCCCCCACTCCCGGGAGAGGATCTCGAAAGCCGCCCGTCCGGCGTTCTCCATGAGGATCGCCTCGGGGATCCCCAACCCCTCGATGGCCTGGCGATCCATCGCCCGCATCTCAGAAACGCTGCTGACCTTCATTGTCCGCCTCCCGTTTTCATGCGCCGCGGTTGCGTGGCCGCCGCTAAAGCCCCGGATCCGTTCAGCGGAAAAACATCGGCTCTCCTCGCGGGGGATATCGAACATCATGGCAAAGTAATTGACGGTCTTGGGGCTGAGGTTGGCGCTCTCCCGGATGACCTTTCGGATGAATTCATCGCCGTAGAACCGGGTGATCGCATCGGCGTTCTCCTCCGTGCCGAATTCAAGAATCCTCTCCGCAATGACGTACCTGTCGCGATCCGGATCGAGAGAACCCTTGTCCCAGAAAAGATCCCTCCTCGCTTCAAGGATTTCGATCATCTCCTGATGGTTTGGCCTCATTTTCCCGGATTTGGCTTGCATGCTCATTGCGCACCCTTTGCCCGACTCGCCCATAGCGGCATGATCCGCCTGTTCCCCCGAACGGAAAGCAGATCAGCCGCAACACGCACGTATAATGTGCAATATAACGGATATTCAGCATCAATTCAAGGACAATCATCGCCAATTCAGCTCCTCCCGCACCGCGACCTTGACAGGAAACGGCAATTGTGACAATTCCCATCCCATCATGGCGGATAAGGCGGGCGGAAAAAAGAAGGAGCGGGAAAAGCGCATCCGGGAGGAACGCGCCCGACGGGTGCGATGGGCTGAAGCGGAGAACCATCATGGTTTGGCCGCAATGCACTACCGAAGCGGGAACTTCGCGGAGGCGCGGCGCTGCCTTCAAAAAGCGCTCATGGTCCATCCGAACCATCTGGCATCCCATAAGCTCCTGGCCCAGATCGCCCTCGATGAAAAGAATCTCCCGGAAGCGGTCAGGATCTTCCGGGTCATCGTGAAGAACTGGCCGGAGGAGATTTTCGCCTGGTACTTTCTTGGCGCCGTCCTGATGGAGCTCCGGGAATACGCCGAGGCCGGGGAGGCTTTCCATGCGTTTCTTGCCGCGTCCGGCGGCCGGCAATCCGAAGCCACCGTCAAGGCCTATCGCAAAAACGCGCGATCCGCGATTCGGGAAGCGGATCGGATCGGCAAGCAGCAGACCTCCATACCCCCTTTCCCTTCTTCCCCGGCAAACGAGACCACCGATCTTTTTCAGCCTCAGCCGCCGCCGAGCCGGGGAAAGGCGGTCCGGGTCCGCGGGACCGGAAATCGGGCCGGCGCGGCGCGGAAGACCTCCGCGGAGTCATTGCCCTCAGGAAGGGCTGCGGCGCCCCTCGGGAAGCCTTACTCGCCCCCCGCAAAGACTGTTACTCCCTTCGGGAAGCCGGAACCGCCTCCCGGGAAATCGGCCGCACCCCAGGGAATGGCTGCAACGCCCCCGGAGCAACCGGCCGCCGCCCCCGAGACGCCCCTTTTCGACCTCTCCGCCTTTGCCGATCCCGCCCGGCGAGCCGGAAAGCCCGCCGTCCGCTTCACGTTCATCAACGAACCTCTCTTCGCGGAGATGAACCTCTCCGGCGGCGGAGATCCCCGCGCCTGGGAGTTGTGGATCGAATACCACCGCATCCGGCTGATCCGGGAGTTCGATGAGCTGCTCTGCCTGGGCCATCTGCGGAACATCGACCATTACTGGTATCAGATCGAAACCGTCTCCCAGGTCCTGCGGCGTTTCGGCGGGCGGGTTCTTCTGGCCGACGAGGTCGGTCTCGGGAAGACCATCGAAGCGGGCATGGTCCTGAAGGAGTACCTGCTTCGCGGGATGGTCCGCAAGCTCCTGATCCTGACGCCGCCTTCGCTGGTCTCCCAGTGGCGGGAGGAACTGGAAACGAAATTCGGCATGGATTTCATCACCACGGAAGATCCGTCGTACCGGGAGGGGGCGGAGGATTTCTGGCGGCGCCACGACCGGATCATCGCCTCCCTCCACACGGCCAAATCCCGCAAAAATATCGATACGATCACAGCAATAGACTATGACCTGGTGATCGTGGACGAGGCCCACGGCCTGCGCAACAAACGGACGGTCAGTTATCGCCTCGTCAACGCAATCCGCAAGAAATTCATCCTGCTCTTGAGCGCCACGCCCGTTCAGAACAACCTGCTGGAGCTCTACAACCTGATCACGCTGCTCAAGCCCGGCCTCCTGAGCACGGAAGCGGCGTTCAAGAAAGAATACGTCAAGCGGGGCAGCCTCCGGACGCCGAATCATCCGGACAAGCTGCACCGTCTTCTTCGGGAGGTCATGATCCGCAACACCCGCTCCCTTGTGGACGTGAAGCTGCCGAAAAGGTTCGCGACAACCCTCTATGTCTCCCCCCTGCCCCACGAAAAGGCGCAGTACGAACAGGCCAGCCGCTTCTGCCGCGACTTCGGCGCCGCCAGGGAACATGCGTCCCTCTGGACCGTCCAGAACCTCCAGATGGCCGCCGGAAGCTCTCCGCTCGCCCTGCGGGAATCGGTCCTCCATCTCTTGGAGAAAAACGAGGGGATCACGACCGCCGAGGCGGGCCGTCTCCGGGATCTCGCGGAAAGTCTGCGGGGTGGGGAGGCGTCCTCAAAAGGGGTGCAACTGCTCCAGCTTCTGAAGGCAAGGGAAGACAAGAAAATCGTCTTTGTCAAATACCTGAAGACCCTTGAATATCTGGAGGGGCTGCTGAGTTCGGCGGGCGTTCCCTTCGCCGTTTTCAGCGGCGGGATAACCGGTCCACAAAAAGACCAGGCCATCGCCCGTTTCCGGGAGGAAGTTCCCGTCCTGCTGAGCACGGAAACCGGCGGCGAGGGGCGGAATCTCCAGTTCTGCAACACCCTGATCAACTATGACATCCCCTGGAATCCGATGCGCCTCGAACAGCGGATCGGCCGCCTCCACCGGATCGGCCAGCGGCGGGACGTCTTTGTCTTCAACCTCTGCCTCGCCGGCAGCATCGAGGATCACATGATGCGAATCCTGGACGAGAAGATCCACATGTTCGAACTGGTCGTCGGGGAGATCGACACGATCCTCGGCAACCTCGATTCAGAGCGGGACTTCGGCAGCGTCATTCTGGACCTGTGGGTCCGGGAGGCCGACGAAGCGAAGCGCCGGGCATCCTTCGAGCGGTTCGGCGAGGAGATCATCGAGGCCCGCAAGATTTACGAAAAGACCCGCGCGCTGGACAACGCGCTCTTCGGCGAGGATTACGAGGCGTAACGCATGGATCTCATCGGTTGGTTCGGAGCGGTCGCAGAATTGGAAGGCGGCCTCGTTGAAGAGGGAGACGGGGACCGGTTGTCGGTCCTCTTTCCCGATCATCTCCAGCGGCGGCTGCAGGTGGGGGAAATGGAATCTTTCGGGATGGAAGAGCGGGATTCCGATGTCGGGCGTCTCCTCCACGACCAGAACCCCGTTATCGCGGGCATGGGCGCGATCCTCGCCGAAAAGGGACGCTTCGCGACGGCCAAACTTCCCGGGAAGCCGCCGCTTCTCCGGACGCCGGAAGCCTTTTTGGAACGCCATCTCACGGCGCAGAACTTCATCTACCGCTATCGCGATCAGCAAATCGAGCCGGTCCGCTATCTCATCGTTCCGTTCCTGCTCGGCGCCGTTTCCGACATGAAAACCGAGCGGATCGTCACGATCATTTTGAACGAAACGACGCGCACCGTGCCATTGGGCATGGAAAACGACCTGATGGCCGCCCTGCCGCAGGCGCTTTCTTCTTCCGCGACTTCCGCGGCCGCCGACCCGGCCCCTTCCGCGGACGCCGGCGCGACGGAGACCCTCTCCCTGATGAAAGAGATGGTTCGCCGGCAGGCCATGCAGCTCTTCCCCGAATTCCTCCGCAGCGCCGAACGCCGGATGCTCCGCGACCTGGAACGGTTGCAGGAATACTACGGCGCCATCGCCCGGGAAATCGAAACGGGGGCGAAAAAACGGTTGGGCGGCGATGGAGAACGGGAGAAGGCGGCAGGCCGCCTGGAGGCCGCCCGCCTGGAATACGAGAAGAAAATCCAGGATGTCCGTGACAAATACGCCGTCGAGATTCAGGCGGAGCCCCTGGGCGCCCTCCGTCTAAGGACCGCCGCCGTCATGTTTCACATCCAGATGCAGCGGCGCAAGCAGGTCCTGCAGATCAAACTGCCCATCAACCCGCTGAACGGTCGGTTGGAGGCCCTCCCGTGCGCCTCCTGCCACACCCCCGTCCTGAACGGCTGCCTCTGCGACGGGATGCACTTCCTCTGCACCGCCTGCCACCCGAATTGTCCGGTCTGCCGGGGCCAGCGCCGGGGGAATTCAGTCTGATCAGTTAAAAGGTGCCGGGGTATTTGCCGCCGTCGATCAGCAGGTTCTGGCCGGTGATGAAACTGGCCTGGACGCTGCAAAGATAGGCGCAGTATTGGCCCAACTCGGCGGGCTGGCCGAATCGGCCCGCAGCGACCTGGCCAATGCGGATGGCCCGCATCTCTTCGTAGGATCGTTTCTGGACCTTGGCCAGCGCCTGGGTATTGGATTTGTGGCGCTCGGTATCGAAATCGCCGGGCAGCAGGTTGTTAACGGTTACGTTGTGTTTGGCGACCTCGCGGGCAACCCCGGCGACGAAGCCGGTCAGGCCGGACCGGGCGCCGTTCGAGAGCCCAAGGATGCTGATCGGGGCCTTCACCGCACTCGATGTGATGTTCACGATGCGCCCGAACTTGCGGGCGATCATGCCGTCCACCGTGTCCTTGATCATGAATATGGCCCCCAGCATGTTGCCGTTAAGCGCCGCGATCCAGGCGGCGCGGTCCCAGTCGCGGAAGTTGCCGCTGGGCGGTCCGCCCGAGTTGTTCACCACGATATCGGGCTCGGGACAGGCCTTCAGCGCCGCGGCCCGCCCCTCATCAGTGGTGATGTCCGCCGCGACCGGCGTCACCTTGACGCCGGTCGCGGCCCGGATCTCCTCTGCCGCGGCCTCGATGTTGGCGCGCGTCCGGGCGACGATGGTCACGTCCACCCCCTCGCAGGCCAGCGACATCGCACAGGCCTTGCCCAATCCGGCGCTCGCGCCCCCGATGATGGCCTTTCGTCCGGCAATTCCAAAATCCATGTTTCTTCCTCCTTTTCCGTAATGCCTACCGGGCATTTGATGAGTCAGTTAATAGCTTTGCGCCATATATTTTTGCAGCGCCTCCAGCGTGCGCTCCTTCTGCTCTTTGATCAAGCGATCGGCCTGATCCATATCCCTCGCCTGGAGCGCCTGCATGATTTTCTTATGCTCCTCCACAGCCGCGATGGCCCGCTCCGGGACATACGAGAAGACGCTTGGCCAGCGTTCGAACGTGTCCCAGAGATCGCAAATCATCTTGTAAAGGCGAGGGAAAGGCGCTGCCTTGTATATTCTCAAATGGAAAAGTTTATTGATGCCGGCGAGGATTTCGTATTTGTTCTGTCCTATCGCTATTTCCATTTCATGGTTCTTTTTATTCAGGAATTCAATATCCTTATCGGTGATATGGGGAATGGCCAGTCTTGTGGCGAGCGCCTCCAACGCAATCCTTATGAGGTATATTTCAACCAGCTCTCCCTCGTCTATTTTCGTAACAATGGCGCCCATGTGGGGCGTAAAATCGATATACCCTTCGCTTTCCAGTCTTCGGATCGCTTCCCGGACAGGGGTCTCGCTCAGTCCGAAAGCCTTCGCAAGCTCCGCCATGACCACTTTCTGGCCGGGCTTCAATTTCCCCTTGATGATGCCCTGTCGCAGTTTGTTATAGACCGCCACATTTTTCGTTTTGGAGCCGATCGCCATAATTTTTTCGCCATTTCGTTGCCTTAATCTGTCGGCGGAAGTTCTATATCCTATAGGATATTCATAGTCAAGATTTTTTCATTTTCATGTTTCGCATGAATATATATTTATATGATATCATTTATTATTTATACAAATAACCGTACGTCTCGGATCCCAGTTCCATCGTCAAAAACCATCAAAATAATCTCTTGACAAGTAAAAATTCAACTGCTAAGTCTCACGGGAAAGTTCTTGTTCCCATCACAGATCAGAGGTGCCAGATGCCAGCGGGAAAACCGGTAACCGGCATCAACACCGACATCGGATACATGACCCAGGACGACAACCTCCTGCCGTGGCGCACGCTGCGCGACAACGTCGAGGTGGCGCTGGAATTTCAAGGCGTGCCGGCATCCAAACGGCACGAAAGGGCGGCGGAATACATCGCCAAGGTGGGCCTGAGCGGCTTCGAGAACCATTATCCCCACGAGCTCTCTGGTGGAATGCGCAAACAGATCGATGCGTTCCACCTCTCCGCCCCGACGCCGTACCTCGCGCAGCGCCAAGGGTTCGGCGAGGTGATCATCAAGGCTTCGGCGGGCGACGTACCGGAGCTGGACAACTTCCTTTATACGGGGGTCGCCGTCAGCAAGGAGTACGCCGAGAAGAACCCCGATCTGGTCAAGCGGTGGGCCAAAGCGGTGTCCAAGGCCAATGTCCTGTTGCGGAAGGATGAGGCCGCGGCGCTCAAGTACCTTAAAAAGTACTTCCCCCGCATGCCGGATGACGTGATGGCGCTCGCGATGAAGGAGATCCTGCCGGCCCTCTCCGCGGACGGGACAATGAACGAGCAGATGATGCAGAAGCACCTCGACTTCCTCAAGGACACCAAACAGGTCGATTCGACGCCTTCCGGCAAGGAAGGGGTGCTCTGGACGAACGCCTACATAAAGTAACCGGGTGTCTGCAGTCCGCAAATACCCAAAGGGCCGGGAAAGTTTCCCGGCCCTTTGCCGTTTACCGCTCCCCGCCAAGCCTTCAACGCTTCCCCCTCTGCCATCAGCATGTTTATTCGTTTACCCGGCTTCGCGATACAGGGGTATCCGTCGTTGCGGTACCGGGAGAAACTTGTTGACATACCATCGTGCACTTTGTATTTGTTTATCAACCGGATATATCCATCAAACCGGGCCGGCGCGAGGATCAGAAGGGATTCCGCCGAATCCGGCGCCTCGGCCAAAGCCGGATTTCGCATGCGGGGTTGATCGGGCGGGGGTCATCTTCGGGCGTCCGGCCGGCCTGAAACCGCTTGCGGATGGCCGCCAAATCGGCTATAGGTTGCCCGGTCGCGCCGGGCAAGACGGACGACCCCGTAAAAAGTCTTAAAAGTCGCGAAAATGAGACGGAACCGGCAGATCGCGCTTTGTTCGCGTCGCGCGGAGTAGCGCTGCATTTCAATAATATCGGGGGCAACCATGACAAAAATCAAAGTCAAAAATCCCGTCGTCGAGATGGACGGCGATGAAATGACCCGGATCATCTGGGCCAAGATCAAAGAGAAACTGATTCACCCGTACCTCGCAATCGACCTCAAGTACTACGACCTCAGCATACAGAACCGCGACGCCACCGGGGACCAGGTGACCGTCGACGCCGCCCACGCCACGAAACGATTTGGCGTGGCGGTGAAGTGCGCGACCATCACCCACGACGAGGGACGCGTCAAGGAATTCGGTTCGCCCGAGATGCTGCGCAGCCCGAACGGCACGATCCGCAATATCCTCGACGGCACCATCTTCCGCGAGCCGATCATCTGCAGAAACGTGCCGCGCCTGGTCGCCCACTGGGACAAGCCGATCATCATCGCGCGCCACGCCTTCGGCGACCAGTACAAGGCCGGCGAATTCCTCTTCCCCGGCAAAGGGACGCTCAAGCTGACCTTTGTGCCAGAAGGCGGCGGTCTGGTGATTGAGAAGGAGGTGTACAGGGCGACCGGTTCCGGCGCGGCGATGGCGATGTACAATACGGACGAGTCGATCAGCGGCTTCGCACGCGCCTGTTTCACCTACGGCCTGACGCGCCGATATCCGGTCTATTTCTCGACCAAGAACACGATCCTCAAGATCTACGACGGCCGCTTCAAGAACCTCTTCCAGGAGATCTTCGACGCCGAGTTCGCCGACCGTTTCAAGGCCGCCGGTCTCACTTACGAGCACCGCCTGATCGACGACATGGTCGCCTCCAACCTCAAGTGGAGCGGCGGATACCTCTGGGCGTGCAAGAATTACGACGGCGACGTGCAGTCCGATACCGTGGCCCAGGGCTACGGCTCGCTCGGCCTGATGACCTCCGTATTGATGAGCCCGGACGGACAGGCCTTCGAAGCCGAAGCGGCGCATGGCACGGTAACCCGCCACTACCGGGAATACCAGGCCGGCAGGGAAACCTCAACGAACCCGATCGCCTCGATCTTCGCCTGGACGCGCGGCCTGAACCGCCGCGGCCAGTTGGACGACACCCCCGATCTGGTCCGCTTTGCCGAGAC